>JAESFZ010000129.1_pt1 | contig 146045 bp, 150 predicted proteins | sample 9269561 | NCBI WGS metagenome assembly JAESFZ01 (sample SAMN14515552, study PRJNA621657) | algae metagenome | isolation source: Tildeniella nuda ZEHNDER 1965/U140 and co-occurring heterotrophs from wet... | place: Switzerland: Stansstaad, Zurih | collected 1965-01-01 | reverse complement strand
CTCAAGTGAGATAGTCATGCCCGTTTCCGACGCCATGGTGCGGCAGCCAAAGCGCTGACCCGCGGACAGAAGCACGAAGCCCGGACACGCAACCCTGTTGACCGCAATTACAGAAGCTTGTCGAACCGCGAGGGCGCCAGACGCTGCCCGAAAGTAGGCTGTCGCTCGGTGCCGATCCTTGTCAGCATCCGTCAGGATTGTTTTCCCGAGTTTATCCCCACCCCCCCAACCGGAGCGACACTGTCATCGCCTGTGCTGGAAAGGAGGCGGCGTTGGACTGGGATGCGGCAATCGAGAAGAATCGCGAGACGCTGAAGCGCATCCTCGCCATGCTCCTCGCCATGGCCGGGCTGGATGAGGGGGAACTCAGGGGACAGTTTACTTTCTTTCGGCAGAAAGGCGGCGGCGGTTCAGGCCTCGCGCGGGCCGAAAAAAGTAAACTGTCCCCGGCACTTGCGCCGGCACTCGACCCCTCGCTCACCCTTCCCCGCCGCCTCCACCGCGCCATACTCCGGCTGCTGCGTCCCGCCGAAGCGGCGGTGCGGCGGCTCATCGTCGTGGCCGCGCGTGGCCTCGTCGTGACCCTGCCGCCGCCCCGGCAGAAACCGCAGCCGAAATTCCGGCCCGGGGCCGGCCCCGTCCGCATGCCGGCGCGGCCGAAAACCCGCGCCCGGCGCGCGACCCTGCCTCTGCTCGATCCGCTAAAACCCTGGAACCGCCGCCCGTGGCTGGCGCCCAGGGGCGTGCCGCGCATCTCCGTTCCCGGTATCACCGAGCCGTTCCGCATCCCCGCCTGGTCGCCCAAAGATCCGATCGACGCGAGGCGGCTGGACGCGCGGCTGCGGGCGCTGGTTTTGGCGCTCGACGACCTGCCCGGCCAGGCAAGGCGCTTCGCCCGCTGGCGGGCGCGCCGCGACGCCGCCCTCGCGCGCGAGCGGGAATCCGGCGGTCTGCGCCGGTTCGGCCGCTTCTCGCCGCTGAAGCCTGGCCGGCCGCCGGGCTGGCGGCGAAAAAAGCCCGTTCACGAGGTGCACGAGGTCCTCGACGTCGTGCACGGCCTTGCCCAGTGGGCGCTGGAGCCGCCCGACACGTCGTGATTGCGCCCCCGCCGGACTCAACAAGCGAAAAAATCAGCAACCCCTCGGATTTTTCCGCAGCGGGGCGACGATGGCTGTCGCAACGCTTATCGTTGCGAATCTGTTGGCGAAGCCGGCCAAACCTGCTTAGAGCATCGGCTTCGAAACCCGGGACGACAAACGTGAAAAACCCCGTCCAGATGGCCGTCATCGGCGCCCCGCACGGCATACGCGGCGAGGTGCGGGTGAAAACCTTCACCGGCGATCCGCTGGCGCTCGGCGACTATGGGCCGCTGCAGACCGCCGACGGCCGCCGCTTCGAGGTGCTCGACATCCGCCCGGCGGGAACCGTGGTCGTGGTGCGCTTCAAGAGCGTCGGCGACCGCAACGCCGCCGAGGCGCTGAACGGCACGGAGCTCTTCGTCGACCGCTCGGCGCTTCCCGACGACACCGAGGAAGGCGAGTTCTACCACGCCGACCTGGTCGGGCTCGCCGTGCGCGACGAGACCGGCGAGCCGGTCGGCAAGGTGGTCGCCGTGCAGAATTTCGGCGGCGGCGACATTCTGGAGATCGTCCATGGCGGGACGAAGGGCGTGCTGATCCCGTTCACCGAGGCGGCCGTGCCGGAGGTCGACGTCGCCGGCGGCTTCGTCCGCATCGACAGCATCGCCGCCGGGCTGGTGGAGGAGGAGGAGGACGCGCGGCCGCCGGCCGATGAGAAGCGGGACCATGGCAAGCGCGGCTTCGATGCGAGCCGGCGCCCGCGCGGCCCGAAGGGCGCCGGAGGCAACCGGTGAGCTTTTCCGCCACCGTGCTGACGCTCTATCCGGAGATGTTTCCGGGCCCCCTCGGCCTGTCGCTCGCCGGCCGCGGCCTGGGCGAAGGCGCGTGGTCGCTGGAGACGGTGCAAATCCGCGACTTCGCGCTCGACAGGCATCGCAGCGTCGACGACACGCCGGCCGGCGGCGGCGCCGGCATGGTGATGCGCGCCGATGTCCTGGCGCGCGCCGTTGACCATGCCTCGCCGCAAGGCGATCCGCGCCCGCGCCTGCTGATGAGCCCGCGCGGAAAGCCGCTGACCCAGGCGCGCGTGCGCGCGCTGGCCGCCGGCCCCGGCGCCGTCATCCTGTGCGGCCGCTTCGAGGGCGTCGACCAGCGCCTCATCGATCTGCGCGGGCTGGAGGAGGTCTCGGTCGGCGACTACATCCTGTCGGGCGGCGAGCCGGCGGCGATCGTCCTGCTCGACGCCGTGGTGCGGCTCCTGCCCGGCGTCATGGGCAACGCGCAGTCCGGCGACGAGGAGAGTTTCGAGAACGGCCTGCTGGAGCACCCGCATTATACGCGCCCGCAGGAATTCGAGGGCAGGCCCATCCCTGAAGTGCTCACCTCGGGCAATCACGCGAAGATCGCTGCCTGGCGGCGGGCGCAGGCGGAAAAGCTTACGAAGGAGCGGCGGCCCGACCTGATGGCGAAGCGCCCTCATCCCGTCCAGAAATAATACCCAGCGAGAAACAGGCCGACCGCGATGACCAGGCCGCGCATCACCGTCTGCGGCACACGCTTGGCCGTCCACACGCCGGCATAGCCGCCGAGCGCCACCGCCGGCACCATCACCAGCGCCTGCGGCCACGCCACCACGCCGCCGGAGACGAACACGACGATCGCGACCGCCGCGATCACGATCGACAGCATGTTCTTCAGCGCGTTCAGCCGGTGGTAGTCGCCGGACTGGGTGAGGCCCAGCGTGGCGAGCATCATCACGCCCATGCCGGCGCCGAAGAAGCCGCCATAGACGGCCGTCAGGAACTGCACCAGCGATCCGAGCGCCGAGCCGACCGCCGCCTCCTGGCCGGGCTTCGGCTTGGGCTTCAGCCACGGGCCGGCGGCGAACAGCGCGGTGGCGGCGATCAGCAGCCACGGCACCATGGCGCGGAACGACGGGTTGGACAGCGACAGCAGGATCAGCGATCCGGCCAGCGCCCCCGCCGCCGAGATCGCGCAAAGCAGCAGCGCGCCGCGCCAGAACCGCTTGATGTCGCTCCAATAGGCGAGCGTCGAGGTGATGTAGCCGGGGAATTGGGTGATCGACGAGGTCGCGTTGGCCGCGATCGGCGGCAGACCGGCGAGCGACAGCGCGCCGAAGGTGAGGAAGGTGCCGCCGCCGGCAATGGCGTTGACCACGCCCGACAGGAAGCCGGCGGTGGCGAGAAGCAGGATGTCGGCTGGGTCCATGTCCGGCGGCGGTCCTTGAAGCGGCGATCCGAAAGGCTGTAAAGGCGGGGATGGCCGTTCGCAAGCAATGGGGCGGGAACGAGCGACCCGAGAGCCGGGCCGAATTTCGCATACCGGGCGTGACAAGCCGGCGATTTTGGTGTATCGCCGCGCACGCAACCGGAAGGATGACCGACCGGGCCCGTCATAAGGACGGTGAATTCGCCCCTGCTTCTCCTTTCGAGGATCGGCATAGCCGCGCGGCAAGATGTGCTGCAAGGCGAGCGTCGGGCGCTCTGGCTGTCGAGAAGCAAGAAGAGGTTTATTCCGATGGATATCATCCGTCAGCTCGAGGCCGAGCAGGCCGCCAGGATCGAAGCCAAGCGCACGCTGCCCGAATTCCAGCCGGGAGACACGGTGCGCGTCCAGGTGCGCGTCACCGAAGGCACCCGCACCCGCCTGCAGGCCTATGAGGGCGTCGTCATCGCCCGCTCCGGCTCCGGCTTCCAGGAGAACTTCACGGTCCGCAAGATCTCCTACGGCGAGGGCGTCGAGCGCGTCTTCCCGGTCTACTCGCCGATGGTCGAGGGCGTCGAGATCGTGCGCCGCGGCAAGGTGCGCCGCGCAAAGCTCTATTACCTGCGCGATCGCCGCGGCAAGTCGGCCCGCATCTCGGAGAACACCGGCGTGCGCGCCCGCAAGCTGAACGACGCCGAGCGCGAGGCGCTCAACGCCGAGAAGGCCAAGCTGGAGGCCGAGAAGGTCGCCGCCGCCCAGGCGCTGGCCGCCGAGAAGGCAGCGGCCGAGAAGGCAGCCGCCGAGGCCGCGGCCGAGAAGACCGCAGCCGAATAAGCTCGGCGCAGCAGCAATATCAAAGAAGAAAAAGGCGGCCGGCGAGCCGCCTTTTTTGTTGCGCGGACAGGCGGCTGCGCAGCCTCCTCCCGAAGTGATTTGACCTCGTGCCGCGGGACCCTACCCTGTGGAGCGGTCCGTTCGCGAGGTGTCCCATGAAACCCTTCCGATCCCAACGAGCCGGCACGCGCGGTCTGCTGCTGGCATCCATGCTCGCCTTGGCGACGGCCGTTCCGGCGCTCGCCCATCACGGCTGGTCGTGGACGCAGGACGGCTTCTTCCGGCTCGAAGGCGTGATCCGCGCCGTCTATGTCGGCAATCCGCATGCAACCCTCGACGTCGACGCCGGGGGCGAGCTGTGGCGGGTCGAGCTGGCGACGCCGTCCGCGACGATCCGCGCCGGCTTCACCGAGGATGCGGCGAAGATCGGCGACGAGGTGGTGGCGATCGGCAACCGCTCGCGCGACGCGGCGGAGAAGCGGATGAAGGCGGTGCGCATCACCGTCGGCGGCAAGACCTATGACGTCTATCCAGGCCGCGTACCGCCGGCCTGAGCCGCCGTGGAAGCCCTGTCCGCAATCGAGCAGCTCGGCGCGGTCCGGCTGCTGAAATCGTCCTTCTATGCCTACCCGCTGGTCAACGCGCTGCACATCGCCGCCATCGGCGCGCTGTTCACATCCGTCTGGCTGATGGACCTGCGCGTGCTCGGCGCGTTCCGCACCGTTCCCGAACATCCTTTCCTGGCGCTGATGCGGCGGGTCGCTATCAGCGCCTTCGCCGGCGCAGCCCTCACGGGAGCGGCCCTGTTCTCGATCCGGGCGACTGAATATGCGGGAATGCCGGTGTTCTGGGCCAAGATGGGGCTCATCCTGCTCGCCGGCCTGAACCTGCTCTTGTTCGCGATGCTAGCCCGCAAGCGGCCGCCGCAAGCACCAGCCGGCAGCGGCGAACGCCTCGCAGCAAGCCTCTCCGCCCTGCTGTGGACAGGCGTCCTGCTGTGCGGCCGCTTCATCGGCTTTGCCTGAAGGGCTGGCAGGCGCGGAACTTGAACGGCCGGCAGATCATCGCGGAAAGAGCGGGCCCGTCAAAGCTCCAGAAACGTCTCGAACCCGCCATAGATCATGCGCTTGGCATCGAAGGGCATGGTGTCCCAGTCCGGCTTCAGGCGAGGATCGGCCATGACCTTGGCATTGATGGCATCGCGCTGCTCGCGGGACTGGTAGAGTATCCAGGCGAACACGACGACCTCGTCGTCCTTGGCCTGCACCGAGCGCGGGAACGACGTCACCTCGCCATAAGGAACGTCGTCGCCGATGCACTCGACATAGGCGAGCGCTCCATGGTCCTTCCAGATCTCGCCGGCCTGGGCCGCCATCTTGCGGTAGGCGTCGAGATTGGCTTTCGGCACCGCGAGCACGAATCCGTCGACATAGGACATTCCGGTCTCCTCTTTCTCGTCCGCACAGAGGACGTGTGAGGAAACCCGGCCCCGACATCGCGGTTCCGCTTTTTCTGCGCGGCGGAGCGGCTAAGCCGACAGCGCGCGGAATCGTTCGACGACGGCGTCGCCCATGGCCGTGGTGCCGACCTCGGTCTTACCCTCGGAGAGAATGTCCCTGGTGCGCAGGCCTTCGTCGAGCACCGCCGAGATCGCCGTCTCCAGCCGGTCGGCTTCCGCCACCATGCCGAACGAGTAGCGCAGGCACATGGCGAATGAGGCGATCATGGCGATCGGGTTGGCGATGCCCTTGCCGGCGATGTCCGGCGCCGAGCCGTGCACCGGCTCGTAGAGCGCCTTGCGGCTGCCGGTTTTGGCGTCGGGAGCGCCGAGCGAGGCCGACGGCAGCATGCCGAGCGAGCCGGTCAGCATCGCCGCCACGTCCGACAGCATGTCGCCGAACAGATTGTCGGTGACGATGACGTCGAACTGTTTTGGCCAGCGCACGAGCTGCATGCCGCCGGCATCGGCGAGCATGTGGTCGAGCTTGACGTCGGCATATCTGGCCTTGTGCGTCTGTGTCACCACCTCGTTCCACAAGACGCCGGACTTCATCACGTTGCGCTTTTCCATCGAGGTGACGTGGTTCTTGCGCGTGCGCGCCAGCTCGAAGGCGACGCCGGAGATGCGCTCGATCTCGAACGTGTCGTAGACCTGCGTGTCGATGCCGCGCTTCTGGCCGTTGCCGAGGTCGATGATCTCCTTCGGCTCGCCGAAATAGACGCCGCCGGTGAGTTCGCGCACGATCAGGATGTCGAGACCCTCGACCACCTCCGGCTTGAGCGACGAGGAGGCGGCGAGCGCCGGGTAGCAGATCGCCGGCCTTAGATTGGCGAACAGGGCAAGGTCTTTGCGCAGGCGCAGCAGGCCGGCCTCGGGGCGGACCTCATAGGGAACGGGATCCCACTTCGGCCCGCCGACCGCGCCGAACAGCACCGCGTCGGCGGCCAGCGCCTTGGCCATGTCCGCTTCGGAGATCGCCCGGCCGTGCGCGTCATAGGCCGAGCCGCCGACCAGGCCGCGCTCGGTCTCGAAGCCCGCGCCGAGATCGGCGTTCATCACCGCGATCAGCTTCTCCACCTCGGCCATCGCCTCGGGACCGATGCCGTCGCCGGGAAGCAGCAGGAGTTTTTTCGAAGCCATGTCGCGATGTCCTTGGACCGTTGGGGAAAGCCGCGGTCTTGCTAGCGGCGAAGGCAGCACCGCGCAAGGCTTATTGCCGGGCAAACCTGCTGCTCGATTGCAAGCTTACCGGCCAATGTGTATCTACTTCGAGAGACATACACACGAGGCGAGATCCATGCGAACCAACATCGAACTTGATGACGCGCTGATCGCCGAAGCGATGAGGATCACCGGGCTTGCCACGAAACGCGCAACGGTGGAGGAGGCGCTGAAGCGACTGGTGCATCAGGATCGACACCGCGAAGCGCTCGAGACGATGAGGGGGATCGGCTGGGAAGGCGACCTTGATGCCATGCGCACGGACTGGACGGACGACGACAGTCGATGATCGCCGTCGACAGTTCTGTCTGGATCGACAATCTTCGCAATCTCGATACGCAGCAGGTGAAGAAGCTGGCGGCAATCGCCAACCCCTACGAAATTCTGGTTGGAGACATCGTTCTTCTGGAAGTTCTGCGAGGGCTTCGCGACGAACAGCAAGCTTCGCTCGTCGAAAATGAAATGCGCCAATACCGGATCGTTCCGATGCTCGACGGTCTATTGGCGGTCAAGGCGGCAGCGAACTACCGCTATCTGCGGGCAATGGGAGTAACGATCAGGAAAAGTGCCGATCTCATCATCGGCACGTTCTGCGTCGAGCGCGGCCACGTTCTGCTCCACGCCGACCGAGACTTCGACGCGATGCAGAAGCACCTCGGGTTGCGCATCTATTGATGTCTATGCCCTGACCTTCGGACGATCTACCGGGTGCATCCCCCGAAGCGAGTCTCGAAGGAAGCTCGCCGGTTACGCCGCGTCACCCATTCCGTCTCAGCGCCGTCACCTCGATCTCGATCTTCATCTCCGGCTTGTTCAGCTCGCAGACGATCATCGTCGCGGCGGGCCGGATGTCGCCGAAGGTCTCGCCCAGGATCGGAAAGACGCGGTCCACATAGGCGGCGTCCGTGAGGTAGTAATGCGCGCGCACCACGTCGGCGAAGGAGAAGCCGCCCTCCTCCAAGGCCCTGCCGATGGTGGCGAGACAGTTGCGCGCCTGCTCCTCCACGCTCTCCGGCATCGTCATGGTCGCGTAGTCGTAGCCGGTGGTGCCGGCAACGAAGCACCAGTCACCCTGAACGACGGCGCGCGAATAGCCCGCAGTTTTTTCGAACGGCGATCCGGTGGAGATAAGCTTGCGCATGTTCCCTCGCCGCCTGCATGGCGCCGCATATGCCGACCCGGCCAGTCGTCAGGCCCAGGGCCGGGCGGCCGCCGCGCTCTTCTCGTAGGCGGCGATCGCCGGCGCCTTCTCCAGCGTCAGGCCGATGTCGTCGAGGCCGTTGAGCAGGCAGTGGCGCTTGAAATCGTCGAGGTCGAATTTCACCACGCCGCCGTCCGGCCCGCGGATTTCCTTGGCTTCGAGATCGACGGTGACAGTGGCATTGGCGCCGCGCGAGGCGTCGTCCATGAGCTTGTCCAGGTCCTCGGGGCTCACCGTCACCGGCAGGATGCCGTTCTTGAAGCAGTTGTTGTAGAAAATGTCGGCGAAGGAGGTGGAGATGACGCAGCGTATGCCGAAGTCGAGCAGCGCCCAAGGCGCATGCTCGCGGCTCGAGCCGCAGCCGAAATTGTCGCCGGCCACGAGAATCTGCGCGGTCCGGTAGGCCGGCTTGTTGAGCACGAAATCCGGGTTCTCCGTGCCGTCCTCCGCGTAGCGCATCTCGGCGAAAAGCCCGGTGCCGAGACCGGTCCGCTTGATGGTCTTCAGATAGTCCTTGGGGATGATCATGTCGGTGTCGACATTGATGATCGGCAAGGGCGCGGCGACGCCGGTGAGCTTGGTGAACTTGTCCATGATGGTCTGCCCGTGACACGGAAGGGAATTTCGCTGCCTCGCTTTACAGCAAGCGGCGGCGGATTTCAAAGCCTCGCGGCGCTTCGGTTCAGAAGAAGTGCCGGTCGAAAATCGTGTCGGCGATGGAGACTTGTTGCCGCATCCACCTGTCGAGAGCTATCCGTCTGCCATGAACCAGCTCGACAGCCTCGTCATCAGAGCAGCGCAGCCTGCGGATGCGGAGCTTTTGCCCGAAATCGAACGGTCGGCGGGGCAGGCCTTTCTCGACGTGCCCGGTCTCGCCTGGATCGCCGAAGACGAGGTTCAGCCGCCCGCCCGCCATCTGGAACTGATTGCCGGCGGTCATTCCTGGGTCGCAACTGACGGGAAGGCGCTTGTCGGCTTCCTGAGCGCCGAACGGCTCGACGACACGCTGCACGTCTGGGAACTGGCCGTGGCGCATGGGTTTCAGGGCCGGGGCATCGGCCGCGCCCTGCTTGCGCACGCCATCGACGTCGCGCGGCGCCGGAAGCTGGCGGCCGTCACGCTGACCACCTTCCGCGACGTCCGCTGGAACGAGCCGTTCTACCGCAAGCTCGGCTTCCGGACGCTGGATGCCGGCACCACCCCCGCCCGCCTCCAGGCGATCCTCGATCGGGAATCCGCAAGCGGCCTGCCGCGGGACCGCCGCTGCGCGATGCTGCTCGCCCTCCGCTAGCCGGCCGTCCACCACGGCGCCGTCCACGTCCGCCGGCTGTCATACGCCTACGAATAGGTCTGCGGCGACTTTTTATACGCCTCCTCGCAGCGCGGCGAACAGAACCACGGCCCGTCCGGCGGAGCCCGCCGATAGGACGCGTAGGGTGCATGCATCTTGCACACCGGATCGATCCAGGCCGGATCGGGCGAGGGGGCAAGCTCGATCTCGTAGAGCGGGACTTCGGCGGCCAGCGACCGCAGCGCCGTCGAGCCGAGATCGCGGACCGATATGCCCCTCGCCTCGGCGATCTCGGCAACCGGCTGTGTCGCGAGCAGCTGGCCGGGGGCGGCCAGCGCCGCAATGCGTGCCGCGATGTTCACGGTCGAGCCGAAGAGATCGCCCGCCCTGCGGATGACCGGGCCATGGTTCAGCGCCGCCCGCGTCAGCGGCAGTCGCGGTTCCTTCCGGCAGGCCGGCAGCAGCCTTCCAAGCGCCTGGATCGCGCTTTCCGGATCGGCAAACGACAGCATCGCCTCGTCGCCGATCCATTTGATCGGAGGGCCGCCGAGCGCCTCGCCGACCATGGCCTCGAATATCTCCAGCACGTCGATCGCGGCTGCGTCCCCGTAGACGTCGGCGATGGCGCTGAAGCCCGCGAGGTCGATGAACGCAACGGTGGCCGATGCGCCGGCGGAACTCTGGGTCGGACTGTCGGTTGTTCTATGCATCGCCAAACGATTTAGCGCCATTGTACGGTTTTTCGAATCCCGGCGCCCCGGCCCTCACCCCGGTCCGGCACCCTCCGCCGCATACTCCTCAGCCATCGCCATGAAGCGGTCGTTGTCGGGCAAGGTTTCGTAGCTGTAGCGCGCCGGGGTCTTCGCCCATGCAAGGCCCTCGCTGGTGTACAGTTCGACGAAGGGCATGAACCACTGGTGCTCGTCGAGCATCGTCGGACGCAAATTGACCAGCCAGTCGAGGCCTTCCGGCCGGGTGAACATCCAGCTCTTGCAGAACGGGCAGAAGAAGTGTTGCGACGCGCCCTGCAGGCCGCCCCGCACCGGCTCGCCCAGGGTGACCGAAAATCCTTCCGCCGGAACGGCGAGCGACAGCGAATAGGCGCTCGCCGTCATTCGCTGGCAGCCGCTGCAGTGGCAGGCGGAGGCTAGCAGCGGCGGCGCGCTCACCTCGATGCGGCAGCGGCCGCAGCGGCAGCCGCCGGCCCAGGGCAGTTTCCAGTCGCGCATGGCGGGCCTCCTCCGTGGGGCTTCAGGATAAGGAAAGTCGGTGCATGGCGAAAGCGGCATGTCGGCGCGGGCCTCGCCGGAGCCGCCTTTCCGCGGATCGCGGATAGATCGCTTGCCGGTGCCGCAGGGCTGTCCCCGCCGATCCGAAGCGCTATCATGATCGAAAATCACAACGCGAGGAGAGACCATGGCACGGGAAAAGCTCGACGAAGCGGCGATCCGCCAGGCACTGGCCGGACTGGAGGGCTGGACGCTCGCGGCCGACGGCGCTTCGATCAACCGCACGTTCGTCTTCAGGAACTTCAGCGAGGCCTTCGCCTTCATGACGCGCACAGCGCTCGCCGCCGAAAAGCTCGATCATCACCCCGACTGGTCGAATGTCTACAAGACTGTCGAGGTGAAGCTGAACACCCACGATGCCGGCGGGTTGACGGCGCTCGACTTCGATCTGGCCGGGAAGATGAACCGTTTCGCCGCCGGCTGACGCAAAAGCCCTTGCAGGGCGGGCAGTGCTTTCCCACATCTTTCGGGGAAGGGAGAAAGCGCAGATGGCGACGTTGAACAGCCAGGATGGAATAGCCCAGGAGCAGACGGTACGCGAAAAGTTCTGGCAGACCGCCAGGAAGGCGGCCGCGCAGGTTCCGTTCATGGACGAGGTGGTCGCCGGCTACTATTGCGCCATGGACAAGGAAACACCGCTCAAGACCAAGGGCATCCTGTTCGCGGCGCTGGCCTACTTCGTGCTGCCCGCCGACACCATCCCCGACGTCTTCTTCGGCCTGGGCTTCACCGACGACATCGCCGTGCTGACTGCGGCCTTGGCGGCAGTCCGCGCCCAGCTGAAGCCGGCGCACCGGCTTGCCGCCCGCGAGACCCTGCACAACATTTCGTGATTTTCCTCTGCCGTCGACGGAATTTGCGCCGGAAGGCGGCGGCTTCCGGCGATGCTCCGCGTCACGGCAGCCGGCCGCGGTCACAAGCAGGCGCAAAAAGTCAAACTGCTGCCGTTTTTGTTGTCTTGAACCTGCCCAGGGACAAAAACGGAACCTGCAAAGGGTCCGGAACAAGGTTGGCGGTGGTGCTGGATGGCGAGGGCCGTTTTTCGCGGACGTTCACCATTTCGTAACCCTGACTAATTCAAAATTAAACGAACGGGCCGGGCTGCAAAACCCGGCCTGCTCCCGCAATTCCAGCGGAATGAACAAGACGGTGAAAAGATGCGCGGATTGATAGCAGCGGTTTCGGGCCTGATCCTTGTCGCGGGTGCGATGCCGGCCCTTGCCCAGTCGGCCACCAAGATCGGCCAGCACAATGCATGGGGCACCTACAGCTATCAGGCCGGCAACGGCAAGGTCTGCTACGTGCTGACCGTGCCGACGGAGAAGCAGCCGCCTTCGCTCGATCACGGCGACATCTTCTTCTTCGTCAGCCAGCGTCCCGGCCAGCAGGTGAGCTATGAGCCGCAATTCATCGCCTCCTACAATTTCCAGGAGAACTCCAAGGTCCAGGTGACGGTCGGCAGCAAGACCTTCTCAATGTTCACCAAGGGCAAGTCGGCCTGGGTGGAGAACGCCGCCGAGGAGCCGGCGCTGATCGCCGCCATGAGAGGCGGCGCCGACATGAAGGTCGCGGCCAAGTCGGGGCGCGGCAACGCCACCGGCTACACCTTCTCGCTCAAGGGCATCTCGGCGGCACTGTCGTCGATCGCCAACTGCAAGTAGAGGCAGTTGCGTCGGAAGAGATCGATCCGGCGATCCTCCACGCCGTCGCGTCCTGCTGGCAAAGGTAGGCGACCTGAAGCGGTGATCTGGCAAGCCGGGCGGTGACGATGCGGGCAGGCCATGTCGGCGGGCCGTGACGCGGGCCGCCGGCCGTGCTATGGGCGCGGCGGATCGCTTTGAATTTTCTTCGGCATCCCCATATAGGCTTGCCATGACGCTCACCCTCGACCTCACCGCGCCGGAACGGCGCGACGCACTCCGCACCCGTCCGGCGCTTGCCGAAAAGCCGTCGCTGGTCGGGCTGACGCGCGCCGAGATGGCCGAGGCACTGGTCGCCGCCGGCATCGTTCCGGAGCGGCAGGCCAGGATGCGCGTGCAGCAGCTCTGGCATTGGCTCTATGTGCGCGGCGTCTCCGACTTCGCCGACATGTTCAACATCTCCAAGGACCTGCGCGCGACGCTCGCCCGGCACTTCACCATCGCCCGCCCGGAGATAGTCGAGGAGCAGATATCCAACGACGGCACCCGCAAGTGGCTGTTCCGCTTCCCGCCGCGCGGCGCCGGCCGGCCGGTCGAGATCGAGACCGTGTACATACCCGAGGAAGGCCGCGGCACGCTCTGCATCTCCAGCCAGGTCGGCTGCACGCTGACCTGCTCCTTCTGCCACACCGGCACGCAGAAGCTGGTGCGCAATCTCACTGCCGAGGAGATCCTGGCGCAGCTGCTGACGGCCCGCGACCGGCTGGGCGACTTCCCCGACCGCGACACGCCGGACGGCGCCATCGTGCCGGCGGAAGGCCGCAAGATCTCCAACATCGTCATGATGGGCATGGGCGAGCCGCTCTACAATTTCGAGGCGGTCAAGAAGGCGCTGCTGATCGCGTCGGACGGTGACGGCCTGTCGCTGTCGAAGCGCCGCATCACGCTGTCGACCTCCGGCGTCGTGCCGGAGATCGCCCGCACCGGCGCCGAGATCGGCGTGATGCTGGCGATCTCGCTGCACGCCACCAATGACGACCTGCGCGACCTGCTGGTGCCGATCAACAAGAAATACCCGCTGAAGGAGCTGATGGCGGCCTGCCGCGCCTATCCCGGCCTGTCCAACGCGCGGCGCATCACCTTCGAATATGTGATGCTGAAGGACGTCAACGATTCGCTCGACGACGCCCGCGCGCTCGTGCATCTGCTCAAGGGCATTCCGGCCAAGATCAACCTGATCCCGTTCAACCCGTGGCCGGGCACCAACTACCAGTGCTCCGACTGGGAGACGATCGAGCGTTTCGCCGACTTCATCAACAATGCCGGCTACGCCTCGCCGATCCGCACGCCGCGCGGCCGCGACATCCTCGCCGCCTGCGGCCAGCTCAAGTCGGAATCGGAGCGCATGAAGAAGACCGAGCGGCTGGCGCTGGAGGCGATGATGATCGCCGGCCACGGCGACTAAGCGCGGCTCCTTGGCGAGCGTCCTCACCCTCCTGCTGCGCCTTCTGGTGATGGTGGTCGGCTATGCAGCCGCCAGCCTGGCGGCGAGCGCCTTCCTGCATCTCACCATCCTCGGAGCCCAGGGCTTCACCACCGAGGAGGCGCATTGGGTGGCGCTCGGCTCGATCTATTTCTCGATTCCCTTCGTCGCGCTGTTCGTCGCCTACTACGCCTTCCTGCCAGCGGCGGTGGCGGTCGTGCTCGCCGAATATGTCGGCCGGCGCGACTGGCTCACCTATGCGCTCGCCGGGGCGGCCGTAGGCCTCGCAGCCGCCGGCATGCTCTGGCAGTCGGGCGCGACGGTCGTCGATCGCGACGCTACCGACCTCACGGCCAATCCGATGCTGGCCGGCCCGCGTCTTCTGGCGCTGCTGATCGGCGCCGGCATGTGCGGAGGGCTGGGCTACTGGCTCATCGCCGGACGCTCCGCCGGCGGCTGGCGGGCCGGCACCTGAACCGCGCCGGCGCCGGAACCCGTTCGACCGCCGACGATCAGCTATTGCTCAGAATGACGTGGCGATAGCCCCGCTCTATCAGCAGTCCCAGAGCCAGCACGACGCTGGAAAAGATCAGCACGTAGGACTTGTCCAGCAGCGGGTCGTAGGTGACGTAGGTCGCCGTGCGCAGCCACTCGACGCAATGCAGAACCGGATTCCACCAGATGATGGCTTGCACCCAGGGTGGCATGAGGATGGGGACGTAGAAAATCCCCGAGAGAAACAGCAGCGGTAACCGGATCAGCGGCCATATGCGCTCCCAGGTCGCCGACAGCGCCGCCATCACCGCGTTGAACACACCCATGCTGGCGGAAAGCAGCACGAGCGCGGAAGTCGCCTCGAAGAACCGGTCGAAATGCACGATCACCTTCTGCTCGGACCATGCCGCGAGCAACCCGAAAAAGATCACCCAGACGACGAACATCACCATCGTCTCGAGGCATATCCGCGCCGCGATGATGTCGAACGGCTTCACCGGCGGATAGGCGAGCAAGGCGCGGTTGGCCGTCAGGGACGCCTGCGCCCGCGTCGCGATCGAACTGAAGGTTCTGAACACCAGAATGCCGGTCAGGAGGAACAGCGCCATGTTCTGGCCGAAGGGAACACGCGTTTCCAGAAAGAAGCGCAGCATCAGGAATCCGGCCAAAAAGAGGATCGGCTCCAGAAGCACCCAGACCAGGCCGAACCGGTTGCGGCCGAAGCGCGTCTTGATGTCGCGCAGGATCATGGCCGTGATGACCCGGCTCATGCCGCCGATCTGCGTGGCCCAGGTGTTGGTTCTGACAAGGTCCTGCATGCGGAGTGATACTGATCGCAATTCGGTCTATTTGATGGTGGCTGAGCGGCCTGCCGGGCGACCTCTATCAGACTCGGCCGCCCTCTCAAAGACCCCGTGTTCCCGCGGGGTTCGGCAGGTCGACCTCCGAGCCATGGCACCGGCGCACACGGGCCGGCAAGGGCCCGCATCGAACGACAGACGAAAACAGTCCTTTGAGCCCGGCGCCAATCGCATTAAAAGGCCGGTCGAGGATTGCCGGTTTCCGGAGACGGAACGAAAGCGCACAACCGGCATCGAGCGCGATTCGGCAAAAGAGGACGATCCCCATGAAATTCTTCGTCGACACGGCGGACGTGAAGGAAATCCGCGAACTCAACGATCTCGGCCTGCTGGACGGCGTCACTACCAATCCCTCGCTGATCCTGAAGGCCGGCCGCAACATCGCCGAGGTCACCAAGGAGATCTGCGATATCGTCGACGGCCCGGTCTCGGCCGAGGTCACCGCCATCGAATATTCGGAGATGATGCGGGAAGCCAAGGCGCTCGCCAAGATCGCCGACAATGTCTGCATCAAGGTGCCGCTGACGCTGGACGGGCTGAAGGCCTGCAAGGCGATCACTTCGGAGGGCCGGCAGGTCAACGTCACCCTTTGCTTCTCCGCGACCCAGGCGCTGCTCGCCGCCAAGGCTGGCGCGACCTTCATCTCGCCCTTCATCGGCCGCCTCGACGACACCGGCATCGACGGCATGGAGCTGATCGCCGAGATCCGCACCATCTACGACAACTACGATTTCAAGACCGAGATCCTGGCGGCCTCGATCCGCACGGTGAACCACGTCAAGCAGGCCGCGATCATCGGCGCCGACGTGGCGACGGTGCCGCCGGCGACGCTGAAGGCGCTGGTCAAGCACCCGCTGACCGACAAGGGGCTGGAGCAGTTCCTCGCCGACTGGGCCAAGACCGGCCAGCAGATCGGCTGACGCGGCCGGCTTCCGCCGGACTGATCAGGGGAGATGCGGGAAGGGCCGGCGGCGACGCTGGCCCTTTTTTGTGGAGGCGCTGCGGAGGCCGGGCATCCGCGCCGGCGATGCCTGGGCCAATTGCCGGACACGCCCGGATATTGCGCCCGGCCGCCGCCATGTCCTAAACCGCTTCGTTCAGCGAAGGCGGCGACATGATTGAGCTCTGGATCCCGATCACCATCGGCGCCGCCTTCCTGCAGAACCTGCGCTCGGCGTTCCAGAAGCACCTCAAGGGCGTGATGGGCACCACCGGCGCCACCTTCGTGCGCTTCGGCTTCGGCGTTCCCTTCGCGCTGGCCTTCGTGGCCTTGCTGCATTTCGGTCGCGGCGATCCGCTGCCGGCGGCGAACCAGGAATTCCTCGTCTGGGCGGCCGTCGGCGGGCTGGCGCAGATCGCGGCGACCTTCCTGCTGGTACACCTGTTCTCGTTCCGCAACTTCGCCGTCGGCACCGCCTACTCTCGCACGGAGCCGGCGCAGGCGGCGTTGTTCGGCCTGCTCTTCCTGGGCGAGGGCGTGACGCCGGGCGCGCTGACGGCCATCGGCATCAGCGTTTTCGGCGTCATGCTGATCTCGGTCGCGCATGTGTCGATCACCGCCCGCTCGCTGGTGACCTCGATGTTTGCCCGCACCGCCCTGATCGGTCTGGCCTCTGGCACGGCCTTCGGCGTATCGGCCGTCGCCTATCGCGCCGCCTCGCTGGCGCTGGGCGGGCCGAACTTCCTGATGCAGGCGGCCTATACGCTGAGCGTCGTGATCGTGCTGCAGACGGTCGTCATGCTCGTCTGGATGGTCTGGCGCGAGCGAGCCGAGTTCGATCGCATCGCCAGGGCATGGAAGCCGTCGCTGTTCGTCGGGCTGGTCGGCGCCTCGGCCTCCTTCGGCTGGTTCGCCGCCATGACCCTGCAGCAGGCGGCGGTCGTCAAGGCGCTGGCCCAGGTCGAGATGATCTTCACCTTCGCCTCCTCGGTCTTCTTCTTCCGCGAGAAGATCAACCGGCTGGAAGTCGCCGGCTGCGTGCTGATCGTTTGCGGAATCTTAACCTTGCTTGCGATCGGCTGAGCCGGCCAGCCGCCGGACCCCATGATCTGGCACGGCTTTCGCTTTTTCTTCAGCAAGTGTCCCACCTTGTAGAAGAGACACCACGATCATCGAACCTCGTGGGAAAGAGATCATGAGCCCCCAACAGACTTCTCCCAAGGTGAAGCGCCGCACTGTGCTTCAGGTGCTTCTGTCCATACCTGCCCTCGCGCTCTTCCGCGAGCATGCCGTGCCGGCCGCGGAGCCGCCCGCGGACGAATTCGTCGAGATCAATGGCTGGATCCTGAAGAGGAGCGACCTGGCATGATCTTCGACAGTTTCGAGAGCTTCCGCTCCAACGGCTTCAAGCCGAAAGTCATCGTCATCGGCTCCGGCCCGGCCGGCGTCACCATCGCCCGCAAGCTCGGTGCCGCCGGCATCCCGGTCGCCATCTTCGAGGCCGGGGCCGCCGACTACACCGAGGAATCGCAGGATTTCTACAAGGGCACCACCGTCGGCGACCCTTATTTCGACCTCGACGTGACGCGGCTGCGCCATCTCGGCGGCTGCTCCAACCACTGGGCCGGCTGGTGCCGGGTCATGGACGCCGTCGATTTCGAACCCAAGGCGTGGGTGCCGGATACCGGCTGGCCGATACGGCGCACCGACATCGAGCCTTATCTCGACGAGGTCCACGACATCCTCGATCTTGTCCCGTTCCGGGACGACGTCCCGATTTCTGACGACATCCGCTGGGTGCAGCTCATCAAGAGCCCGGCCGTGCGCTTCGGCGAGAAATTCGGGCCGGAGATCGAGGCGAGCAAGGCGATCGCGCTGGTGCTCGACACCTACGTCACCGAACTGCAGGGCGACGGCAGCAAGATCACCGGCGCAAAGATCTGGTCGGCCGGCCGCGACCAGGGCGTCGCCACGGCGGACTACTATCTGCCCTGCACCGGCGGCCTGGAGAACTCGCGCCTGCTGCTGTGGTCGAACGAGCGCTCCAGCGGCGGCGTCGTGCCGCATGCGGAAGCGCTCGGCAGATACTGGATGGAGCACCCGCAGTTCGAGGGCGGCAACGCCATCATGAACAATCCGGACCAGTTCGAGATGGACGACGTCTCGGAGGCGTTCTTCTCGCCATCGCTGCAGGCGATGCGAGAGCGGCAGATCATGAATTTCGGTGTCCGCTTCATCAAGATGCCGTATCACGGCGCCAAGTGGCTGGTCGCCGAACTGGCCTGCCTCGCGCCGGAAACCGCCGAATGGACGGCGGAGAGCATCGGCGCCAAGCTGCGCTGCGCCGCCCAGCTCTATGTCGGCTGGGAGCAGTCGCCGCGCGCCGACAACCGCGTCGCGCTGTCGGCTTCCGCGCGCGACGCGCTCGGCATCCCGCGCATCGAGCTGCACTGGAAGAAGAGCGAGCTGGAGCACCGGACCCTGCTGGAGGGCCTGCGCCTGTTCGGCGAGACGCTCGCCGCCAAGAACTACGGACGGGTGCGCATCGCCGACTGGGTGCTGAACGGCGATTCCTATCCCACCGACCAGGAACTCGCCGGCCACCACCATATGGGCGGCACCCGCATGGGCGACGACCTGACCAGGAGCGTGGTCGACCGCAACTGCAAGGTGCACGGCATGGAGAACCTCTATGTCGGCGGCTCATCCGTCTTCGCCACGTCGGGCCAGTGCAATCCGACCACGACGATCGTGGCACTCAGCGCCCGGTTGGGCGACCATCTCGTCCGCACCATAGGCCAGAGCGCCATGTTGCGGTGATATAAAGCCCTCTTGCCTGCAGCCGGGTGGCGCGTGCGTGACCCGGCTGCCACCGATTGCCCGGTGTCACCGCTGCGCGGCGCGGTCAAACCGCGGTCCTGCAATCGGCTTTGCTGCGGCCGCGCGGCCTTTACCAAGCTGAAGTGAACATCGCGGAAGTTGATCCGACCCATTTGCATTCCCACCCGAAGCAGTTACTTCTATCGTTCGGTGCCAAATGCCGCGCGGGGGGATCGGGGTGACGACGAGTTCCTGGACATCCGGCTACATCTCGGAAGTGGCCTATACGGCCGGGTTCTATCGCGAGCTCACCCCGGCCATCCTCGATCTTGCGGCGCTGGCGAAATCCGTCACGGCGCAGCCGGCGACGGGTCCGTTCGCCATGTGCGAACTGGGCTGCGGGCGCGGCGTGAGCACCAACGTGCTCGCCGCGGCCAATCCGCATGGCGTGTTCCACGCCACCGACTTCAATCCGACCCATATCGCCGAGGCCCGCGCCCTTGCGGCCGCCGGGGGCATGAAGAACGTCCAGTTCTCCGACTCCAGCTTCGCCGAATTCCTCGAGGATCCGTCCCTTCCGCAGTTCGACATCATCGCGCTGCACGGCATCCTGTCCTGGATCAGCGCGGCCAATCGCGCCACGATCGTCGCCTTCATCGCCAGGCACCTCAAGCCGGGCGGCCTCGCCTACGTATCCTACAACTGCATGCCGGGCTGGGGCGCAGCCGCGCCGCTGCGCCGCCTGATCGCCGAATTCGCCTCGCTGCGCAGCGGCAGCCCGCTGAACCGCTTCGAAAAGTCGATCGAGGCGATCTCGCGGCTGAAGGAGGCCAATGCCCGCTACTTCCAGGCCAGCCCGGCGGTGGGCGAGCGGCTGGAGAAGATGAAGTCGCAGAACAAGAACTATCTCGTCCACGAATTCCTCAACCAGGACTGGAACCCGTTCTACCACAAGGACGTGGCGGCCGAGATGGCGGAGGCGAAGCTGACCTTCCTCGGCTCCGCCCATCTGCTCGACCATGTCGATGCGCTGAACCTGACCGAGGCGCAGCGCACCTTCCTCAACGAGATCGAGGATCCGGAGCTGCGCGAGACGACGCGCGACTACATGGTCAACCAGCAGTTCCGGCGCGACATCTTCGTCAAGGGCGCCGTGCCGCTCGGCTTCTTCACCGCGCGCGAGCGCTGGCAGGAGATGCGCTTCGCGCTGTCCATCGGCCGCCCCGACATGCCGGCCAAGGTGAACGGCTCGCTCGGCGAGGCGGCGATGCAGCCGGAGGTCTACGGCCCGTTCCTCGACGCGCTGGCCTCCGGCCCCAAGACGTTGCGCAGCATGCAGGCCATTCCCGCGATCGCCGAGCTCGGCTGGGCGCGCACCATACAGGCGCTGCTGGTTCTGGTCGGCTCGGGCCACGTGCATCCCTGCCTCGACGAGAAGGGCGACGCCAGGCGACGCGAGTCGACGCGCCGCTTCAACCGCGCGGTGATGGAGCAGGCCCGCCACTCGCACGACATCCAGGCGCTGGCCTCGCCCGTCACCGGCGGCGGCGTCAACGTCGACCGCTTCGAGCAGCTCTTTCTTCTTGCACGCCAGAACAAGCAGCCGGACCCGCCGGCGCTGGTCTGGCAGACGCTGAGCACGCTCGGCCAGCGGCTCATCCGCGACGGCCAGGCGATCGCAACGCCGGAGGAGAATCTCGCCGAATTGCGGACGCGCTATGAAACCTTCGCCGACAAGCGGCTGCCCGTGCTGGAACAGCTCGGTATCGCCTGACGGCCTCCAGCGGGTGATGGCATGCGACGAATTCTGACGGCTGCCGCGGCTCTCCTGGCCGCCACCGGCGCTGTGGCCGAGCCGCGCTACGAGATCACCGGCTGGACCTGCGCCCGCATCAAGCAGGTGGTTGCCCAGAACGGCGCCGTGATCCTGCGCTATCGGTCGTCGCGCATCGCCGGCCTGCCGCTTTACGATCGCTATGTCTCGGATGCGCGTTTCTGCGATCCCGGCCAGATCATCGCCTATGCCAGTGTCCCGGCCGCCGACGACAGGTCCTGCCCGGTGCGCAAATGCCGGGAGATCGAGCGGCCCGATCCGCGCTGACAGCGGAACGGCAAGGGTATTCGGCTGCCGTTCCGCGTTGGTCACCGCGCGGGATCGATGATCGACCATTCCCGCGCCGCGACCAAGACGTTAAGTGATCGGCTGGGCTGCCCGGCCTCTGACGGCGGACGTCCGCGCGAATTCGAGCTGGGGTGCGATGTCGTCGATCGAATCCCTGACTGCAAGCAGCTTCTGCTTGGCCTGTCGTCCCGTGGGGTCAGCGGTTTCCATCGCAAGGTAGAGTGTCGAGCCCCCGCCTGCCCGCGGCGCAATATGCGTAACCTGGTCCAGCGAAACCAGCAGAGTGTTGCCTTCCTTGTTGGACTTCAGCCTGATCCACATTCCAATATTTCTCCTCTCCACACGAATTGAGGTTCACCGCCCTGAGCAAATCAAAAAGCAACGTGACCTTGGTGCGGCTTACACGCTTCGGTAGGCGATGTCTTCTTGGTCACAACCAATTTACCGGCTGTGTAGGACTTGCCCGCATACAGCGTTGCACTCTGTCGACCTTGACCGAACAGGCACCCTCGTCATGCGGGAGGCGATTGACACTCGCGCACCATCCCTGCCGAGGCGTTCATCGGCGTGTGCGGAAGCGGACTTGTGACGAGCGGGCCCGAAGCTAACGGGGCCGCGACTACATCGGAACGGCAAGCGACATCGCCCGCCGTTCCGCGTTCGGCGCGCAGGGGCCGGTGGCCGTTTCCGAGCCGCGACCGCGAGCTAGGCCGCGCGGCTCCTGACGGAGGAGAGCCCGGCAAACTCGAGTTGGGGCGCGATGTCGTCGATCGAATCCCTGACTGCCAGCAGCCTCTGCTTGGGCTGTCGTCCCGTGGGGTCAGCGGTTTCCATCGCAAAGTAGAGCGTGGAGCCTCCGCCCGCCCGCGGTGCAATATGCGTAACCTGGTCCAAGGAAACCAGCAGAGTGTTGCCTTCCTTGTTGGACTTCAGCCTGATCCACATTCGGTATCTCCTGTCGACAGGCCCCCCGCGCACCAAAGCTAATGCCAAGCGAATGTGACCTCGGTACGACGCATCACACGCCTGAGTAGACGAAAGTTGCATATCCACAACTTTTGCGGAGCCTGAGCGGCGCCCAAACCCGACACGCGCGGATGACGACGCGAGATGAGACGTAACGGACCCGGTGGTCGGCCAGTTATCGATGGGTATTTCGGGGAGTCGAAGGAGAAAACCGTATGGTGGAGCTGAGGGGGATCGAACCCCTGACCTCGTCATTGCGAACGACGCGCTCTCCCAGCTGAGCTACAGCCCCATCCGACGGTTGGCGGTGTTATGGCAGAGCCGCGGCGGCTGTCAAGCAGGACAAGATCGCCGCCGCTGGATTGTTTTGCCGGGAAGACGGCTGATCCCGCCGGGGGCATGTGCCGCCGGCGCCGGGCTTGCCATGCATATGGCCTCGGCGCCGCCACGACAGGCACGGGCTTGTCGGCACTCCGGCCAGTGGCTAAATGTCGGGCGTCACAGGAGACTGTCTATGCTCGCCCTCATCCAGACGCTGGATCTCGCTCTCGGAATCTACTGGTGGTTGCTGATCGCGTCGGCGATCTTTTCCTGGCTGTACGCATTCAACGTGGTCAACCCGCGCAACCAGTTCGTCGGCACCGTCGGCAACTTCCTGTTCCGCATCACCGAGCCGGTGCTTGCACCGATAAGGCGGCTGCTGCCCGATCTCGGCGGCATCGACATCTCGCCGATCATCGTGCTGCTGATCATCTTCTTCCTGCGCCAGTTCCTGTGGACGACCATCGCGCCGCTGGTCGTCTGACAGGAACGCCATGGCCGGCTTCTTCCGGGAGCGCGGCGGAGGGCTCGAGCTGTTCGTGCGCCTGACGCCGAAGGCGGCCGCCGACCGGATCGACGGCATCGAGACCGGCGACGACGGGCGCAGCCATCTTGCAATCCGCGTGCGAGCGCTGCCGGAGAGGGGCGCCGCCAACGCCGCCCTCGAGCGCCTGCTCGCCGAAACGCTCGGCCTGCCGCGCTCCAAGGTGAGCGTCGTCGCCGGCCACACCGCCCGGCTGAAAACGGTGCGGCTGAACGCCGGCGCCGATTTCGTGCTGAACGGGCTGGGCGGGCGGACGACCGGAGGCTGATCCCGCGCGCTGCCGCCGGTTTTCTTTCGGCCGCGCCTGCACTACGCTTGCCTGGACCCTGCGGAGCGAGCAGTCGATGCGGAAGCTTGCCATCTCGATCATCCTCGCCGGGCTCGGCCAGCCTGCCGGGGCGGCCGAGATCCGCAGCGACTATACCGAGATCGACATCGCGCAGGACTGCGCCACCTTCGAGGCCGGCGAGGCCGACTTCGCCAGCCTGGTCTGTCCCGGCTGGCGCGGCTACCCGGTGCTCTACTACCTCGGCGACCTGCGCGAATCCGTCTTCTACGGCTTCCCGCCTTCCGGAGCCGGGCATGTCTGGGAGAGCTTCTCCGCCTTCAATTCGACCGGACCGACGATCGAGTGGCGCATCGAGACCGAGGGCGAGCGCGAGATACCGATCGCAACCATCCATCGCTGGTTCGTCAGCAGCGACCCGGACAATCCCGACGAGAAGATCGAGGTTCTTGCGGTGGAGAAGGTTGGTCAGGTCAGCGAGGCCGACGGCTGCACGGTCGGCCTGGTGATGGCGAGCGGCAATGCCAAGGCCAACGAGACGGCGCGCCGCATCGCCGACGAGCAGGCGCGGCAGTTCGCCTGCGGCGCCGACGAGCGCGTGCTGGTCGGCGACGGCCTGCCGGAATTCGACCGTCAGGAGAATTGAGGCGGCGCGGAGCTGCCCCCAGCCATGTGGCAGCGTGGATCGCGAGCCGTCGATCGCTTTGGAGGATACTAACCCTTCACCCTGGCGGCCCGCTCCATGGCTTCCGAGATCATCTGCCTGGCGCGGTCGGCGTCGTGCCAGCCGCCGATCTTGACCCACTTGCCGGGCTCCAGATCCTTATAGTGCTGGAAGAAATGCGCCACCTGGTCGAGCGTGATCTGCGGCAGGTCGGTGTAGTTGCGCACCTTCTCGTAGCGCTTGGTGAGATGCGGCGACGGCACGGCGATCACCTTCTCGTCCTCCCCGGCATTGTCCTCCATCACCAGCACGCCGATTGGCCGCACGTTGATGACGCAGCCCGGAATGAGTTCGCGCGTGTTGCAGACGAGCACGTCGATCGGGTCGCCGTCGCCCGACAGGGTGTGCGGGACGAAGCCGTAATTGCCGGGGTAGCGCATCGGCGTGTACAGGAAGCGGTCGACGAACAGCGTTCCCGCCTCCTTGTCCATCTCGTATTTGATGGGCTCGCCGCCGACCGGCACCTCGATGACGACGTTCACGTCCTCGGGCGGATTCTTGCCCGTGGGGATGGCTTCGATACGCATGGCTGGTTCCCGTTGAACTCGGCTTGATCTCGGCCTTCCGATAGCCGGCTAGCCGGCCGGGCGCAACTGGTGAGGACGGCAGCGGCGGCCGCCGGGCCGGTCAGTCCCAGACAAAGGCTATCTTCTTCAGCGCCTTCTGGTCGAATATCTCGACGCCCTCGGCGGCGTCGCGCCCGCCCGCGCCCGCGTAGAAGCCGACGGCGTTGCCGTTGTCTTCCAGTGCCCACACCACGAGGCCCCTGAGACCGTGGCCGGCGAGACGCCTGCGCGCCTCGGCGAACAGCCGGCTGCCGAGGCCGACGCCCTGATACTCCGGCTTGAGGTAGAGCTCGTAGATTTCGCCCTGCTGCGGCAGTTCGCGCGCCCGGTTGCGCCCGATCGTCGCATAGCCGGCGACTTTGCCGCCGATCTCGACCACCAGCACGCTGGCGGCGCGGCGGATGGCATTGGCCCACCAGTCGCTGCCGCGCCGGTTGACCATCCTGGTCAGCGCCTTGTGCGGAATGATGCCGGCATAGGCACCCATCCACGCCTCATGATGCACCTCGGCGATGGCCACGGCGTCGCGCGGCTCGGCCTTGCGGATATCGATGGTGAGGGTGCTCATGATGGTTAACATTAGCCTGCCCGCCGGCCATTGCAAGCGACGGCGATTCACGGACGCGTCAGCGCCGGGTCGGCGTGTCAGATTTCCACAAGATGATCGTCGAGCTCGTTGTCGTCGGCCTCGCCGCGCGGAAAGTGGCGCGCCAGGAGAACGCCGACCGCCGCGACCGCAGCGACGAATCCGTCGGTGAGCCGGTCGTCGCGGGCATGCGCCACGAGGTCGGCGACGATGCCGTTCCAGCTCTCCTGCTCGACCTCGGCGTTGATGCCGGAGTCGGCGACGACCTCGGCATAGCGCTCGGCGAGCGACACGAAGATGAGCACGCCGGTGCGCGCCGTGGTGATGTGGACGTTGCGCGCCAGGAACTGCTTCAGCGCATTGTCGTGGGCGCGCTGGTAGCGCAGCCGCCGCGGCACGAAGTGGATGCGCAGGCCGGGAAGGAGGAGCAGGACCAGCCAGGCGGCGGCGAGCGCCAGCACGACGGCCGACCAGAACACCGGCAGGCGCAGGCTGACCCACCAGAACTCCAGCAGGAACGCCAGGATGACACCGACCAGCACGATGCCCAGGGTGACGAAGAAGGCGGCGGGATAGAAATAGGGATCGCTGGACCGGGCGACGACGCAGTAGATCTCGCCCGCCGTGTCGGCCTCGGCGGCGCGGATCGCCGCGACGATGCGGTCATGGTCGGGAGCGCTCAGCGTGTTGGTCATCTCACCAGCTCCCCGAGGATCCACCGCCGCCGGACGATCCGCCTCCGCCGGAAAAGCCGCCGCCTCCCGAGGACCACCCGCCTCCACCGCGCCCGGAAGACCAGCCGCCCGAACCGGTCGACCAGCCGCCGCGCCGCGACGAGCCCCCTCCTCCGACTGTGATGTCCATGCCGAGCCAGCGATAACGGTTCGGCCCGATCTTCCGGCCGAAGATCGGCGGCAGGATCGCCATCGCCATGCCGCCGAAGAACAGCGTCGCCCACAGCGCTATGAAGAGGATGAAGATCCAGTCGACCTCGCTGTTCTCGCTCTGCTGGTTGCGCTTGGCGCGCGCCTCGAGTTCCGCCGCATTGCCCTCCAGCACCATGATGATGTCGTCGACCGCCCGCGAGATGCCGCCGGAAAAGTCACCGGCGCGGAACGCCGGCACCATCGTGTTCTCGATGATCAGCCGGGAGTGCAGGTCGGTCAGCGTGCCCTCCAGCCCGTAGCCGACCTCGATGCGCATCTTGCGGTCGGATTTTGCGACGAGCAGCAGGATGCCGTTGTCCTCGCCCGCCTGGCCCAGCCCCCAGGCGCGGAACAGGCGGTTGGCGTAGGGCTCGATCGCCTCGCCGTCGAGGCTGTCGACGGTCGCCACCACGATCTGGTCCGACGATCGCTTCTCGAACGCCTCCAGCTTCTGCACCAGCGCCGCCCGGGTGGCCGCGTCGATCATGCCGGCGTCGTCGACGACCCGTCCGGTGAGTTTTGGAAGCTCGGCGGTGAAGGAAGAGAGGGTGAAGAGGAGAAGGATTGCTATTGTTGCGGGGAGGATGCTCGGCCATCCGTCTCCGGAGAAGCATACGCCCCTTCGCACCCCCCTCTGTCCTGCCGGACATCTCCCCCGCAAGGGGGGAGATTGATCGACCGCTTTGGTTTCGCCAATCACCAGCTTTGGTTGAAGAGCGGCGCCGCCGAAGCTGCCAATCTCCCCCCTTGCGGGGGAGATGTCCGGCAGGACAGAGGGGGGTGCTAAGGGCGCGAGCATGGACCGAGTGTGAAAAGATTGTCGGCTCAGCACATATCCTTACCCGCCCTGATTGGTGCCGAAATCCACCTTCGGCGCTTCCATCTTGTCCTCGCTGACCGAAAAATTCTGGAAAGGCTTGTTGTCGCGGAACCAGAAGGTCGCCCACAGGATCGACGGGAAGGTGCGCAGCGTCGTGTTGTACTCGCGCACCGTCTCGATGTAGTCGCGCCGCGCCACGGCGATGCGGTTCTCGGTGCCTTCGAGCTGCGCCTGCAGGCCGAGGAAATTCTGGTTGGCCTTGAGGTCGGGATAGTTCTCCACCACGGCGAGCAGCCGCGACAGCGCGCTGGTGAGCCCCGCCTGGTTTTCCTGGAAGGCCCGGAACGCGTCGGGATCGCTGAGCGCTTCCGGCGACACCGTCACCTGCGTCGCCTTGGCGCGTGCCTCGACCACCGCATCCAGCGTCTCCCGCTCATGCGAGGCATAGCCCTTCACCGTCTCGACCAGGTTGGGGATGAGGTCGGCGCGGCGCTGGTACTGGTTGAGCACCTCGCTCCAGGCCGCCTTGGCCTTCTCCTCGGCGGTCGGGATGGTGTTGTAGCCGCAGGCCGACAGCAGCGGCAGCAGCATGGCGACGACCAGCAGCGCGGCCGTGCGGCGGACATTCGGAACGGCGGCGGCGTTTTCGAGAATCATCGGTCCCCTCCCTCGAAAAGGCATCAGGCGGCAAAGACTTACCACAACCGCGGGGCAAAGGAATGGGCCAGCGGCGAACGGCCTTGGACGTGGCCCGCCGCCTGTGATAGCGCTTGCAGCGAACCGGCCCGAGGATGGAACATTGGCAAGCGACGGCGACGCGGGCCGCGAGCGGGAATCCCGGCGCATCCTGGATCGTGTCGGGCGCGAGGCCGACAGCAGCGGCTTCGCACAGCAGGCCACCCCGCAAGCGGCCGACCGGCAGAGCGATCCGATCGAATATTGGGGCACGCGCATCGGCCGCATGCTCGGTCTGGCCATCGCCATCGTGCTGATGATAACGCTCGCTTTCTATATCGTGCGGAGCCTTTGACCCGATGACTGCCGTCCCGACCGAAAACCCCCGTGCCGTCATCGTCGTCTCGAGCCATGTCGCACGCGGCTCGGTCGGCAACCGTGCGGCGGTGTTCGCCCTGGAGACGCTCGGCTTTCCGGTCTGGGCGGTTCCCACCGTCATCCTCCCCTGGCATCCCGGGCATGGCCGGGCGACGAGGATCGTACCGGATGCGGAACAGTTTGCCGCATTGATGAAGGATTTGGAACGGGCGCCCTGGCTGGGCGAGGTGACCGGCGTGCTGTCCGGCTATCTCGGCGATGCCCGCCAGGCCGAGGCGGTGGCCTCGCTGGTCGGCGCGGTGCGGGCGCGCAACCCGCGGGCGATCTATGTCTGCGACCCCGTCATGGGCGATCAGGGCGGGCTCTATGTGCCGCAGGAGCTCGCCGAGGCGCTGCGCGACCTGCTGGTGCCGATCGCTGACATCGCCACGCCGAACCGCTTCGAGCTGGAGTGGATAGCGGGCAGCGCGCTGCCCGACCTGCGCTCGATCATGGCCGCCGCGCTGGACGCCGGGCCGCCGACCATGCTGGTCACCTCGACACCCGGCATGATGGCCGGCGGCATCGGCAATCTGCTGATCACCCGCTCGGAGGCGCTGCTGGCCGAGCACCGGGCGATCGACAAGCCTCCGAACGGGCTGGGCGACCTCACCGCGGCGGTGCTGCTCGCCCGCCTGCTCGACGACCAGCCGATCGCCAAGGCGCTGCAGAGCACCACGGCATCGGTGTTCGAGATCCTGGCGCGCACCGCCAAGCGCGGCGGCGACGAGTTGCAGATCGAGACCGACGCGGCGAGCCTGTCGCATCCCATGGCTATGGTGCAGTTGCGCCACCTCATGCATCCCGGACGGGACCGGCGGGCGTGAACCGCCTCGCAGCCGTTTGATGTCGCTGGAAGCGGCGGTCGCGATCGCCGGCGTCGACGGCTGCAAGGCCGGCTGGACCGCCGTCGTCAAGATGCCGGCAGCGGAGCCGGCGATGCGGATATGCAAGACCTTCGCCGAATTGATCGACGGCCTGCCTGACGATGCAGTGATGGCTGTCGACATGCCGATCGGCCTGCCGGCCATCACTCGCCACGGCGGCCGTGGGCCTGAGACGATCGTCCGGAAACTCCTCGGCGAGCGGCAGTCCAGCGTCTTCTCCATCCCGTCGCGCGCCGCGGTCTATGCGGCGGACGAGGATTTTACCGGCATCGAGCGCTGGTACGAGGCGCACCGCCTGGCGAGCGCGGTGGCGCGCGACACGTCCGACCCGCCCCGCGGCGTCTCCATCCAGGCCTTCGGTATCTTCTCGAAAATCCGCGAGCTCGACCGGCTGTTGCTGGCGCGCCCCGAATTGCGCGGCCGGGTCATCGAATCGCACCCGGAAGCGGCGTTCTGGCGGCTGAACGGCGGACGGGCGATGAGCTTGCCGAAGAAGATCAAAGGCCGCGTCAACCCGGCCGGCATGGCGGAGCGCCGCGCGCTTCTGGCGCGGCACGGTTACGACCGTGCCTTCCTCGATGCCGCGCCGCCGCGCGGTGCCGGCGAGGACGATGTCCTCGACGCCGCCGCGGTGCTGCTGGTCGCCGCCCGGCATGCGCGCGGCGAAGCAACGCCGTTTCCCGATCCGCCGGGCCGCGACGAGCACGGGATTCCGGTCGCCATCTGGACGTGACCGGCTTTCTTGTTGCGCCGCAGCGATAGCCATTGATCCGACGGGCCGATTGCCGTTAGGTGAAATCCATGACCGATCTGCCCGACCATCTGCTCGCCGGTTATCGCAACTTCATGACGGGGCGCTACGCCGCCGAGGGCGACCGTTTCCGCACGCTGGCGCGCGAGGGCCAGGCACCGGAGACGATGGTGATCGCCTGCTGCGACTCGCGCGCGGCACCCGAGGTCATCTTCGATTCCGGGCCGGGCGAATTGTTCGTGGTGCGCAACGTCGCCAACCTGGTGCCGCCCTACACGCCGGACGGTGAGTTCCACTCGACCTCGGCGGCGCTGGAATTCGCCGTGCAGGCGCTGAAGGTGAAGAACATCGTCGTCGTCGGCCACGGCCGCTGCGGCGGCATCCGCGCCGCGCTGGCGCCGGCCAGCGAGCCGCTGTCGCCCGGCGACTTCATCGGCAAGTGGATGAGCCTGCTGGCCCCTTCGGCGAGCGCGGTCTCGGGCAACGCGCTACTGACCGCCGGCGAGCGGCAGACCGCGCTGGAGCGCATCTCCATCCGCTATTCGATCGCCAACCTGCGCACGTTCCCCTGCATCAACATCCTCGAGGGCAAGGGCAGGCTGAAGCTGTACGGCGCCTGGTTCGACATCTCCACCGGGGAGCTGTGGGTGATGAACCGGCAGACCGGCGATTTCGAGCGGCCCGAGATCGGCTGATGCAGCTGGCCGTGCGGAGGGGCGGAGCCGCCGGCGCCATCACCGCCTTGCTGCTCGGCACCTGCTGCCCCGCTGCCATCGCGCAGCAATCCGTGATCGACGACTGGTATGCCGCGCTCGCCGTTCCCGACCGGAGCCGGCTGGACGCGCTGCTCGCGCCCGATGCGCGCATCCGCCTCACCGATCTCGGCGTCGAGCAGTCCAAGGCCGAGTTCATCACCGCGCTCGATGAATGGGAGACGGCCGTCGCCGGCGCGACGATCCGCCATCGCCTCGAGGCGACGGACGGCGAAACCACAACCGTGCTCGCCTGCTACGATTTTCAGGCTAACGACGTTCTGATGCGGGAATTGTTCCGCATCCGGAACGGCAGCATCGTTGAGAACGAGCAGGCCGTAGTGGCGGAAGACTGCGGCGGCTACTGACCGGCTTCCGGCGGCGGAGCCGGATGGACGATCCCGGCCGCCGCAGGCTTCGGCAGGCGGCGCCAGGCGGCCCAGGCGAGGATGGCGATGAGGCCCATCGCCGGGATCACGGTGGCCATGGCGAAGACCGGCTCGCCGAGCGCCGCGCAGACCAGGCCGCCCAAAAGCCCGCCGCCCATCTGGAAGAAGCCGCTCATCGAGGATGCCGCGCCGGCGATGTGGGGAAACGGCGCCAGCGTCGCCGTCGCCATGGCCGGCATGACGAAGGCGATGCCGAAGGCCGAGAACGCCACAGGTCCCATGACGCCGAGAAAGCTCGCCTCCTGGACGCGCAGGGCGACGGCGAGCGCGACCGCCCCGATGGCGACGAAGGCGAGCCCGACCGGCACCAGGGTGAATGCGCCGTAGCGGCCGAGCAGCGGGCGCACCACCAGCGAGCCGGCGAAGTAGAAGCCCGACTGCATCAGCATGCCGGCGCCGAACTGGCTGGGCGACAGGCCTACCCGCTCCATCAGGATGAAGGGCAGGATCGTCGCCTGCGTGTAGATCGCGCCGACGGCGCCGGCGAGCACGATGCTGGCCAATACGAAATACGGCGTGGTGAGAACCTCGCGATAGGACGCCAGCAGGGCGCGCGGCCGGATGCGCGACAGGTCGCGCTCAACCGTCTCGACCATGGCGAAGTGCACGACGATCATGATGACGACAGCCGCGACGAACATCACCACGAAAACGGCATGCCAGCCGGCGAACTCCATGGTGATGCCACCCAGCGTCGGCGAGAAGGCCGGGCCGACGGCGAGGATCAGGCCCATCAGGTTCATGATGCGGGCCGAGCGCTCGTTGGTGAACAGATCGCGCACCACTGCCCGCGCGATCGACCAGCCGACCGCCGCGCCGACGCCCTGCAGCAGGCGGGCAATGATGAGCAGCTCCACCGTCGGCGCGGCGAGCGCCAGCAGCGAGGCGACGAGATAGATGCCCATGAAGGCAAACGTCACCGGCTTGCGGCCGAAGCCGTCGGACAGCGGGCCGCAGACGAGCTGTGCAACCGCGAAGCCGGCGAAATAGACCGACAGCGTCAGCTTCACCGCCGCCTCGGTGGTGCCGAAGGCATGCACGATCTCGGGCATGGCGGGCGTGTAGAGCGCCATCGACACGGGCCCGATGGCGACCAGCAGCGCGCCGAGCAGGCTGACGCGGCGCTCGCTCATGACCGGCGCGGCGGCGATGCGGCTCTGCACGTTCATGCGGCGTCGGTCTCCCGGCGCTGGTCGCGCGCTTCGGCAAGGTTGGCGCGCACCAGCTTGAGCGTATCGAGGAATCGCTGCCAGTCGGCGGGCGCGATGCCCTTTGCGACGTCGGCGCGAATGTCGGCGCCGATCGGCCGGATCTCGTCGAGCATGGCCTCGCCCGCCGCGGTGAGGTGGACCAGCTTGGCGCGGCGATCGGTCGGATCGGCGCGGCGCTCCACCAGCCCCTGCCCCTCGAGCCGATCCAGGGCCGCGCTGACCGTCATCGCCTCGACGCCCATGCGTTCGGCAAGCAGGTTCTGCCGGATTGGTCCGCAGCGTGCGGCATGCGTAAGCGCACGCGCGTCGCCGGGGCTCAGCCCCAGCCCGGCGGCCGCGATCCTGCGGTCCATCTCGGCGCGGATCAGCCGGGTTGCGTCGGTGAGCAGGAACCCGACGCTGTCGGGGTCGATTGAGCCAGCCATTTTGTAAGTAAGCCTTATTATCTGGGTGACTTAGTATATCGCACGTCTGCCGTCAACCCGGTTGCGTGCGCGGACGGCCCGCCCTACATCGGAAGCGCCTTCCCTGGAGACCCCTTCATGACCGATACCGCCGTCGACCTCGAAAGCCATCCGCTGACGCAGTGGACCGGCGCGCTCGGCCTACCGGATTTCTCGCGCATCGATGACGGCGATTTCGGGCCGGTGTTCGACGCCGCGCTGAAGGCGCATGAGGCCGAGATCGAGGCGATCGCCGACGATCCGGCCGCGCCGAGCATAGACAACACGCTGAAGGCGCTGGAACTCTCCGGCGATCCGCTCGACCGTGTCTCGTCGATTTTCTGGTGCCGCGCCGGCGCCCACACCAACGACGCCATCCAGGCGCTGGAGCGCGAGATGTCGCCGAAGATGGCGCGGCATTATTCGGCGATCTCGATGAACGAGCGCCTGTTCGCCCGCATCGACGACCTCTACGCCCGCCGCGCCTCGCTCGGCCTCGACCCCGAGACGCTGCGCGTGCTGGAGAAGACCTGGAAGAACTTCGTCCGCGCCGGCGCGAAGCTCGGCGCCGCGGACAAGAAGCGGCTAGCCGACATCAACGAGGAACTGGCCGGCCTCGGCGCGAAATTCGGTCAGAACGTGCTCGCCGACGAGAAGGATTGGGTGTTGTTCCTGGAGGAAGGCGACCTCGACGGCCTGCCTTCCTTCCTGCGCGACGCCATGGCGCAGGCGGCGGAGGCGCGCGGCCGCAAGGGGCTTTATGCCGTCACGCTGTCGCGCTCGATCTACGAGCCCTTCACCAGCTATTCGACGCGCCGCGACCTTCGCGAGCAGGCCTGGAAGGCCTTCATCCGCCGCGGCGAGAATGGCGGCAAGACCGACAACACCGGCATCGTGGCGAAGATGCTGGCGCTGCGCGCCGAGAAGGCCAGGCTGCTCGGCTACGGCAGCTACGCAGCGTTGAAGCTCGATGACACCATGGCGAAGACGCCGGACAACGTCCACGGTCTGCTCGACCCCGTTTGGCTGAAGGCGCGCGACAAGGCGGCCGCCGACCAGGCGGAATTGCAGCGGCTCGCGGCGGCGGCCGGCAGCAACGAAACCATCGCCGGATGGGACTGGCGCTACTACCAGGAGAAGCTGCGGGCGGAAAAATTCGCCTTCGACGAGGCGGAGCTGAAGCCTTACCTGCAGCTCGAGCGCGTCATCGACGCCTGCTTCGACGTGGCGAATCGGCTGTTCGGCCTCTCCTTCGTCGAACAGCGCGGCATCCCGGCCTGGCATCCGGACGTGCGCGTCTTCCAGGTCAGGCGCCGCGACGGCAGCGACCTTGGCCTGTTCCTGGCGGATTATTTCGCCCGGCCGTCGAAACGCTCGGGTGCCTGGATGAGCTCGCTGCAGTCCGGCTACCGGCTGGGCGACGGCTCCTTCCCGGTCATCTACAACATCATGAACTTCGCCAAGGCGCCGGAGGGCGAGCCGGCGCTGCTGTCGCTCGACGAAGCGAAGACGCTGTTCCACGAGTTCGGCCATGCGCTGCACGGCATGCTGACCGAGGTCACCTGGCCGTCGGTGTCCGGGACGTCGGTGAGCCGCGACTTCGTCGAGCTGCCCTCGCAACTCTACGAGCACTGGCTGACCGAGCCGCAGGTGCTGGAAAAGCACGCGCTGCACCACAAGACCGGCGAGCCGATGCCGAAGGCGCTGCTCGACAAGATGCTGGCCGCCAGAACCTTCGGCATGGGCTTCGCCACGGTGGAGTTCACCGCTTCTGCGCTGGTCGACATGGCCTTTCACGCCCACGCCGACGCGCCCGCCGACCCGATTGCCTTCGAGGCCGCGACGCTCGACAAGCTCGGCATGCCCGACGCCATCGCCATGCGCCACCGCACGCCGCATTTCCAACACGTCTTCGCCGGCGACGGCTATTCGGCCGGTTACTACTCATATCTGTGGTCGGAAGTGCTGGATGCCGACGCCTTCGCCGCGTTCAAGGAAACCGGCGACGCGTTCGACCCGGCTCTCGCCGAAAAACTGCGCAGGCACATCTACGCCGCCGGCGGCTCGAAGGATCCGGAAGAACTCTACATGGCATTCCGCGGCAAGATGCCGACGCCCGATGCCATGCTGGAGAAACGTGGATTGGTGTAAAGCGCCGCCGATGCAGGGGCCGGCTGGCCGTCAGTCCGGGTAGCAGGAAGCAGGCACGTTCGGCCACACGGCGTCGTCGCAGCGGGCAACTTCCTGACGTTGCTTGAAGGCCGCGCTGACGGGGCCAGTCACCATCGGGTCGACACCATCCGGCGCATCGTCGAAGCGGCGCGCGGGCTCCTCGGCGAGCATGCCCCGGGTGGCCTCGCGACTCTCCGCCGCCGATCGCTCCTGCAAGGCTACGCGAACAGCCTCGTTGCTCCCGGTGGGAGCGGCACTGCTTGCGGGCACCACGGCAGCGGAGACGCAGAGTGCGAACACGCCTGCAACCCATCTGCCGGACTTGCCGCCGAATGTAGCCGAAATCATCATGCCGGAAGAACCGCCGCGACCGGGAATCGTTCCCGTTGTCTTAACCACTCCATAAGGCTCCCGGATCGTTAACATCCCGTTTCCGATTCCGTTCACAGGTCGCGGACGAAATAGCGGACACTCTTCTTGCCCTCATGGATCGCGGCACTGCCGACCACGGCAAAGCCGAGCGCCGCGTGGAAGGCGTCCGACCCCGGGTTGGGCGGCTCGGCATTGACCTCGCAGGTGATGATGGTGTGCCCGGCGGCGGCCGCCTTGCCGAACAGATCTTCGTACAGCGCCCGCGCCAGCCCCCGTCCGCGTGCCGCCGCCGCCACGACGACGCGGTCGACATACACGAAGCGGGGATAGCGGGCCTGGAACCAGCGGAAGTTCGGGCTCTGGTAGCCGGCACCCTGGTCGAAGGCGATCAGGAAGGCATCGCTGTCGCCGGCGCCACGCGCGTAAAAAGCCTGGGCGAGCAGGTGGTCGAGATCGGCCGGCTCCAGCCAGGACAGTTCTTCGGCATGCGCATTGTTCAGCGCCAGCACGCTGTGCCGCGGCATTTCCCGGATATCCAGTATGTCAGCCATCTCGCCCTCGTCGCACACGCCGGCGGAAATGCCATGCCGCGGGAACCGCGGCAAGCCTCGCGCGTTGTGCGCCCGACCCACTCCAGCCGCGCCGGCGGCAACAGAACACGCTTCAAAAGACTTCGGACGGTCGACAGACATGATGGATCATCGCGACAGGCTTATCCTCGCGCTTTCCGCGCTCGTCAGGGCGGAGCGCGAGGCGAGAATGGCTCTCGAACAGGCGATAGCCGACGGAACCTTCTCTCCCGACATGCTGGCCCGCCTGGCCGGGCGCGAAGCGATCTACGTCTCCCAGGAGGATCTCGAGGCGGCCGAAGCCTTCGTGCTGCCCGATCCGCCGCCCGGCCGGCGGGGCACCGCCTGATGGCGCCGCGGCCAGCCTGGAGGGGCTATCTCAAGCTGTCGCTGGTGACCTGCGCGGTCGAGCTTTCCAATGTGGTGACCCACAGCGAGAAGGTGTCCTTCCGCATCCTCAACCGCGCCACCGGCAACACGGTGCGCCGCCAGTATGTCGACGCCGACACGGGAAAACCGCTCTCCGAGAAGGACGAAGTGAAGGGTTACGAGACCGGCCAAGACGAGTACCTGCTGATCGAGGAGGAGGACATCGAGGCGGTGCAGATCGAGTCCTCGCATACGCTGAACCTCGAAGGGTTCGTGGCCAGGCACGACATCGAGCAGATCTATCTCGACACACCCTACTACGTGGCGCCGGCCGACAAGGTCTCGGAAGAGGCCTTCACGGTGATCCGCGAGGCGCTGGTCAAGAAGAAGATGGCCGGGCTGGCGCGCATCGTTCTCTTTCGCCGCGAGCGGCCGGCCCTGATCGAGCCGTTCGGCAAGGGCATGCTGCTCACCACGTTGCGCTACGACACGACGGTACGGCAGGCCGAGGATGTGGCTGACGGCACGGAAAAGATGAAGCTGGACGAGGAGATGGTGGAGCTTGCCGAGCGGGTGATCGAACGCCGGAAAGGCAAGTTCGACCCGGATACCTTCGAGGACCGCTACGAGAACGCCCTGCTGGAGCTCATCAAGTCGAAGCAGGCAGGCCGCAAGGCGCCCAGGGCAAAACCCGCGCAAAAGCCGTCCAACGTGGTCAATTTGTTCGATGCACTGAAGAAGAGCCTCTCCGACGACAGCGGAAAGGAAGAGAAGGACAAGGCAAAGCCTCCCGTCAGGAAGCCTGCAAAACGCCCGGCTTCCGCCAAGGGCAAGACGCGCTCGCAGACCGCTCGCCGCAAGAGGGCGTAAGTCATGGCGACCGCACCCGACCCGCTCACCACCTACCGCGCCAAGCGTGACTTCCGCATCACCAGCGAGCCGTCGGGCGGCGAGGCGCGCCGCAAGGCGAAAAAGGCCGGCGGCAAGTTCGTGATCCACAAGCACGATGCGCGCCGCCTGCACTACGACCTCAGGCTGGAGCATGAGGGCGTGCTGTGGAGCTGGGCGGTGACGCGCGGCCCGAGCCTCGACCCGTCGGAGAAGCGGCTCGCCGTCCATGTCGAGGACCATCCGCTCGACTATGGCAGCTTCGAGGGCGTCATCCCCGCCGGGCAGTACGGCGCCGGCGCGGTGATCGTCTGGGACGAGGGCGAATGGGAACCCGAGGGCGATCCCGCCAAGGGCATGAAGAAGGGCCACATCGATTTCAAGCTGAAAGGCAACAAGCTCGCCGGCGACTGGCATCTCGTGCGGCTGCGCCCGCGGCCGGGCGAGAAGAAGGACAACTGGCTGCTGATCAAATCGAAGGATCGCTACGCCCGGCCCGGCGAGGACATTTTGCAGGACGCGCCGCAATCGGTGGCAACAGGGCGTACCATCGAGGAGGTGGCGGAAGGCAAGCCGCCGCGCGCCGAGCGGCAGCCGAAGGCAGCCGCCAGACGGAAGGATGGCCGGGCCAGGAGCGCCAGGACGGAAAAGCCGGACAAGATGCCGGACTTCGTCCCGCCGCTGCTGGCGACCCTGCGCTCCGCGCCGCCCTCGGGCGCGGAATGGCTGCACGAGGTGAAGTTCGACGGCTACCGCATCCAGGCCCGTATCGACGGGGGGAAGGTCACGCTGCTGACACGCAAGGGGCTCGATTGGACGAAAAAATTCGGCAAGCCGATCGAGCAGGCGCTGGCCGGGCTCGACTGCGACAGCGCCGTCATCGACGGCGAGGTGGTGGTGCTTGCCGACAACGGCGTCGCCTCCTTCTCGGCGCTGCAGCAGGCGCTGTCCGAGAACCGCACCGCGAGCATGATCTACTACGTGTTCGACCTGCTCTATCTCGACGGCCGCGACCTGCGCGCCGAGCCGCTGGTCGAGCGCAAGGACCGGCTTGCCGCGCTGGTGGGAGAAGGCGAAGGCGCGCTGCGCTACAGCGAGCATTTCGCCGAGCCCGGCGAGACCATGCTGAGGCATGCCTGCCGCATGGGGCTGGAGGGCGTCGTCTCCAAGCGCGCCGACTCGCACTACGGCAGCGGCCGGGGCCTCGACTGGATCAAGTCGAAATGCACCAACCGGCAGGAATTCGTTATCGTCGGCTACGTGCCTTCCACAGCCACAGGGCGCGGCGTACGCTCGCTGCTGCTCGGCTACAACGACAAGGGCACGCTGCGCTATGCCGGCCGGGTCGGCACCGGCTTCTCCAACCGGGCGGGCGACGAGCTCAAGAAGAAGATGGACCGGCTGAAGGCGAAGTCGTCGCCGTTCGACAAGACGCCGCCCGGCCAGAAGGGCGCGATCTGGCTGAAGCCGGAGCTGGTGGCCGAGATCGAATTCCGCAGCTGGACGGCGGACGGCATCATACGCCATTCTTCCTTCCAGGGCCTGCGCGAGGACAAGCCGGCCGAGGAGGTGGTGGCGGAGAAGCCCGTCAAGGGCAAGGCGCCGCCGGCTTCGGCGACGACAAAGGCGCGAAAGGCGGCAAGCCATGCGAGGACCGCGGTGACGCTGAGCAATCCCGACAAGCTGCTGTGGCCGAAGGCCGGCGTGAGCAAGCAGGACCTTCTCGATTATTACGAGACCGTGTGGCCGCGCATGCTTCAGTTCGTGGTCGACAGGCCGCTCAGCCTGGTGCGCGCGCCGGACGGGGTCGAAGGCCAGCGCTTCTTCCAGAAGCACGCCTCAAAGGGCATGCACGAGGCCATACGGACCATGCAGGACCCGGAGGACGGCGAGGAACTGCTCTATATCAGCGACTTCGACGGGCTGGCGGCGCTGGTGCAGCTCGGCGTGATCGAGGTCCACATCTGGGGCTCCACCATCGCGGCGATCGAGACCCCCGACCAGATCGTCTTCGACCTCGATCCCGACGAGGGGCTGGACGTCGAGGCGGTCCGCCACGCCACCCGCTCGGTCAGGGCGCGGCTCGACGATCTGGAGCTGCCCTCTTTCCTGAAGACCTCCGGCGGCAAGGGTTTTCACGTCGTGGTGCCGCTGAAGCCCAAGGCCGACTGGGCTGCGGTCAAGGGTTTTGCCCACGATTTCGCCCAGGCCATGGCCGAGCTGGAGCCGGACCGCTACACCGCGACGCTGTCGAAGAAGGCGCGTGCGGGGCGGATCTTCATCGACTACCTGCGTAACGGCAAGGGCTCGACCACGGTGGCGCCCTACTCCGCGCGCGGCAAGCCGGGCGCCACGATGTCGATGCCGGTGCCCTGGAACATGCTCGACGACCTGACTCCCGACCACTTCGCCATCGGCAACGATGCGTTGGCCGAGCGGCTGAAGGCGGCCGATCCCTGGAAGGATTTTTTCAAGGCGGGCAAGGCGCTCAACAGGAAGGGATGAGGTGGCGGCACTGTCCGGGAGCTTGAACTTCGCTTTGAGTCGGTTGCAAGTCCCCCTCTCCGTCTCGCCCTTCGGGCTCGCCACCTCTCCCCCACTGCGTGGGGGCGAGGAACCCAAGCTGGAGAAGCGCCGGCATCGCGGCAGCGGTTCCTCGCCCCGCGAAGCGGGGAGAGGTGGCGAGCCCGAAGGGCGAGACGGAGAGGGGGCTACTTCCGCAGTCAGGGTGCGAGACGGCTGCGCGCTACCTGATCGCCCTTCCTTCCGCGTCGAAGCGGAAGATCTTGCCCGGCTGCGGCGTGGCGTAGATCGTCGCGCCCGGCTCGGCGTTGTAGACGCCAAAAATGCGTACGGTGATCAGCCCGGCCTTCTCGCAGTCGAGATAGAGGTTGGTGTCGGCGCCGAGATGCTCGGCATGCACCACCGTACCCTTCCACTCGCCGGAGGAGGCGCTGACCGACAGGTGCTCGGGCCGCACGCCGACGGTCTTGGCTCCGCCGTCGCCGAGACGCGCGCCATCGACGAGGTTCATCTTCGGCGAGCCGATGAAGCCGGCGACGAACTCGTTGGCGGGGCTGTTGTAGAGCTCCATCGGCGCGCCGACCTGCTCGATCCTGCCGGCGTTGAGCACCACGATCTTGTCGGCGAGCGTCATCGCCTCGACCTGGTCGTGGGTGACGTAGATCATCGTCGCCTTCAGCCGGCGGTGCAGTTGCGCAATCTCGAGGCGCGTGTTGACGCGCAGCGCCGCGTCGAGATTGGACAGCGGCTCGTCGAAGAGAAAAAGCTTCGGCTCGCGCACCACGGCGCGGCCGATGGCAACGCGCTGGCGCTGGCCGCCCGAGAGCTCGGCCGGCCGGCGCTGCAGATAGGGTTCGAGCGACAGCATGGCGGAGGCGATGCCGATGCGCTTGTCGATCTCGGCCGTCGGCGTGCCTGCCTGCTTGAGCCCCAGCCCCATATTGTCGCGCACGGTGAGGTGCGGATAGAGCGCGTAGGTCTGGAACACCATGGCGATGCCACGCTTGGCCGGCGGCGTGTTGACGACGTTGACGCCGTCGATCAGCACCTTTCCGGAGGTCGCATCCTCCAGCCCGGCGATCACGCGCAGCAGCGTCGACTTCCCGCAGCCCGACGGCCCGACAAAGACGACGAACTCGCCATCCTGCACCTCCAGGTCGATGCCTTTCAGCACGTCGACCTTGCCGAAGGATTTTTTCACGTTCTCGATTTTTAGAGAGCCCACAAGCGTTCCTTCAGATGTGCGCGGTTGCAGCCGGCGTTCACTTCACCGCTCCCGAGGTGATGCCGCGGATGAGCTGCCGCGAGAAGATGAGGTAAAGGACCAGCACCGGCAGGATGGCGAGCGACAGCGCCGCCAGCACCGCGTTCCAGTTGGTGACGAACTGACCGATGAATATCTGCGCGCCGAGCGTCACCGTCTTGGTGCCTTCCGACGGCGCCAGGATCAGCGGGAACCACAGATCGTTCCAGATCGGGATCATGGTGAACACTGCGACTGTGGCCATGGCCGGGCGCACCAGCGGCAGCACCAGCCGGAAGAAGATGCGGTATTCCGACAGCCCGTCGATGCGACCGGCGTTCTTCAGATCGTCGGAGACGGTCTTCATGAACTCCGACAGGATGAAGATGCAGAGCGGCAGGCCCTGCGCGGTGTAGACGAGGATCAGCGCCGTCAGCGTGTTGACCAGTCCGCTCGCCACCATCATCTGCAGGATGGCGACGGTGCCCAGCCGGATAGGGATCATGATGCCCAGCGCGAGATAAAGACCGGTCAGCGTGTTGCCGCGAAAGCGGTATTCCGACAGCGCGAAGGCCGCCATGGCGCCGAACAGGATGACGAAGAACAGCGAGCCGACCGTGACGATCAGGCTGTTCTGGAAGTAGAGCAGGAAATCGCCCTGCGCCATGACGGTGGTGTAGCCGACCGGATCGAAGGTCTCGGGCGTCGGCAGGGCCAGCGGCGAGCGGAAGATGGCGTTGCGCGACTTGAGCGAGTTGATGACGATCAGCAGCACCGGGAACAGCGCGATCGCCGTGTAGGCGATCAGCACCGCATGGGCGGCGGCCGAGCGGGCGGGGGAATGGGCGGCGCGGCTCATACCCGGCCTCGGGAGGTTTCAGCGCCAGAGCTGCATTCTTTCGCACTCCCCTCTGTCCTGCCGGACATCTCCCCCGCAAGGGGGGAGATGGGCAGCTTCATCGAAGCCGCATTTCCTTCAACGTCTGCAATTGGCGAAACCAAAGCGGCCGGCCAATCTCCCCCCTTGCGGGGGAGATGTCCGGCAGGACAGAGGGGGGTGCGAAAGACCAGCATCTCAAATCCTCAAAACTGATACCGCCGCAGCCGCGTCTGGATGGCGAACAGATAGACGGCGACGCCGGCGAGGATGATGAGGAACATCATGGTGGCGATCGCCGCGCCCATGTTTGGATCGCCGAGCTGCAGCTGGAAGCCGAAGAAGGCACGGTACAGGAAGGTGCCGAGGATGTCGGTGGAGAAGTTGGGGCCGGCAAGCGCCCCCTGCGCGGTGTAGATCAGGTCGAAGGCATTGAAATTGCCGACGAAAGTGAGGATCGAGATGATGCCGATCGACGGCAGGATCAGCGGCAGCTTGATCTTCCAGAACTGCGAAATCCCGGTGATGCCGTCCATCTCGGCGGCTTCGATCACCTCGTCGGGAATGGACAGCAGCGCCGCATAGATCAGCATCATCGGGATGCCGACGAACTGCCACACCGAGATCAGGCTGAGCGCGGTCAGCGCATATTCCTCCTTGCCGAGCCAAGGTGCGAACAGGCTTCTCAGCCCGACCGAGTTCAGCAGCGACGGCGCCACGCCCCACAGCGGCGACAGGATGAGCTTCCAGACGAAGCCGACGATGACGAAGGACAGGACCGTCGGCACGAAGATGGCGGTGCGGTAGAAGGCGCGGAAGCGCAGCGTCGGGCTGGACAGCAGCGCCGCCAGCAGCACGCCGATCGGGTTCTGCACCAGCATGTGGATGATGAAGAACCAGAAATTGTTCCACAGCGCGTTCCAGAAATTCGCGGACCAGCGCGGGTCGCCGAACAGCATGCGGAAATTGTCGAGGCCGACATAGACCAGCTGCTGGTCGATGCGGCGGAACAGCGAGAGCTGCAGCGTGCCGGCGAGCGGCACGATCATGAACGCCGTGTAGACGAGGAAGGCCGGCGCCAGGAACACCAGGATGTGCCAGCGGAAGGGTTTTTTGATTGGCTGGTCGTCCACGGACATTGGCGGCCCCGGTAAAGATGTGGCAGGCGATTGACGCGATCTGCCGCCGCCCTTCGGTCACGGCAAGGCGCCGGCAGCGCCGCCGGCATAACCCTCCCCCTTGAGGGGAGGGTCGGCGAGCGGTCGAAGCGAAGCGAGATCGCGAGACGGGGTGGGGTTGCTGCGGAAGTGCTCGACGCTCTCTTCCGCCGAGCGCTTCACCACCGACCCCTCCCCGCGTCAAAAACCTCGCGTCCCGCTCGGTTTTCGCCGCGACCCTCCCCTCGAGGGGGAGGGTTCACCAGCGCATCACTTCGCCGGCTTGTACCAGGCGTCGAGGCCCTTCTGCAGCTTCTCGCCGGCGACCTGCGGCGTGTCGGTGCCGTTGATGACGTTGGCGGACTCGACCCAGGTCTCGTTCTCCAGGTTCGGCGTGCCGCGCGACAGTATCTGGTAGGTCGAGCGGATCGTCGGCTTGCACTTCTCGCGCCACGACACGAATTCCTGTGCCAGCGGATCCTCCATCTTCACCGCCGCGTTGTTCAGGCTGAAGAAGCCCGGCAACGCGTTGGCGTAGATGGTGGCGAATTCCGGCGAGGCGACCCACGACAGGAAGGTTTTTGCCGCGTCGGCGTTCGGGCTCTTGGCGTTGAGGCCGACGGCGATGTCGGTGTGGTCGGAGATGTAGCAGGTGTCGCCTGCGGTCTTCACCGGCGGCGGGAAGGCGCCCATCTTGAACTGCGCCTGCGTGTTGAAGCCGGAAATCTCCCACGAGCCGGCCGGATAGATGGCGGCGCGGCCGAGCGTGAACAGGTTCTGGCTGTCCGGGTAGGTCTGCGCCTCGAAGCCGTCGCCGAGATAGTCCTTCCACTTGGCGAGCGTCGCATAAGGCTCGACCCATTGCGGGTCGGTGAGCTTCTGCTCGCCCTTGATCAGCGCCAGGCGGCCCTCCTCGCCCTTCCAGTAGTTCGGGCCGATGTTCTGGTAGCCCATGGTCGCGGCCTCCCAGAGATCCTTGGTGCCCATCGCCATCGGGATGTAGTTGCCGTCCGCCTTGATCTTGTCGAGCGCGGCGAAGAATTCCGCCTCGGTGGCCGGCGGCGTGATGCCGAGTTGCTGGAAGGCGTCGGCATTGTAGATGAAGCCGTGGATGACGGACGCCATCGGCACGCAGAAGGTCGCCTTGCCGTCGTCGGTCTGCCAGGCCGACTTGGCGACGTCGGAGAAATTCTCCATGCCGGGCAGGCTGCTGAGATCGGCGAGATGGCCCTTGGTGTAGAGGTCGAGCGAGGCGTCGAAGGGCCGGCAGGTGATGAGGTCGCCGGCCGAGCCGGCGTCGAGCTTGGCGTTGAGCGCGGCGTTGTACTCGGTCGGCGCCGACGGCGAGAACACCACCTTGATGCCGGGATTGGCCTTCTCGAAGGCCGGGATGAGCTTCTCCTGCCAGATGGCGAGGTCGTCGTTGCGCCAGCTCTCGATGGTCAGCGTCTTGTCCTGGGCCAGCGCCGCGCCGGCGCAGGCGAGCAGGCTGGAGCCCGTGAGCAACGCCGTGATGAGTCTTGTTGTCATTGCAGTCTCCCTGTTTCGACCTGTTCAGGTTCGATTGTGATGAGAGCGGGTGCTCCCCTCTTCGAGACCGGCGAGCGCCGGCCTGAGCTTTTGCCCGGCCTCGGCCAAGAGACGGGTCGCGGTGCGGAGGTCGTCCGCCCCGGCGGCAAGCAGGATCGCCGGCTTGACGGCGCCGCCGGTCTTTTCCAGGAGCCGCTGAGCCTCGTCCCGACCGCAGCCGGCGATCGCCGCCACGATGCGGGCGGCGCGGTCGCGCAATTTCATGTTGTCGGGACGCAGGTTGACCATGTAGCCGTCGTGGACATGGCCGAGATGGATGGCGACCAGGGTCGAGAACATGTTGAGGGCGATCTTCTGCGCCGTGCCCGCGCCCATGCGGGTCGAGCCGGCGATCATTTCCGGCGGCGTGGCGAGCACGATGCCGACATCGCCGCGCGTCGTCAGCGGCGTACCGGCATTGTTGGCGATGCCGATGGTGGCGGCACCGCGCCGGCGCGCTTCGTCGAGGGCGGCCACCGCATAGGGCGTCGTTCCGGAGGCCGACAGCGCGATCAGGCAGTCGCCGGCGTCGAGGCCGTTTTCCGCAACTTCCCTGACAGCCTCCGCCGCATCGTCCTCGGGCGCGCCTGGCAGGTCGACGAAGGCCTGCCTGCCGCCGGCGATCAGCACCACCACCCGCTCAGACGGGATGCCGTAGGTTCCGGGAAGCTCGAGCGCGTCGGCCAGCGCCATCAGGCCGGAGCTTCCGGCCGCCGCATAGAAGAGGCGGCCACCCCCGGCGAGCCGGCCGGCGGCTATTTCCGCGGCCAGGGCGATCGCATCGACGGCGGCATGGACGCTTTTCGCGGCCTCGACCTGGGCATCGGCCAGCAAGCGCAGGATGGAAGCGGGCGGCTGCTCGTCCAGCCCCTTCGCCTTTGCGTTCACCGCTTCCGTACCGGCATGCGCCATCAGATCCCCTCCATTCGGCGACCATACCAAAAAAATACCACTTGTCCAGCGCGGCATTTACGATTTGGTCACGGCTGAGGCACCAACCGAAGCCGGCGCAACTATATCAGCTACTTACATGATCCATTCCCCGGCCAAAAATTAACGCTTGGAGAATGGTATTTTATTGGTATTATCAAGAAAGAGGAGCATTTCCGCGTGGACCTGGTACTGGGCATCGATGGTGGCGGCACGAGCTGCCGGGCGGCGGTCGCCACATCCCGCGGCGAGATTCTCGGCCGCGCCAGGAGCGGCGCCGCCAACATCCGCACCGACCTGACCGGCGCCCGCGCCAGCATCGTCGAGGCGGCGCGGCTGGCCTTCATCGACGCCGGCCTTGACCCGGAGCGGATCGCCGAGACGCCGGCGGTTCTAGGGCTCGCCGGCAGCAATGTCGGCACCTACCGCCAGCAGCTCGAGGCCATCCTGCCCTTCCCGCGCTGCGCCGTCGAGAGCGACGGGCTGATCGCGCTGGAAGGCGCGCTCGGCGGCAGCGACGGCGCCATCGCCATCCTCGGCACCGGCAGCGTCTACATGATGCGGCGCGGCGACATGGTGCGCTCCGTCGGCGGCTGGGGTTTTCTCGTCGGCGACCAGGCGAGCGGCGGCCGCATCGGCCGCGATCTGCTCGAGGAGACGCTGCTTGCCTATGACGGCATCCGTCCGGCCTCCCCTTTGACAGACGCCCTGCTCGCCGTCTTCCGCGGCAATCCGCGCGACGTGGTCGAGTTCACCACCACGGCCAAGCCGGGCGATTTCGGCGGCTTCGCGCCGATGGTGTTCGACCATGCCACGAAGGGCGACGCTGTCGCCGAATTCATCGTCGCACGCGGTGTGGCGGCCATCGAGGCGTCGCTGGCCGTGCTGGGACTCGGCGACGACGAGCCGATCAGCCTGCTCGGCGGCCTCGCGGCGCTCTACGCGCCGCGCCTTTCGCCAAACTACCGCGAACGCCTGCGCCAGCCGCGGCAGGACGCGCTGGGCGGCGCCGTGTCGATGGCGGCCCGCCGTTTCGGCGCCGGGAGGCCGGGGCATGGCTGACCTCGCAGATACGATCTTCGGCGCCTTGAAGGGCGCCGGACCCAACGGCGCGCCGCTCTACCTGAAGCTGAAGCGCTCGATCGAGGAAGCCGTCCGGCGCGGCGTCCTCCTTCCCGGCGATGCGCTGCCCTCGGAGCGCGACATCGCCGCCAAGGCCGATATCTCGCGCGTCACCGTGCGCAAGGCCGTGCAGGATCTGGTCCGCGACGGGCTGCTGGTGCAGCGCCACGGCTCCGGCACCTTCGTCGCTCGCGCCGTCGAGCGGGTCGAGCAGTCCCTGTCGCTGCTGACCTCCTTCACCGAGGACATGGCGCGGCGTGGCAAGACGCTGCGTTCCGAATGGCTCGACCGCGGCATCTATGCACCCTCACCCGAGGAGATGATGGTGCTCGGGCTCTCTCCTCAGGAATCGGTGGCGCGGGTGAGCCGGCTTCGGATCGCCGACGGAACGCCGCTGGCCATCGAGCGCGCCGCCCTGCCGGTAATGGCCCTGCCCGATCCGACCGCCGTCGGCTCCTCGCTCTACGCGGCGCTGGAAAAGACCGGCAGCCGGCCGGTGCGCGCCATACAGCGCATCTCGGCGGCCAATCTGGGCGCCGCGGACGCGCGGCTGCTCGACCTGCCGACCGGCACCGCAGGCCTGCACATCGAACGCATCTCCTACCTGGCGAGCGGCAAGGTGGTGGAGTTCACGCGATCGATCTACCGCGGCGACACCTATGATTTCGTCGCCGAACTGAGACTGGGGGATTCCGCTGGCACGAGGAGCGAGCCATGAACGATCCCACCCATATGCGTCGCGAAATCGCGGAGATCCCCGAAGCCGCGGCAAGGCTGCTGAATGGCGGCGGCAAGGCGCTCGAGGCTGCCGGGAAAGGCATTCGCGACCTCGATCCCTCCTTCGTCATCAGCGTGGCGCGCGGCTCCTCGGACCATGCCGCCTCGTTTCTGAAATACGCGGTCGAGCTCACGGCCGGCATCCCGGTCGCCTCGGTCGGCCCGTCGGTCGCCTCCATCTACGGCGCCAACCTGAGGCTGGCCGGCTCGCTCTGCCTGACCATCTCGCAATCCGGCAAAAGCCCCGACATCGTCGCCATGGCGGCGCAGGCCAAGGCCGGCGGCGCGCTGACCGTGGCGCTGACCAACACGCCGGATTCGCCGCTGGCGCGTGCCTCCGACTATCCGATCGACATACTGGCCGGGCCGGAGCGCAGCGTCGCCGCCACGAAAACCTTCGTCAATTCGGCGCTGGCCGGCCTCGTGCTGATGGCGCATTGCACCGACGATGCCGACCTGCTCGCCGCGCTGCGGCGCCTGCCCGAGCAGTTCCGCCAGGCGATCGATTGCGACTGGATGGAGATCGCCGCGGCCCTGGAGGATGCGCCTTCCCTCTTCATCCTGGGACGCGGCCCCTCCTATGCGATCGCCAGCGAGGCGGCGCTGAAATTCAAGGAAACCTGCGGCATGCATGCCGAGGCCTACAGCGCCGCCGAGGTGATGCACGGCCCGCTGGCGCTGGTCGGTCCCGGTTTCCCGGTGCTGGCGCTGGCCGCGCGCGACGCCTCGGAGGCCTCGGTCGCCGAGACCTCCGACGCATTGGCCGCGAAGGGTGCCGCCGTCTTCGCCACGTCGCGGCGTACCGCGCAGGCGCGCATGCTGCCGCATGTCGCGACCGGCCATCCGCTGACCGACCCGCTGCCGCTGATCGTCTCCTTCTACGCCTTCGTCGAGTCTTTCGCGCGCCGGCGCGGCCTCGATCCCGACCAGCCGCGCAACCTGCGCAAGGTGACGGAGACGCGCTGATGCGGACGTTCGCGATCTCCGCGCCAAGAATCTTCGACGGCGAGGCATGGCACGAGGACGCCGCCGTCCTGGTACGCGGCGGCGATGTCGAGGCCGTGGTCGCGCGCTCGAAAATCCCCGCCGGGACGGTTGTGACCGAAACGGACGGCATGCTGGCGCCGGGCTTCGTCGACCTGCAGGTGAACGGCGGAGGCGGCGTCATGCTGAACGACCGGCAGGACGTCGAGACCATCCGCACCATCTGCGCCGCGCACGCCCCGTTCGGCACGACCGCGCTGCTGCCGACGCTGATCACCGACTCGCCCGAGATCACCGCGCGCGCCGTCGATGCCGGCGCCGCCGCGGCCGAGGCCGGCGTGCCTGGCTTTCTCGGCCTGCATCTCGAGGGACCGCACCTGTCCTTCGCACGCAAGGGCGCCCACGACATCCGCCTCATCCGGCCGATGACCGATACCGACGAGGCGTTTCTACTCGACGCGCGTGCCCGCCTGCCGGCGCTGCTGACGACCGTTGCACCGGAATCGGTCGAGCCGGAGCGCGTAGCCCGGCTTGCCGGCGCGGGGGTGGTTGTGAGCCTCGGCCATTCCGATACGCACCATGCGACCGCCCGCGCCTATGCCGAGGCCGGCGCGAGCATGGTGACGCATCTCTTCAACGCCATGAGCCAGATCGGCAACCGCGAGCCGGGCTTGGCCGGTGCGGGGCTGAGCTGCGGCACGCTGTGGACGGGGCTGATCGCCGACGGCTTTCACGTCGACCCGGCGACCGTCGGCATCGCCATGCGGGCGAAGATTGGGCCGGCGCGCATCTTTCTGGTCTCCGATGCAATGGCGCCGACCGGCACGGACATGACCTCCTTCACGCTCAACGGCCGCACGATCTTTCGCAATGGTGGCCGCCTGACGCTGGAGGACGGCACGCTGGCCGGCGCCGATCTCGACATGATCTCGGCGGTGCGCTTCATGCACCGGTCGATCGGCCTCGATCTCGGCGAGGCGCTGAAGATGGCCTCGCTCTATCCGGCCATGGCGATGGGCGTGGAGGTGCGCCACGGCCGGCTCGCCGGCGGCAGCCGCGCCGACATCGTGCAGTTGTCTGACCACCTCGACGTCGAAGGCGTCTGGATCGGCGGCGACAAGGTTTCTAGCCGGCACGCTACCGCGTAGCGGTCCCGCTGCTCGGTATGCCGACAAGCTGGATTTCTACTTCGCCCCAGCGTCAGCCGCCGTGCGGATCGCCTCGATATTGGCGCGATAGGCGTCGGTCGAGCCGCCCTTGAACACCGCCGAGCCGGCGACCAGCACGTCGGCGCCGGCCGCAGCGACCAGCGGCGCGGTGTCCGGCGTGATCCCGCCATCGACTTCGATATGGATCGGCCGGTCGCCGATCATGGCCTTCACGCGGCGGATCTTCTCCAGCATGGCCGGGATGAAGGCCTGGCCGCCGAAACCAGGATTGACCGTCATGACCAGGATCAGGTCGAGCCGGTCGAGCACATGCTCGATTGCGCTCTCCGGCGTCCCCGGATTGAGCGACACGCCAGCCTTCTTGCCGAGGTTCTTCACGGTCTGAAGCGAGCGGTCGAGATGCGGGCCGGCTTCGGCATGAATGGTGATCAGGTCGGCGCCCGCCTCGGCGAAGGCGGCGATGTAGGGATCGGCCGGCGCGATCATCAGGTGGCAGTCGAACAGTCTTTCGGTACGGCCGCGGATCGCCTTCACCACCGGCGGGCCGAAGGTGATGTTGGGCACGAAATGCCCATCCATGATGTCGAGATGCACCCAGTCGGCGCCGGCGGCGACGACCGCCTCGACCTCGTCTCCCAGCCTCGCAAAATCCGCCGAGAGGATCGACGGCGAGATGATCACATTTCCGGTCACGACGTCTCCTTGCGAAGGGTTGAAGAGGAACCGCCGGGGACAGTTTACTTTTTTCCGCCTGCATCGGCCTTGACGCGCTTCGGCCTTTCCGCGGAAAGAAAGTAAACTGTCCCCGGCATTTCCGAACTCAGTCGATGTCGAACGACACGCCCTGCGCCAGCGGCAGCGCCCTCGAATAGTTCACCGTGTTGGTGGCGCGGCGCATATAGGCCTTCCAGGCGTCCGAGCCGCTCTCGCGACCGCCGCCCGTCTCCTTCTCGCCGCCGAAGGCGCCGCCGATCTCGGCCCCCGACGTGCCGATGTTGACGTTGGCGATGCCGCAGTCGGAACCCTCCGCCGAGAGAAAGCGCTCCGACTCCATGAGGTCGCGGGTGAAGATCGACGACGACAGGCCGGCGCCGACGGCGTTGTGCTCGGCGATCGCCTGGTCGAGGTCGCTGTATTTCATGACGTAGAGGATCGGTGCGAAGGTCTCCTCCAGCACCGGACCTGTCTGCTTCGGCATCTCCACCAGCGCCGGGCGGACGTAATAGGCATCGGCGCCGCCGGTGTCCACGCGCTCGCCGCCGGTCACCGTGCCGCCTTCGGCCCTGGCCGCGTCGAGCGCCTTCTGCATGCCCTCGAAAGCCACCTTGTCGATAAGCGGGCCGACCAGCGCGCTGGTTTCCAGCGGGCTGCCTACCGACACGCTCTGATAGGCCTTCCGCAGGCGCGGCACGAGCGTGTCGTAGACGCTGTCGTGCACGAACAGGCGCCGCAGCGTCGTGCAGCGCTGGCCGGCCGTGCCCATGGCGCCGAAGGCGATGGCGCGGACGGCCATGTCGAGATCGGCACTTGGGCAGACGATGCCGGCATTGTTGCCGCCGAGCTCGAGGATGGCACGGGCGAAGCGTTTTGCCAGCCGCGGCCCGACCGCGCGGCCCATGCGGGTCGAGCCGGTGGCCGAGACCAGCGGCACTTTCGGATGGTCGACCAGCACCTCGCCGATCGCGCCGTCGCCGATCAGCACCTGCACGAGCCCGTTCGGCACATCGGCTGCGCGCTCGGCCGCGCGGGCGAAGATGGCCTGGCAGGCGAGCGCGGTCAGCGGCGTCTTCTCCGACGGCTTCCACACCACGGAATTGCCGCAGACCAGCGCGAGCGCCGCATTCCACGACCACACCGCCACCGGGAAGTTGAAGGCGGAGATGACACCGACGACGCCGAGCGGGTGCCAGGTCTCCATCATGCGGTGGCCGGGGCGCTCGGTGGCGATGGTGAGGCCGTAGAGCTGCCGCGACAGGCCGACGGCGAAGTCGCAGATGTCGATCATCTCCTGCACTTCGCCGAGCCCCTCGGACGGGATTTTTCCAACCTCGATCGACACCAGCCGGCCGAGATCGGTCTTGGCGGCGCGCAGCTCCTCGCCGAGCAGCCGCACCAACTCGCCGCGCTTGGGCGCCGGCACGTTGCGCCAGGCGCGGAACGCCGCGTCCGCCTCCTCGATCGCCGCCGCCGCGTCGCCCGCCGAGATCGTCTTCAGCGCCGCGATCTGCTCGCCCGTCACCGGACTGCGAACGACGAGATCGCCGCCGGCAAGACGATCCGCCCGAACTCCCAGCCTGCCGAGCAGTTCCGTGGTCTCGCTCCTGATGTCCATCGAACGTCTCCTTACGCTTGTGTCGGGCGCTGTCCGCATTCCGACGTCGCCGGCGTGCCCATCTTCAGTGCCGCCGCGGCTCGATTGGGTGCGGCTATATCGCGATACGGCGCGAAAATTCCACCGGATTCCACCTGAGGACAGCCATTTTCCGCTGCGCATGCACGAAGCGGTGGACGGGGTGCCATCTTCCGCAACCCTTGCTGGCTTCCAAGCTTGCGGCTGTCGCTTCCCGTGTTAAGGTTTTGTCTTGCAGGCTCGCAATCGTTTTTCGCAAAGGCGGAGCCGACGGGGGTTACGTGTGGGGGTCGCCGGCGTGATTGGCGAGTTCGTGGTGCTGCTGGCGGCGGTCTACCTCGCCACGGTCGCGCTGTATTTCGCCCTGGGCGTCGGCATTAGCTGGCTCAACGACCGCAATCCGCAACGCCGCATCCAGCAGCGGCGGCGCGGCGAAAGGCGCATGGCGGCGGAAATCCGCCAGAGCATGGCCTCGATCCTGGTATCCAGCCTTTCGCTGGCGATCGGCCTCCATGCCCAGATGCAAGGCTGGGCACCGATCCCCTGGGCGCTGGACTGGTGGACCGCCCTGCCGCTGTTCCTGCTTTGCATGGTGCTGTTCGATACCTGGTTCTATTTCGCCCACCGGCTGCTGCACACCAGACCCTTCTACCGCTTCCACGCGCTGCACCACCGCAGCGTCGCGCCGACGGTGTGGAGCAACGATTCCATCGGCCTGGTGGACACCGCGATCAGCCAGGGTTTTTACGCGGTGATCGTCTTCTTCGTGCCGTTTCCGCCGGTCATCCTGCTCGCGCACAAGGTCTTCGACCAGATCAACGGCACGTTCGGGCATGCGGGTTTCGAATATTTCGCCGCGCCGACGGCGCGCAGCCCCTGGCCGATGCTGTGCACGACCTACCATGACCAGCACCACGCGCAGTTCCGCTACAACTACGCGAACTACTTCTCGTTCTGGGACCGCATGCTGGGGACGATCACGCCCGGCTACGACAGGCGGGTGGAGACGTTGGAGAGGACCGCGGCGCCGCTGAACCTGTCTGCCCCGGAAGCCGATGCTGGCGACGAGATCTTTCCGGACAAGCGCGCCGTCCCCCCGGCCGAGTGACCGGCCACCGGATTTTCACGTCGGCGTCGCGAAGTCCGGCGGACTACTCCGCTGCCTGCCTGGAGCGCGGCCGCGTCTGGTCGCTGTGTCCGGCCAGCAGGCCCTGGATCGAGATATCCTCGTCGAGCGCTTCCCAATGCAGCCCGCGCGTGCTGATGGTCACCGCTTCGCGTTCTGCGCTTGTCGCGCGCAGCAGCCGCGGAAACCATGCGAGAGGAACACTCAGCACCCGCCCGTCGGACAGGTCAATCCGCATGCTGTCCTGATCGAAGTCAACTTTGACAACCCTAACCGAAGAATTCATACCAAGCCTGCTCAATTTCGTCGCGACGCCTCACGATGATTTCGGTCAGTTCGCGAAGCGTCTTGGCGTTGAAGCCGTCATTGTAGCTACCACGACATCCGGCCTGAGCCAAAATTTGGCATCGATGTCGTCCTTCAGCACGTGGATGTGGGGCGGTTCGCGAGGCTCCCCTTCGTTCGAATAGAAGTGGAACCGTAAGCCCTTGTGTCGAAAGACGACCGGCATCACGGCACGATCAGCGTCCCGGCCCCATGCTCGGTGAACAGCTCCAGCAGCACGGCGTGCGGCGTCTTGCCGTTGAGGATGACCACCCCTTCGACGCCACGGTCGATCGCCTCGATGCAGGTCTCGACCTTCGGGATCATGCCGCCGGAGATGGTGCCGTCGGCGATCAGCGCCTTGGCCTGCGCCACCGACAGTTCGTCGATCAGCTTCTTGTCGCCGTCGAGCACGCCGGGAACGTCGGTCAGGAACAGCAGCCGCTTCGCTTCCAGGGCGCCGGCGATGGCGCCGGCGAAGGTGTCGGCGTTGATGTTGTAGGTATGGCCGTCGCGGCCGGGCGCCACCGGCGCGATCACCGGGATCATCTCCGAGCGGGCGAGCAGGTCGAGCAGCGTGCGGTCGACCTCGACCGGTTCGCCGACGAAGCCGAGGTCGAGCACCCGCTCGATGTTGGAATCGGGATCGCGCACCATCTTCTTCGCCTTCTCGGCGAAAACCATGTTGCCGTCCTTGCCGCACAGTCCGATCGCCCATTCGCCCTCGGCGTTGATGAGCGCCACGATCTCCTTGTTGATGGAGCCGGCCAGCACCATCTCGACGATCTCGACGGTCTTCTGGTCTGTCACCCGCAGGCCACCCTCGAATTTCGACTCGATGCCCATCTTGGTGAGCATGGCGCCGATCTGCGGCCCGCCGCCATGGACGACGATCGGATTGACGCCCGACTGCTTGAGCAGCGCGATGTCGCGGGCGAAGGCACGGCCGAGTTCCGGATTGCCCATGGCGTGGCCGCCATATTTCACCACCACCGTCTTGTTCTCGTAGCGCTGCATGTAAGGCAGGGCGCGGGACAGCAGGGCGGCTTGCGCGGCGGCGGTTTCGGCGATGTCCATCAGGTCCTCCGGAGGTGATCCGCGGCGCGTCTTAGCGATAAAGCCGGCGGCTAGCAAATGGCGTCGCGGCCATTCGCCGATCGACGATCTACCAGGACGAAGCCAGCAGGAAGATGACGGTCGCGGCGAGGCCGAGAGTGGTGCGCACGGCATGCAGGCCGGCCCATTTCCGCAGGAGATCGCGGCTGTCCGGTCCCGCCTGCGCCGGGTCCATTCCCATCAGCACGTCGTTGACCGGCCGGATGGCGATCAGGGTGAACGGCCAGTTGGCGACCAGGACCAGCGCGCCGGCGAGCCATGGCCAGCCGCCGGTCTGCCACCAGGCGGCGAGCCCGAGCAGGAAGCCGACAAGCGCCAGCGTCGCCTGCATGGCGTAGCCGCGCTTGTAGGAGGGCTTCCATTGCGCCAGCAGGGCGCGGTCGTCGAGGGAAAGCCGGGCCGGATGCTCGACCAGGTTGATGTAGACGGCCGCTCCGGAAAACAGGGCCGCGACGACGAGGGCGAGATGGCCGGCGATCATGACGTCTCCAATCGGCGCTGATCAGTTTCGACGATGGTATGCCGGCCGAAGCCGCGCGCAAGGTCCCATGCGCCAGACGCGGACGGAAGCGGATGCGCGGCCGCCAGTGGTGATGGTCCGAAATCGTGATAGTCTGGCCGTGCATGGAACCGAAAGCGTCAGCCTCCGCAGGTGACCGGTCTCCGGCGGGACAGCCGGATGTCACGCGGCTGATCGTGCGCGTCTCGATGAAGGATCGCGCCGCCTTCGACCTCCTCTACCGCCAGACCAGCGCGAAACTCTTCGGTGTCTGCCTGCGTGTCTTGAACGATCGTTCCGAGGCCGAGGAAGCGCTGCAGGAGGTATTCGTCAAGATCTGGACCAAGGCGGATCGCTTCGCCGCCTCCGACCTCAGCCCGATCTCCTGGCTGGTGGCGATCGCGCGCAACCACGCGATCGACCGGCTGCGCCAGCGCCGGCAGACGGCGGCCGGCATCGAGGAAGCCGCCGAGATCGCCGATCCGGCTCCCGATCCCGAGGCGCTGGCGGCGGCCGGCGGCGAGGCCGGTCGCATCCACCGCTGCCTCGAGGAACTCGACACCGACCGGGCTGAAGCGGTGCGCGGCGCCTATATCCGGGGAGAGAGCTATGCGGAACTGGCGGCTCGCCATGGCGTGCCGCTGAACACCATGCGGACCTGGCTGCGGCGCAGCCTGCTGAAACTCAGGGAATGCCTCGAACGATGAGCATCGTGGAAGACAGACTGCCGGACGAAGGTGGCGACGACCTGCTCGCCGCCGAATTCGTGCTCGGCGTGCTGTCCGCCGAGGAACGGGCAGCGGCGGCGCGGCGCATCGAGGCGGAGCCGGCTTTCGCGCGGCTCGTCGAGCGCTGGGAGGGCGATTTCGCGCCGATGGCTGCCGCCTACGCGCCCGTCGAGCCGCCGGCCTCGGTGAAGGCCGGGCTCGACAGGCGGCTGTTCCCGGAAGGCGGGGAACGGTCGCGGCCGGGCCTGTGGTCGAGCCTCGCCTTCTGGCGCGGGCTGGCGGCCGCGGCGGTCGCCGCTTTGGCCCTCGCCATCCTGCTGCCCTTCGCGGTGCGCCCGCCCGCTCCGCAGGACCGTCTGGTCGCCTCGCTCTCGGCGGCGGACAGCGACGTTCGCTACGTCGCCTTGTACGATCCCGCCGCGGGCCAGGTCGACCTGCGCCATGTCTCCGGCGAAAGGGCCGCCGGCCGAGACTTCGAACTCTGGGTCATCGAAGGCGCCAACCAGCCCATCTCCATGGGCGTCATCCCGGCCGGCGAAACGGCACAGCTTCCGGTCGAGGCGGAGGTCGGCGGAAGGCTCGCCGCGGGCGCCAAGCTGGCGATCAGCCTCGAACCGGCGGGCGGCTCGCCGACCGGCCTGCCGACCGGCCCGGTGATCTCCCTGGGCGACCTGTTGCGGCTTTAGGGTCGGCACGCAGCGGCCAGCGAATGATGCTGCCCGCACTCCCTCTCCCGTTCCACCTGTCTGACTCATACGTTCCACAGTTGAGCTTCGGCTTGCTGGTTGTGTGGGATTTTCTGATTGTCTTGCGTTGCCTCGCGATATGGCCCGGCCAACTTTTCCCCGGGACGCTGTCCGGTGCTTCAAACATTCGCGATGCGCGGATTCCGTCGCGACATCGCCGCCCTGAAACTCTTCTTCGCTTTGTCTCGTAACTCTTTGTGTCGCCCGCCAGACGGGAAGCAACCAAGGAGAATCCCGAAATGCGCAAGGTCACCGCAGCCCTCTTCGCCTCCGCGTTCGCGCTCGCCGCGACGGCAGTCTATGCCGCGAACCCGATGGTAGGCGGAGCGCCGATGTATGCTGACAAGAACATCGTCGAGAATGCCGTGAATTCGAAGGACCACACGACGCTGGTCGCCGCCGTCAAGGCCGCCGGCCTGGTCGAGACGCTGCAGGGCGCCGGACCCTTCACCGTGCTTGCCCCCACCAACGAGGCCTTCGCGGCACTTCCGGCAGGCACGGTCGAGACGCTGCTGAAGCCGGAGAACAAGGACAAGCTGACCAAAATCCTGACCTGCCACGTGGTCGGCGCCAAGGTGCTGTCGGCCGACATCATGAAGATGGTCGACGACGACAAGGGCGCCCATCCGGTCAAGACCGTCGGCGGCTGCACCTGGACCGCGAAATACCAGGGCGACAAGATCATGATCGAGGACGAGAACGGCAACGTCGCCAACGTCACCATCGCCAATGTCGAGCAATCGAACGGCGTCATCCACGTCATCGACAAGGTTCTGCTGCCGAAGATGTAATTCCCATCCCGGCCGAAGAGGCCGGGGCCGGAAACCCGCCGTCTCAGGCTATCGGACATGCGGGCGGTTTCCGGCTTCACCGCCCGCGCGTCCGACAAGCGCTCCGCACCCTTCGCGCCGCATCCGCGACCGAGGCGGAGCGCTTCGCTTTTCGCGTTCCCCGACGCGCTTGACCTCAACCGAGCTTGAGGTCCTAGCCTGATGCCCACCGTTTCAGGAGAGCGCGCATGGACTTCATCGACGACACCGTCAGCCCGGTCGTCTTCATCAACATCTTCACCGTGAAGCCCGGCTGCATGGACGAATTCATAGCCCTGCAGCAGGCCCATCTGCGGCGCTCGCGCGGCATCGTTCCCGGCTGGCGGGGCAGCCGGCTGCACCGCGGCCTCGACGGCATCACTGCGACATGGTCAGCACCTTCGATTCGATCGCCGACCACCAGCGGGTGCACGGCACCGAGCGCTTCGCCGAGCATGTCGTCAAGGTGCGGCAGTTCATGGAGAAGAACGAGCCCGGTTATTTCCTGCTCGCCGAGCATGTCGACATCGCCGAGGCGCGCAGCCGGCCGGTCAGCGCACCGGCGGCCTGAAGCCGTCCGGCTTCGTTCGCCGGCAGCAGCCATCGTCGCCACGCAGCGAAGAATCCGCTGTGGCCGTTCGCCTTGTGCCCGGAGGGGCAGCTTTCATATCGAGCAGACGCTGCCGTCACGACGTGTCGGGCGGCTCCAGCGCCCACTGGGCAAGTCCGTGCAGGACGTCCAACACCTCGTGCACCTCATGGGTGGGTTTTCGCTGCCAGCCCGGCGGCCGGCCGGGTTTCAGCGGCGAGAAGCGGCCGAACCGGCGCAGACCGCCGGATTCCCGCTCGCGCGCGAGGGCGGCGTCGCGTCGGGCCCGCCAGCGGGCGAAGCGCCTTGCCTGGCCGGGCAGGTCGTCCAGCGCCAAAACCAGCGCCCGCAGCCGCGAGTCCAGCCGCCTCGCGTCGATCGGATCGTTGGGCGACCAGGCGGGGATGCGGAACGGCTCGGTGATACCGGGAACGGAGATGCGCGGCACGCCTTTCGGCGCCCGCCACGGGCGGCGGTTCCAGGGTTTTAGCGGATCGAGCAGCGGCAGGGCGGTGCGCCGGGCGCGGGTTTTCGGCCGCGCCGGCATGCGGACGGGGCCGGCTCCGGGCCGGAATTTCGGCTGCGGTTTCTGCCGGGGCGCCGGCAAGGCGACGACGAGGCCGCGCGCGGCCACGACGATGAGGCGCCGCACCGCCGCTTCGGCCGGGCGCAGCAGCCGGAGTATGGCGCGGTGGAGGCGGCGGGGAAGGGTGAGCGAGGGGTCGAGTGCCGGAGCAAGTGCCGGGGACAGTTTACTTTTTTCGGCCCGCGCGAGGCCCGAACCGCTGCGGCCCTTCTGCCGAAAGAAAGTAAACTGTCCCCTGAGTTCCTCGAGATCCAGGCCTGCCATGGCGACGAGCATGGCGAGGATGCGCATCAGCGCCTCGCGATTCTTCTCGATTGCCGCATCCCAGTCCACCGCCGCCTCCTTTCCAGCACAGGCGGCGGGATTGTCGCTCCGGCCGGGAGGGGCGGGGATAAAATGAGGAAAAATCATCCTGACGGATGCTGACAACGGTCGCGGCGAACTCCGGGCAATTCCACCATTGTCCGGACATTCGCGTCCTGCTCGAAAGGGCTAAATTGCAACGGCCGGGCGGCGAAGCCGGCGCAACCTGCTTAGTGGCCGCCGCCCCCGCCGGCTGCGGCCGGTGGCTTGCGCATCATCACGGAAAACAGCGCGAGCGAGGCGAACAGCATGGTCAGCAGGTAGAACACGTCCATGAACGACATCAGCATCGCCTGCTGATGCACCATGTTGCTCAGGTTCGACAGCGCCGCCGTCGCCCCGTCGATGCCGTGCGCCTGGAAGTTGGCAGCCATGTTGTCCAATTGCTGGACGGCTTCGGGATTGCGCCAGGTCACGTGCTCGGAAAGCCGCTCGTAGTGCAGCACGCCGCGGTCGGTGAGCACGGTGTTGATGACGGCGAGGCCGACGGCGCCGCCGAGATTGCGCGTCAGGTTGAACAGGCCCGACGCGTTCTTGATCATGGACGGCGGCAGCGTGCCCAGCGCCAGATTGTTGATCGGCACCATGCACAGCATCAGCGACGTGCCGCGCAGGATCTGCGGCAGCAGCAGTTCGTAGAAATCCCAGTCGGCGGTGATGTAGGTCATGCGCCAGGTGCCGGCGGCGAAGCCGACGAAGCCGATCATCATCATCAGCCGCGGGTCCATCTTGCGCGACAGGAAGCCGGCGACCGGAGCGGTGAAGAACATCGCCAGGCCGCTGACGAACAGCGCCTCGCCGATCATCAGCGAATCGTAGCCGCGGATGCGCCCGAGGAAGAGCGGATAGAGATAGGTGAGCCCGTAGAGGCCGATGCCCATGACGAAGGAGAACACCGAGCCGAAGGCGAAATTGACGTTGCGGAAGGAGCGCAGGTCGACGATCGGCTCCTCGCGCGTGAAGGCGCGCCAGAAGAAGATCACGGCGCCCACGACCAGAACGATGGCGAAGATGAACACGCTCTCGTCCTGCAGCCAGTCGTTGTTCGGGCCTTCCTCGAGCACATATTCGAGCGAGCCGAGGAAGGCCGCCATGCCCGCCAGCCCCCACCAGTCGAACTTCGCCAGCAGCCCGTGCTCCGGCTTGTCGAAGTCGATCAGCGACCAGGCGGCGGTGGCGACGAGAATGCCGGGAATCACGTTGATCAGGAACAGCCAGTGCCAGGACAAGGCATTGGTAAGATAGCCGCCGACGGTCGGCCCGATGGTCGGCGCCAGCGTGGCGACGAGGCCGATCATCGGCGACACCATGGCGCGCCGCGACGGCGGGAAGATGGTGAAGGCGGCGGCGAACACGCTGGGGATCATGCCGCCGCCGATGAAGCCCTGGATCGCCCGGTAGACGATCATCTGGTCGATATTGGTGGCGGTGGCGGCAAGCGCGCTTGCCGCTGTGAAGCCCGCGGCCGAGACGGTGAACAGCACGCGCGTCGACAGGAGCCGCGCCAGGAAGCCCGACAGCGGGATCATGATGACCTCGGCGATCAGATAGGCGGTCTGCACCCACGATATCTCGTCGGAGCTGGCGCTCAGCCCCGCCTGGATCTCGGTAAGCGAGGCCGAGACGATCTGGATGTCCAGGATCGCCATGAACATGCCGAACACCATCGCGAAGAAGGCGATGATGCGGCGGGTGTCCGGCATGGCGTCCTCGCGCCGCGGCGGCGCGCCGGTGATGGTTGCGGTGGCCATTGTCGTGCCTCCGGCAAGAACCTCAGTTCACCGCCGTGTCCGGCGTCTTGGCCGCGGTCGCCCCGCCGGCCGGCGGCGCGGTACGGCTGTCGACGTCGACGATCACCGAAAGGCCGGCCCGCAGCTTGCCCGAGGCCAGCGCTTCGGCGGAAACGTCGATGCGCACCGGCACGCGCTGCACCACCTTGGTGAAGTTGCCGGTGGCGTTCTCGGCCGGCAGCAGCGAGAACACGGCGCCGGATGCCGGCGCCAGCGAGGACACGGTGCCCTCAAGTTCGGTGCCGTCGATGGCGTCGACCGACAGCCTCACCTTTTCGCCGGGGACGAGGTGGCCGAGCTGCGTCTCCTTGAAGTTGGCGACGACATAAAGCTTTTCCATCGGCACGACCACCGCGAGCTTCTGGCCGGGCGACACCAGGTCGCCCTGCTCGACGGCGAAATTGCCGACCACGCCGTCATAGGGCGCGCGCAGCACGGTGAAGGACAGATCGCGCGCCGCCTTGTCGCGGGCGAGCTCGAGATTGCGCAGCGTCGACTGCGCTTCCTGGTACTGCGCCTCCAGCACGCCGATATTGGCCTGGGCGCTCTGGATCTGCGCGTCGGCACCGGCGAGCGTCGCATCGGCCTGCTCGAGCGCGGTGTTGGCGTCGTCGACCTGCGCCTGCGTGGCAACTTTGGTCTTGAGGAGCTGGCTCGCGCGACCGGCAGCGAGCTGGGCGTTGTGCTGCCCGGCCACGGCCGAGGCCTTCTGCGCCTGCGCCTGCGCAAGGGCGGCGCGCGCCGCCTCGGTTTGCGCCTGGATGCGGACGAGCGACTTGTTCTGCACGTCCACCTGCGCCTGCGCCTGCTCCAGCGCGATGCGGTAGTCGCCGTCGTCGATGGTGATCAGCGGGTCGCCTGCCTTGACGTGCTGGTTCTCCAGAACGTCGCGGCGCGCCACGTAGCCGGTGATCTTCGGTGCCACGAAGGCCATGTCGGCCTGCACATAGGCGTCGTCGGTCGAGATCATGAAACGGCCCTCGGTCCAATAGTCGTAACCGTACCAGCCGGCAGCCGCGAGCAGGCCGGCCGCAATAATGGGCAAAAGAAACCTTTTCGCAGAACGCTTCTTGTTCTTGGGCGCGGAAACGTTAGTCTCTGCCGCAGGCGGCGCGATGGGTAAGGGACGCTCCGCCACCGGCGCTGGATGCTCGACATCCGGCACGGACTTCATGGCGGGGAACGGATGGACAGCAGACACGGCAGGCGTCTCGGATGCGGCGGGTTTCGCGGTGCGGACGGACATGATTCGGGGAGCCTAGCAATTGAACTGAACCGTTCGGTTCGACGTTGACATAGCGTAGGGAAGCGACCATATCAAGACCAATCGAACCGATCGGTTCGAAATAGTTCGAGGAGCAAATGTCTGCCGAACCGAAGGTCCTGGAGGACCGGATCATTGAGACAGACGAATGCGGCCGCAAGGGCCGCCCCGCCGCGGGCCAGGATCCCGCCAAGCGTCGCCAGATCATGGAAGGCGCGCGCCGCGTCTTCATCAACATGGGCTTCGACGCCGCGTCGATGAACGACATCACCCGCGAGGCGGGCGTGTCGAAAGGCACGATCTACGTCTATTTCGCCAACAAGGAAGAGCTGTTCGAGGCCCTCATCGAGGAAGAGCGGCGAACCATCTACGCCGACCTCTACCAGGTGCTGGAGCGCGACGGCGACGTGCGCGAGATCCTGCTCGCCTATGGCCTGGCACTGGCGAGGAAGATCACCTCGCCCACCGTGCTGAAGGCGCAACGCACGGTGATCAGCATCTGCGAACGCATGCCGGAGGTGGGCGTGCGCTTCTACGAACGCGGGCCCAAGCGCGGCCACGACAAGCTCGCCGCCTATCTGACGCGCGAAGTGGAAGCCGGGCATCTCGCCATCGCCGACATCGACCTGGCCGCCTACCAGTTCGCCGACCTGTGCATGGCGCGCCTGTTCCGCCAGTGCCTGTACGGCTATCGCAGCACGACACCGAGCGAAGCCGAGCTGGAGCGGGTGGTGACGGCGGGGGTGGACGTGTTTTTGAAGGCGTACGGGGCGGAGAAGGAGGGTCCAGGGGACGGTTTTGCCCGTCTACCGACAACCCGAAATTAGCGCAGGACGTTCGCGACAGGGATGACGCAGGTGCCGGGGACAGTTTACTTTCTTTCGGCAGAAAAGCCGCAGCAGTTCAGAAGTCGCGCGGGCCGAAAAAAGTAAACTGTCCCCTGCGTTTCCGTTCGAGTGCCGCTGTCCCCGGCGTCCGCGATCCCTACTGCGTCGCCGCCAGCGTGATCGCCGCGCGCAGGTCGTCGATGCCGGCACTTTTCTCCGACGAAGTCGCGATGATCTCCGGATAGGCCGCCGGGCGCTTCCTCGTCTTCTCCGCGGTTTCCGCCAGCAGTTTAGGCACGCCGGCCGCCTTGATCTTGTCGATCTTGGTGAGCACGATCTGGTAGGAGACGGCCGCCTTGTCGAGCAGCGTCAGCACCTCCTCGTCGACCGGCTTGATGCCGTGGCGGGCGTCGATCAGCACATAGACCCGCTTCAGCGTCACCCGCCCGCGCAGATAGTCGAGCACCAGCTTCGTCCACCGCTCGACCTCGGTCTTCGGCGCCTTGGCGTAGCCGTAGCCGGGCATGTCGACCAGCGCCAGCGGCGGCAGGTCGCCTGCCTCGCCCGAATGGCCGTCCGGCACGAAATAGTTGAGCTCCTGGGTGCGGCCCGGCGTGTTCGATGTCCGCGCCAGCCCCTTCTTGCCGACCAGCGCATTGATCAGCGAGGATTTGCCGACGTTGGAACGGCCGGCAAAGGCGATCTCGGCGGGTCCCTGCGGCGGCAGCAGCGCCATCGACGGCACGCTGCGGATGAAGACCCACGGCTTGCCGAAATAGCCTGCCTCCGATGTCGCCTGCGCGGCCGGCGCATTCATTGCCCGGCCTCCAGCGCGGCGAGATCGGCGCCGCGGATGGCATCCAGGTTGCGGCTGATCCTGTCGACAGGCCAGTCCCACCAGGCGAGCGCCAGCAGCCGCGCCACGGTCGCGGCATCGTAGCGCGTCCGCACCACCCGCGCCGGATTGCCGGCGACGATCGCATAGGGCGGCACGTTCTGCGTCACCACCGAGCGCGCCGCCGCGATCGCCCCGCTGCCGATCTTCACGCCGGGCATCACCAGGGTCTCCATTCCGAGCCAGACATCGTGTCCCACGATGGTGTCGCCGCGCACCTCCCGCCGCCAGGTGTCCACGTCGAAGCCTTCCTCCCAGCCATGGCCGAAGATGTTGAACGGATAGGTCGAGAAACCGGACATCGCATGGTTGGCGCCGTTCATGATGAATTTCACGTCCTGCGCCAATGCGCAGAAGCGGCCGATCACCAGCCGGTCGCCGATGAAGGGATAGTGGTAGAGCACGCATTTCTCGAGGAAATGCTCCGGGCCGGCCGGGTCGTCATAGTAGGTGAATTCGCCGATCTCGATGTTCTCTGCCTCGACCAGCGGCTTCAGGAAGCCGACGCGCGGATGCATCGGCATCGGATGCTTGACGTTCGGAGGCGGCCCCTTCATGGAAATCCCGGATGTCTTGCCTTGAAAAGACGCGTGCAGCCTGTTGCGCCCGTGTGGGATTCGGCACCAGCTGTCGCCGGCGATCCGGCCTTCCCAGTGAATGCCCGGTTCATCGCATGGGCATCCGGACCGTTCAAGCGAAAACACCGGCGCCGCTCGCGGCGGATCCGTCGATATTGTCTCGCAGAGCTGAGTGTGAGAAGAAGTCGCGTCGCCTTGTTGCCATCCGGCAAGGCACGGACCGACACTGCCGAGATCGGGAAAACATGATGACGATGCGCCGGCTGCTCTTGATCGCACTCTCCGCCGCCATTCTGGCCGGCTGCCAAAGCGGCGGCGGCGCGGATGTGAGCGCCTCGGAATGCGACCCGCGCGCCACCGACAGCGGGCGCTGCGTGCCCGGCACCTATCCGCAATAGCCTGCGCATCATGTCGGCTGGCCGGGAGCGCTCGTCCGGCCGTCACGATGCAGATTTCCGGGCGCCGTATCCCGCCGCGATCTTCCATCACCGGGCGCGCCGGCTCATCGCGGCGAGCCGACGGCAGCTCAATCCGCATCCTCGGGCCTGCCAAAACCCCCGCCGGTCGGCGTCACGATGGTGATGGCCTCCCCTGCGTCGAGCTCGGTCACGGCGCAGCCGGCGAGCTCTTCCAGCGCGCCATCCAGGCGCCGCACCACGTTTCGGCCCAGCGCGCCGGGCTCGCCGCCCAGCGTCCCGAACGGCGCGACCTTGCGGTGCCCCGACAGGATCGAGCATGCCATCGTCTCGCGGAACCGGATGGTGCGGCTGGTGCCGTCGCCGGCATTCCAGCGGCCGCGGCCGCCCGAGCCGGCGCGGATGTGGAAATCCTCGAGCACGACCGGGAAGCGCGCCTCGAGGATTTCCGGATCGGTCAGCCGCGAGTTGGTCATGTGGGTATGCACGGCGCGCGTGCCGCTGAAGCCGGGCCCGGCGGGGGCGCCGGAGCAGATCGTCTCGTAGTACTGGTATCTGTCGTTGCCGAAGGTGAGATTGTTCATGGTGCCCTGCGCCGATCCCAAGACTTCCAGCGCGCCGAAAAGGCAATTGGTCACCGCCTGGCTGACCTCGACATTTCCGGCCACCACCGCCGCCGGCCATTGCGGGGAGAGCATGGAGTTCTCCGGCAGCACGATGCGGATCGGCCGCAGGCAGCCGGCATTCATGGGAATGGCGTCGTCCACCAGCGCGCGGAAGACGTAGAGCACGGCGGCGCGCGTCACCGGCTCCGGTGCGTTGAAATTGTCGTTGCGCTGCCCCGAGGTGCCGGTGAAGTCCACCACCGCTTCGCGCCTGTCGTGATCGACTTCTATCCGCACCTGGATGGCGCAGCCCTGGTCCATCGGATAGCTGAAGGATGAATCCCTGAGCTTGCCGATGACACGACGAACACTCTCCTCGGCATTGTCCTGGACGTGCCCCATATAGGCGATCACCGCTTCGAGGCCGAACTGCTCGACCATGCGGCGCAGCTCGGCCACGCCCTTCTCGTTCGCCGCGACCTGGGCCTTGAGGTCGTTGACGTTCTGCACGACGTTACGCGCCGGATAGCGGGCGCCCTGGAGAAGTTCCAGCAGCGCCTCCTCGCGGAAGGCGCCCTCCTCCACCAGCTTGAAATTGTCGATATAGACGCCCTCTTCCTCGATGGTCCGCGCCGACGGCGACATCGAGCCGGGCGTCGTGCCGCCGATATCGGCGTGGTGGCCGCGCGAGGCGACCCAGAACAGGATCGAAGCGCCGCCGCTGTCGAACACCGGCGTGCAGACGGTGATGTCCGGCAGATGCGTCCCGCCGCGATAGGGCGCGTTGAGCGCATAGACGTCGCCGGGCCGGATCGCCGCGTTCTGCCGGATGACCGCCTCGACGGAGCGGTCCATCGACCCCAGATGCACCGGCATATGCGGTGCGTTGGCGACCAGCGCGCCGCCGGCGTCGAACACGCCGCAGGAAAAATCGAGCCGTTCCTTGATGTTGACCGAATAGGCGGTGTTCTGCAGCGTGACGCCCATCTGCTCGGCGATGGACATGAACAGATTGTTGAATATCTCCAGCATCACCGGATCGGCCTCGGAGCCGATCGCGGTCGCCTTCGGCAGCGCCAGGTAGCGTTCGAGCACCAGATCGCCCTGCGCCGTCAGCCGGGCCTGCCAGCCGGCCTCGACGACCACGGTCTGATGGGATTCGATGATAAGCGCCGGTCCCTGCACGAGATGTCCGGGCGACAACGCTTCCCGGCGATGCACCGCCGCATCGTGCATCCGGCCGTCCGAGAAGAATCGTGTCCGATCGGCCGGCCGCGGCGGCGCCATGATGTCGGGTCGGCTGGAGGATGCCGATGCGGGCGCCGCGGTGCCGCTGCTCGCCTCCACCGAGACCGCTTCGACGATGAGCGCCTTGCTGCGGTCGAGGAAGCCGAAGCGCGCGCGGTGCGCCGTCTCGAATCGGCCGCGCATGTCATCGACCGACATGGCCCGTCCGGCCCGTTCGAGGCGTTCGCCGCCCCCGGCGGTGAAAGCCGCGACGGCAAGCGGCGTGTCGGTCCCGGCATAGCGGACATGGGCCTGGACGCTGACCGCGATCCGGTCCTCGGCCACGCCCTGCCGCACCAACTCGGCGCGCGCCTCCTTCCCCAGCTCGCGCGCCACGTTCAGGATGTCGGCGGCGCGGTCGGCGGCAAGCGGCGCCTCGAGCGATTTCTGGCGCACGCAGCGTATGTCCGCCAGGCCCATGCCGTAGGCCGACAGCAGGCCCGAGAACCGGTGCACCAGCACCGATTTCATCGCCAGCGCGTCGGCGACTTGGCAGACATGCTGTCCGCTCGCGCCGCCGAAGCCGTTCAGCGCGTAGCGCGTGACGTCGTAGCCGCGCTGCACGGAGATCTTCTTGATCGCCTCGGCCATGTTGTTGACGGCGATCTTCAGGAAACCGTCGGCGATCTCCTCGGCGCTGCGCCCATCGCCGATCTCCGCCGCCAGCGCTTCGAATTTCTCGCGCACCAGTGCCGCGTCCAGCGGCTGGTCCTCGCAGGGACCGAAGATCGGCGGGAAAAATTCGGGCCGCAGCTTGCCGACCATCACATTGGCGTCCGTGACGGTCAGCGGTCCGCCCCGGCGGTAGGAGGCGGGACCGGGATTCGCGCCGGCGGAATCCGGGCCGACGCGGAAGCGCGAGCCGTCATAGTGGAGGACCGAGCCGCCTCCCGCCGCCACGGTGTGGATCAGCATCATCGGGGCCCGCATGCGGACGCCCGCCACCTCGGTCTCGAAGGCGCGCTCGTACTCGCCGTCGAAATGCGCGACATCGGTGGACGTGCCGCCCATGTCGAAGCCGATGACCTTGTCGAACCCGGCCTCGGCGCCGGTCTGCGCCAGCGCGACGACGCCGCCGGCGGGGCCCGACAGGATGGCGTCCTTGCCCTGGAATCGTGCCGCCTCGGTGAGCCCACCCGACGACATCATGAACAGCACGCGCGCGCCGGTGCGCCTCACCTCCAGCTCGTCCTCCACCTGCGCCACGTAGCGGCGCAGGATCGGCGACAAATAGGCGTCCACCACCGTGGTGTCGCCGCGCCCTACAAACTTGACCAGCGGCGAGACCTCGTGGCTGACCGAGACCTGCGGAAAGCCCAACTCGTGCGCGATGCCGGCGGCGCGGCGCTCGTGCTCGGGGTAGCGGTAGCCATGCATGAAGACGATGGCGATCGACCCGTATCCGGCGGCCCGAATATCCCGCAGCGCGGCGCGCACCGCATCGTCGTCCAGCGCCTTCTCCACCGTGCCGTCGGCCAGCACGCGCTCGTCGACTTCGGCGACGCGGCTGTAGAGCAGGTCGGGCTTAACCACGTTGCGCGCGAAGATGTCGGGGCGCGCCTGGTAGCCGATGTCGAGCGCATCGCGGAAGCCGCGGGTGGTCAGCAGCGCCGTCGGCTCGCCCTTCCGCTCCAGCAGGGCATTGGTGGCGACGGTGGTGCCCATGCGCACCTCGCCGACCGTGCCCGCCGGGATCGGCTCGCCCGCCTTCAGGCCGAGCACGAGCCGGATGCCATGGACGGCGGCGTCACGATAGGATTCCGGGTTGTCGGATAGGACCTTGCGGGCATGCAGGCGCCCGTCCGGCGCCCGCCCGATGACGTCGGTGAACGTGCCGCCTCTGTCGATCCAGAAATCCCAGGTCATGGCGCAGCTGTACGAAGGGCCGCACGCGACGGGCCCTCTGATCCGCTATTCGGCGGGTGTCGGTTTTCGCTTGAACAGGCCGGCGAGATTGTCCCACAGCTCGATCTTGGCGCCCTGCCGCTTCATGATCACGCCCTGCTGCAGGATCGACAGCAGATTGTTCCAGGCCCAGTAGATGACCAGGCCGGCCGGGAACGACGCCAGCATGAAGGTGAAGACCAGCGGCATCCAGTTGAAGATCATCGCCTGGGTCGGGTCCGGCGGCGTCGGGTTCATGCGCATCTGCAGGAACATGGTGACGCCCATGATCAGCGGCCACACGCCGATGTGCAGGTATTCCGGAACCGCGAAGGGCAGCAGGCCGAACAGGTTGAACAGCGACGTGGGATCGGGTGCCGCAAGGTCGCGGATCCAGCCGAAGAAGGGCGCGTGCCGCATCTCGATGGTGATGTAGAGCACCTTGTAGAGGGCGAAGAACACCGGGATCTGGATGAGGATCGGCCAGCAGCCGGCGATCGGATTGATCTTCTCGGTCTTGTAGAGCTCCATCATCGCCTGCTGCTGCTTCATCTTGTCGTCCGCGTATTTCTCGCGGATTTCCAGCATCTTCGGCTGCACCTTCTTCATGTTCGCCATCGACACGTACGACTTGTTGGCGAGCGGGAAGAAGACAGCCTTGACCAGCACTGTGGTGGCGAGGATGGCCAGGCCGAAATTGCCGAGCAGCTTGTAGAGGTTGTCGATCAGCCAGAACATCGGCTTGGTGATGAAATAGAACCAGCCCCAGTCGATCAGCAGGTTGAACTGGCGGATCTGCCGGTCGGCCTCGTAGCCGTTGATCTGGGCGACTTCCTTGGCCCCCGCGAACACCAGGGTCTCGACCGTGGCCGACTGTCCGGGCGCCACCTGGATGGCGTCGGTCAGGAAGTCGGTCTGGTAGCGTGGCCGGCCGTCGGCGAAATAGGCGAAGCGCGGTTGGAACGACTGCTTGGCGGACGGCACCATGGCGACCGCCCAGTATTTGTCGGTGATGCCGAGCCAGCCGTCGCTCGATTTGCCCGGCTTGATCTCCTTGTCGTCCTCGATCGTCGAGTAGCTGATCTCCTGCAGGCCCTCCTCGCCAGTGACGCCGATGAGGCCCTCATGCAGGACGTAGGCGGCGGCGTGCAGCGGCTTGTCGTAGCGGCGGACGATTCCGTAATTGTGGAGATTGGCCTGGGCCGTGCCGTTGTTGCTCACCGTGTCGGTGACGGTGAACATGTAGTCGGCGTCGACGCTGATCGTGCGCCGGAAGGTCAGGCCGTTGTCGTTCGACCAAGCAAGGGTGACAGGGGTCGACGGCGTCAGCATCTCGCCGCTCTCGACGGTCCACACCGTTTCGGAATCCGGGAACTCGCCCTTGGCGCCGCCGCTGAAGCCGATCTCGGCGAGGAAGCCGTTGGGCAGCGACTGCGGGTTCAGAAGCTCGATGGTCGGCGAGTTAGGGTCGACGGTGAGCCGGTAGTCCTTGAGACGGAGATCGTCGAGCCGCGCGCCGGCGAGATTGATCGAGCCGGAGAGGCTCGGCGTATCGATCTTCACGCGCTGCGTGGCGGCGATCGCCTGATCGCGGCCGGCTTCGGTGGCGCCGTCGGTCCCGGGCACGCCCGGAACCGCACCCTGCGGCACGGGAGCCTGGACGCCTCCGGGCTGCGCCGCCTGCTGCTCGGTCTTGACCCGCTCGGCCTCGACCTGCGCCGCCTCGCGCTGCGCCTCGATGCGCGGGTTCATGTAGAAGAACTGCCAGGCCGTCAGGATCAGCACCGACAAGGCGATGGTGATTAAGAAATTCCGGTTGTTTTCCATCGGATACCTAGAGCCTTGCGCGGACGCGGCGCGCCAGTTCGGCGGCCAGATGGTCGAAGGGCGCGGCAAGCACATCCTCGCGCCCGACGATGACATAGTCGTGGCCGGGCGCCATGTCACGGGCGGCATGAGCGCGCACGGCCTCTTTCAGCCGCCGCCGCACCCGGTTGCGCACCACGGCGTTGCCCACCTTCTTGGTGACGGTGAAGCCGACGCGCGGCGGCGCTTCGTCGCCGCGCCTCAGCACTTCCAGCAGGAAAAGCCGCCCGCGGCGCTTTTCACCGCGCCGGACGGCCAGAAACTCCTCCCGCTTGCGCAGGCGCGCGGGGGCGACGGGCTGGGGGATGCCGGGAACCGGCAACGCGCCGGCCTCCCGTTCAGGCGGACAGGCGCTTGCGGCCACGGTTGCGGCGCGCGGCGACGACGCCACGCCCACCCTTGGTGGCCATGCGGGCGCGGAAACCATGGCGGCGCTTGCGGACGAGCTTGGACGGTTGATAGGTACGCTTCATTTGTTTTAATACCGCGGCGTGCGGCCCTTCTTGGTTCTGTCACCAGGTAACAGGAGCTTCGCCGGGCAGTTGCGGGACGCAGAAAGGCCTGCGTCGGACGCCGGGCCCGAGCGTGGCGGGCTTATAGGGGGTGCCCCCCGCCAAGTCAATCGCCGGGATCCCGCGTGTCCTTCGATAGGCCAATTTGGCAAACACGCTCCCGTCACCTATTCTAACGCAAGCGGCCCCGGTGCGGCCGCCGGCGCTGCGGCTCGACGCCTGCGCCGCCTGGAGCGGGAGGGCGGCGCGCCCTCGACTGGACGGACGGCCGCATGAGCGAGCTGGAGACGAAGCGGGAGGCCGGGGAGGCCCGGGCGGAGGCCGACAGGACGGTCCCGCTGGCGCGCGGCCTGTCGGCCAAGCTGCTGGTGCTCACCGCCTGCTTCGTGCTGATCGCCGAGATCCTCATCTTCTTTCCCTCGATCGCCAATTTCCGCCTGAACTGGCTGGAGGAGCGGCTGGGAACGGCCGCAGCCCTCTCCATCGTGCTGGTCGAGGAGGACGCCAACAGCCTGTCGCGGCAGATGCAGGACGAGGTTTTGATGGCGATCGGCGCCAAGGCGATCGCCGTGCGCGACGACGGGGTGTCGCGGCTGCTGGTGGTGGCCGAGATGCCGCCCGAGGTGGACGAGCACATCGACCTCGCCAATATCGGGCCGGTGCGGGCGATGGCGGGGGCGCTCGACACGCTGGTCGCCGGCGGCGGGCGCATGCTGCGCGTCTTCGGCAAGGTGGGCGACAGCGCCAAGGAGTTCGAGCTGGTCATCCCCGACAGCCGGCTGCGCATGGCGATGCTCGCCTATTCGCGCAACGTGGCGCTGCTGTCGCTGCTGATCTCGCTCATCACCGCGACCCTCGTCTTCTATGCCATCGACCGCATCATGATCGGGCCGATCCGCACCATGACGCGCTCCATGCTCGATTTCTCGCGCCGGCCCGACGATCCCGGCCACATCATCCGGCCGGAAAGCCGCGGCGACGAGATCGGCGTCGCCGAGCGCGAGCTGGCCGACATGCAGATCCGCCTGCAGAGGACGCTGGGCGAGCAGAAGCACCTCGCCGATCTCGGGCTCGCCGTCTCCAAGATCAACCACGACATGCGCAACATCCTGGCCTCGGCGCAGCTCATGTCCGACCGGCTGGGCACGGTGAAGGACCCGACCGTGCAGGCGCTGGCGCCGCGGCTGCTGCGCGCGCTCGACCGCGCCGTCTCCTATTCCGAGGGCGTGCTCGCTTATGGCCGCACCCAGGAGCCGGCGCCGGCGCGGCGGCGCCTGCGGCTGCGGCAGGTGGTGGACGACGTCCAGAGCCTGCTCGGCATCGAGCCCGAGAACGGCGTCGAGTTCGTCAACGGCGTCGATCCGACCTTCGAGGTCGACGCCGATTCCGAGCAGCTTTTCCGGGTGCTCACCAATCTGTGCCGCAACGCCGTCCAGGCGATGGCGTCCGAGACCGACGCCGCGGCGGTCAACCGGCTGAGCATCACCGCCGAAAGGCAGGGCAGCGTCAGCCGCATCCTCGTCGCCGACACCGGGCCCGGCCTGCCGCAGAAGGCGCGCGACAATCTGTTCGCGGCGTTTCGCGGCGCCGCCCGCAGCGGCGGCACGGGTCTGGGGCTCGCCATTGCCCAGGAGCTGGTGCGGGCGCATGGCGGCGCGCTGGAGCTCGTCGAGAGCCGCGGCGGGCGGACGGTGTTTGCCGTCACCATCCCCGACCAGCCGGTGCGGCTCGACGACGCACGCGGCGGCCTCAAGCGCCGCGCCTGACGGATCGCGGCGAGGCGACCATCGAAGCCGTGGCGGCGGCCGGGCGATCCGCCCTTCGCCGGAGCAAGCACCTTCACGAATTTCCGCGCAGCGCCGCCGCCTTCCTGACCGTGGACCGCTCATCGCGGGGCGGCGCGGCAAGATCGGCTTGCCGCGCCGCCCGAAAGGTTCCGGCTGATGCCGTCGTGCGTGTCGGCAAAAGTTTTGCGGGGCCGCTTGCTTTTCTCGCGGCCAGCCATTAGGGACTGTCTCGCTTGCGGGCCGGTCGGCGACCGGCTCCGCTGGCTGCATCATACGCAGCCTCTGCGCGCCCGTAGCTCAGCTGGATAGAGCACCAGACTACGAATCTGGGGGTCAGGAGTTCGAATCTCTTCGGGCGCGCCAATGTTCTTCAGAGATTTCATCCACTCTCGCAATCTGAAGTTGGAGACGCTGGCGATCGCTGGCTGAGCTTCGCCCAGCCGAACGCGAACGCACATGCGCGTCCATCGCCCGTAGCACCGCAGGCGCCTGGCCCCTCCTCCGCCGCCAGCATCGTCACGAGTGCTCCGGCCTGAACATGCGCATCAGCACGGTCGATCGCCGGACGAAATGCTGGAACAAGGCGCCGGCTATGTGGAGGGCGATGGCGACAAGCAGGATCGTCTGCAGCTTCTCATGCACGATGCCTGCCGTTTCCAGGCCGATGAACCAGGCGATGGCCCCCGTTATCGGCAGCGCCAGCAGGAGCAGGTAGATCAACCCGTGCACTGCCTCGGCGACGATTTGCAGCAGGCGCGGCTCGTCGGCTGGCGGCGCGGGCGCTCCTCGGGTGAACCGCAGATAGATGCGGGCCAGCGCCAGCAGCAGCACGAGCGACCCCGCGGCGATGTGCATGTATGTCAGCACGACCCGGCCCGCCGGCGGCGGCTCGTCGTTGAGGAACGCCCGCCAGGAGGCTTCCATGCCGTCATGGGCCAGGAACTGAAAGGCGACCAGGACGACGACGATCCAATGCAGCGCCACTTGCGGGCGCGAATAGCCGGTTATCTTTTTAGCCATTGCTCGCCTTCGACGCTTCTCCGGTCACGCTTCTCGTCACGGCTTTCCGCCGGGAGGGGCATCGTCCCGCCGCGGGCCAGGCCGGCCCCCCTGCGGCCGGGCCTTCATTGGAAATACCGGAAAATGCCATTCGTTCCGGAACCTTGTCGGCGTCGCGAGGTTACGCTCATCTCAAGACAGAGAGTGAGGACGTTTGGCGGGCACGCGGGTTTCGAGACGACGGATATTGGTGGCGGCGCTGCTTGGCAGCGCGCCTGTAATCGTTCCGAGCGCCCTGTCGAAAACCCTCTCAGGTTCCATTCCATGGATTGCCGGCACCTCGCCCGCGCCTCGCGGCTTCGACGGCCAGCGCTTCTTCACGGCCGCGGAGCGACGGTGCGTCGATGCGCTTGTGGCGAGGCTGATCCCGGCGGATGAGCTGGGGCCGGGGGCGCGGGAGGCCGGCGTCGTCGATTTCATCGACGACCAGCTCGCCGGGCCGTTCGGCCGCGGCGAGCGCTGGTATATGATGGGCCCGTTCGCCGACGGCCTCGAAACCCAGGGTTATCAAAGCGAGCAACCGCCGGCGGGTCTTTATCGCGCTGCTCTGGCCGAACTCGACGCCCACTGTCGGGCGCATTTCCAGGACCGCCTCTTCGCGGATCTGTCCGAGGCCGAGCAGGACGCCATCCTCGGTCGGATCGAGGACGAAGACCTCGAATTCGCGGGGGTATCGGCGTCCGCCTTCTTCGCCCTCCTGCAGGAAGCCACGATCGAGGGCTTCTTCTGCGATCCGGTCCACGGCGGCAACCGCGACATGATCGGCTGGCGGCTCGTCGGTTTCCCCGGCGCCCGCTACGACTACCGCGACTATCTCAACCACAACGGAGCGGCGATCTCGATCGAGCCCGTCGGCCTGTCGGGCCGGGCGGCATGGAACGTCGATTGACCCCACCCCCGCAAGGGTCGGCAGGCAGGAGGAAACAGGATGACGCGGAAGCTTCCGCCGGTAGACGTCGTGCTCGTCGGGTTCGGATGGACGGGCGCGATCCTGGCACAGGAGCTGACGCAGGACGGGCTTCAGGTGCTGGCCATAGAGCGGGGCGCCTGGCGCGACACGCCGAGCCACTTCCCCACCACGGTCGCCCAGGACGAGCTGCGCTGGTACTGGCGCAAGGAGATGTTCCAGTCCACGGCGCGCGAGACGCTGACCTTCCGCAACAGCCGCGGTGAGACGGCGCTGCCGATGCGGCGCTGGGGCTCCTTCCTGCCGGGCGAAGGCGTCGGCGGCGGAGGCGTCCACTGGAACGGCCAGACCTGGCGCTTCCTGCCCAGCGACTTCGTCGCCGCCAGCCACAATGCCGGGCGCTACGGGCCGCTCGGGGCGGAGATGACCGTCCAGGATTATGGCGTCACCTATGACGAGCTCGAGCCGCATTACGATCGGTTCGAGAAGCTGTGCGGCATCGGCGGCAGAGCGGGAAACCTGAACGGTGAAATCCGCGCGGGCGGAAACCCGTTCGAGGGGCCGCGCAGCGCCGAATACCCCAACCCGCCGATGCATATGACCTTTGCCCAGCACCGTTTCGAGGCCGCGACCGGGGAGCTTGGGCTGAAGCCCTTTCCCGGGCCGTCGGCCAACATGAGCCAGCCCTATGTGAACCCGCTCGGCTGCCAGCTCGCTCCCTGCACCTATTGCGGCTTCTGCGAGAAATATGGCTGCGGCAATTATTCCAAGGCCAGCGCGCAGACCACCATCCTGCCGGTCCTGATGCGCAAGCCGAACTTTTCCGTGAAGACCCACAACGAGGTGCTTCAGGTGAAGCTCGATTCGACCGGCCGTCGCGCCACCGGCGTCATCCATGTCGACCAGAACGGCGAGGAATACGAGCAGCCGGCGGACCTCGTCATCCTCTGCGCCTACCAGCTATCCAACACGCGGCTGATGATGCTGTCGGGAATCGGCGAGATCTACGACCCGGCCACCGGGGACGGACTGGTCGGCAAGAACTACTGCTACCAGGTGATGTCCGGCGCGGACGTGTTCTTCGACGACAAGTACACCAACGAGTTCGTCGGCGCCGGCGCGCTCGGCATGTGCGTCGACGACTACAACGGCGATAATTTCGACCATTCCGGGCTGGGCTTCATCGGCGGCGGCTACATCGCCTGCTGGACCACGCATTCCCGTCCGATCGAGCGGCAGCGCACGCCGGAAGGCACGCCTACCTGGGGTTCGGCCTGGAAGAAGGCGGTGGCGGAGAACTTTCTGAAGTCGACCAATGTCGGCGCGCATGGCGCCTCGATGGCCCATGCCGGCAACCATCTCGACCTCGATCCGACCTACACCGACGTCTACGGCCGCCCGCTGATGCGGATGACCTTCGACTTCACGGCCAATGACCGGGCGATGTCGGTCTTCCTGACGGAACGGGTGCGCGAGATCGCCGAGCGGATGGGCGGGCGCGAGATCAGGCTGAACCCGCGCGAGGGCCCCTACGACTCCATGCCCTACCAGACGACGCACAATACCGGCGGCACGATCATGGGCACCAACCCCTCCAACAGCGTCGTCAACCGCTACCTGCAGAGCTGGGACGTGCCCAACCTGTTCGTCATGGGTGCGGGCGTGTTCCCGCAGAACGCCGGCTACAATCCGACCGGCACCGTCGCCGCGCTCGCCTACTGGTCGGCCGACGCCATCCGCGCCCGCTATCTCCGCAACCCCGGCCCCCTGGTGCAGGCATGAGGATGGCCTGCTGTTCAGCCGCCGCCGTGCTCGCCGGCGCTCTCGTCGGCGAGCCGCTCCCGACGCGCGCCCAGGAGACCCTGTATCCGCAGGTCGAGCGCGGGCGCTACGCGCTCGTCACCGGCAATTGCCAGGGATGTCATACCGAGCCGGGCGACGAGCCCTTCGCCGGTGGCCGCGGACTGGAGACGCCGTTCGGTACGATCTACACGCCCAACATCACCTTCGAGCCGGAAACCGGCCTCGGACGCTGGTCGCGCGACGATTTCTGGCGCGCCATGCATGAGGGCATGGCGCCGGACGGGTCGCGCCTCTACCCCGCCTTTCCCTATCCGCATTTCGCCAGGATGCCGCGGGACGAGGTCGACGCCCTCTACGACTACCTGTCGACCCTGCCGCCCGTGAAGAAGAAGAAGCCGGACAACGAGCTGCCCTGGCCCCTGTCCTGGCGGGTGTCGCTGGCCGGCTGGCAATGGATGTTCTTCCGGCCCGAGCCGTTCCAGCCCGATCCGCGGAAGTCCGACCAGTGGAATCGCGGCGCCTATCTGGTCGAGGGGCCGGGACACTGCGCCGGCTGCCACACCGAGAAGAACCTGGCCGGGGCCGACAAGGAAGACCGGCACCTGATGGGCGGGCAGCTGGAGAACTGGGCGGCGCCCGACATACGCGGCGGAGCGAACGGCGGCCTGGCGCATTGGAGCGAGGACGACATTGTCGAGTTCCTGAAGACCGGCCGCAACGCCCATACGGCGGCGTTCTCGATCATGTCGGAGGTTATCGAGCTTTCGACGCAGCACATGGTCGACGAGGACCTGCGCGCCATCGCCGTCTACCTCAAGGATATGGAAGGCGAGGAGCGGGCCGCTCCGCCCGCGCCGGACCGGGCGGTGATGGAGGCCGGCGCGGCCATCTACTTCGACAATTGCAGCGCCTGCCACGTCTCGGACGGCTCCGGCGTGCCGCGTTTCTTCGCCCCGCTGGCCGGCTCCGGCAAGGTCAACAACGAGGACGCGACGACGGTGATCCGCGTCATCCTGGAGGGCGCCCGGGCGGTGCCGACCAAGGCGCACCCGACGCCGCTCACCATGCCGGCGTTCCACTGGAAACTGACCGACGCGCAGATCGCCGCCGTTGCCACCTATGTCCGGTCGAGTTGGGGCAACCATGGAGGCCCGGTCTCGGCGTCGGATGTCGCCGATCTCAGGAAGCGGCTCGCGGAAGGCCTCGGGCCGCAAGGATAGCGCGGGGCCGCGCGATGAACGAATGAACTGAACCTGCGGGGGGACCACGGAGTCGCGCATCAACAGCAACAGGCGCACAACAGACGGTTCGACGGTTCCCCCGTCCGCCCGGCGGGCGGGACTGCTGCGCGCCGTTGCCCTGCTGGCGGCTTGCCTCGTCGTCGCCTCTTGCGGCGGCGTGCAGTCGGCGCTCGACCCGGCCGGCGAGGAAGCAAGCCAGGTCGCGACGCTCTTCTGGGTGATGACCATCGGCGGGCTGGTCATCTGGGCCCTGGTCGTCCTCCTCTCGCTCTACGCGTCGCGCTGGAAGCGCGAGCCGATCTCCGAGCAGGCGGCTGCCCGGCTCATCCCCTGGGCCGGCGGCGTCTTGCCGGTGACGGTGCTGACGGCGCTTCTCGCCTACGCGCTGTGGCTGATGCCGTCGCTGCGCCCTTTCGCCGACCCCGACCGGGCCGGGCTGCGCGTCGAGGTCGTCGGCAGTCAGTTCTGGTGGCACGTCGCCTACCGCCGGCCCGACGGCACGAGCGTCTTCTCGGCCAACGAGATCAGGCTGCCGGTCGGCGAGCGCGTCGAGTTTTCGCTCACCAGCGCCGACATGATCCATTCCTTCTGGATTCCGGCGCTGGGCGGCAAGATGGACCTGATCCCCGGCCGCACCAACAGGCTGTCGCTGCTCGCCACCAAGGCCGGCACCTATCGCGGCCAGTGCGCCGAGTTCTGCGGCATCTCGCATGCGCATATGGCATTCCCGGCGATCGCCATGGAACCGGCGGATTTCGAGGCATGGCTCGCGGCGCGCAGCCGGCCGTCCGAGGGGCTTGGCGCCAACCAAGCCGGGCGCGGACTGTTCGAGCGCGAGCGTTGCGGCAGTTGCCATCGCGTCGACGGCACCCAGGCCCAGTCGACGACAGGTCCCGACCTCTCGCATGTCGGATCGCGGCTGACCATCGGCGCCGGACTTCTGGTGAATGACGTCGAAGCCCTGGAGCGCTTCATCGTGCATCCCGCGTCGCTGAAGCATGGAAGCCGGATGCCCGCCTATACGCATCTGTCGGCGGACGAACTCGCCCGCATCGCGGCATGGCTGAAGGGGCTGCAATGAGCGAGGTGGCGAGCCAGGAACGTGACAGGAAGGCGGAGGAGGAACAGCTTCGCGCGGTCTGGGAAAACCCGTCCGGATGGCGCTACTGGACCTCGGTCAACAACTACCAGATCGGTCTGTGGTACGGCGCCACCGCCTTCGCCTTCATGCTGTTCGCCGGCCTGCTTGCCCTGCTCGTGCGCGCCCAACTGGCCGTGCCCGAGAACGACCTGATCTCCCCTGATCTCTACAACCAGGCCTATACGCTGCACGGCACGGTGATGATGTTCCTGTTCGCCGTGCCGATCTTCGAGGCGGTCGCCATCTTCCTGCTGCCGCCGATGCTCGGGGCCCGCGAGATGCCGTTCCCGCGGCTCGGCGCCTTCGGCTTCTGGAGCTTCCTGATCGGCGGCGTCTTCGTCTGCGGCTCCATCTTCTTCGGCGCCGCGCCCTCCACCGGCTGGTTCATGTATCCGCCGCTGGCCACCTCCGAGCAGGCGGGTATCGGCGCCGATATCTGGCTGCTCGGCCTCTCCTTCATCGAGGTCGCCTCGCTCGCCGCGGCGGTCGAGTTGATCGTCGGCATCATGAAGTGCCGGGCGCCCGGGATGCGCGTCAATCTCATGCCGCTCTTCGCCTGGTACCTGCTGATCGTCGCTGGGATGATCGTCTTCGCCTTCCCGCCGCTGATCGCCGGCGACCTGCTGTTCGAGATGCAGCGTATGTTCGACTGGCCGTTCTTCGATGCCGCGCGCGGCGGCGATCCCCTCCTGTGGCAGCACCTGTTCTGGATCTTCGGGCATCCGGAGGTCTACATCATCTTCCTGCCGGCCATCGCCCTGCTCGCGATGATCGTGCCCACCTTCGCGGGTCGCCCGATCGTCGGCTATTCATGGATCGTGCTGGCGGCGGTCGGCACCGGCTTCCTCTCCTTCGGCCTGTGGGTCCACCACATGTTCGCGACCGGCCTGCCGCAGATCTCGTTGGCCTTCTTCTCGGCCGCCTCCGAGGCCGTGGCCATCCCGACCGCGGTACAGATCTTCGTCTTCATCGCGACCATGCTGGCCGGGCGGGTGATCTTCTCCACGCCCATGCTGTTCGCCATGGGCGGCATCGCCATCTTCGTCATGGGCGGCCTGACCGGCGTCATGGTGGCGCTGGCGCCGTTCGACTGGCAGGCGCACGACACCTATTTCATCGTCGCACACCTGCACTACGTGCTGATCGGCGGCATGCTGTTCCCGGTCTTTGCCGGCCTCTACTATTATTACCCGCTGATCGACGGGAAACACATGTCGGACCGGGTCGGCCGGTTCGCCTTCTGGATGATGTTCACCGGCTTCAACATCACCTTCTTCCCCATGCACATCACCGGGCTGCGCGGTATGCCGCGGCGCGTCTACACCTATCCCGCCGACATCGGCTGGGACTGGCTGAACCTCGTGTCCACAATGGGCGCGGTGGTGCTCGGCATCGGCATGTTCGCCGTCGTCGTCGACGTCACGCTGCACCGGCGCAACAAGCCGCGCGGCGAGCAGAACCCCTGGAACGCCGGGACGCTGGAATGGATCAGCGAGCCGGAGGAGAACTGGGGCGTCCGTTCGATCCCGCGCATCGAGAGCCGCTATCCGCTGTGGGACCAGAAGGACCTCGCCCGCGCGGTGAGGGCCGGCGAATGGTACCTGCCCGACGCCAGCGAAGGACGCCGCGAAACGCTGGTCACGTCGGTGCTCGATGCCGAGCCGGAACAGGTGCTGCGGGTCGGCGGCACCGCCTACGTGACGATCGTCAGCGCGGCGCTGCTCGGCACGGTCTTCGTCGCGCTCACCTTCAAGTGGTGGATCGTGTCGGGTCTTGCCGGCGTCGCCTTCGTCGCGGCGGTGCTGTGGTGGCTATGGACCGGCACCGGCGAGATTCCCGAGCAGGAGGAAAAGCACATCGGCCACGGCATCAGCCTGCCGCTTTATGCCTCGGGCGTGAAGTCCGCCGGCTGGTGGGCGATGTTCATCACCATGACCGGCGACGGCACCGCCTTCGCCAGCCTCGTCTTCGGCTACTTCTTCTTCTGGACGATCCATTCCGATTTCACCGGCGGGCTTGCCGGCCCCGGCGTCTTCTGGCCGCTCACCGCCCTTGGCCTCTTTGCGGCGGCCTGGGCGGCGACCGTCGGCGCACGCGAATTAAACAGGCGCGGCGGGGTGTTGCCTGCGCGGGCGCTGCTGGTCGCCGGAGCGCTGCTTTCCGCGGCCGGTTGCGGCGCCGCGCTGACCGGCCCGTGGGCGAGCGGCATGGACCCGACGACGCATGTCTATCCGGCGATCGTCTGGATCCTCCTCATCTGGGCGGCGGTGCATGGTGCGGTCGGCATCATCATGCTGGTCTATTGCCTGGCGCGCAGCCTTGCCGGACGGCTCACCCCGCGCCATGACATGGACCTGCACAATGTCGCTCTCTACTGGCACTTCATGCTGGTGACGGCGCTTGTCACGTTCGCGGTGGTCGGCCTTTTCCCGGAGGCGCTGTGATGTGGCACCTCCTGCCCAGGCAGCTCGAGACGCTGTGGACCCTGTTCACCGCCCCGGTCGTATGGGCACTGCATTTCCTGATCTGCTATGTCGGAGCGGCGATCTTCTGCGAGAAGCCCGGCTTCCTCGGCACGGATTTCGACAATCTGCGCGTCGCCATCGCGGTCGTCACCGCCTTGGCGCTGGCCATGATCGTCATGTCGGCGATGCTGGCCTGGCGGCAGTGGGGGTTCGGCACGGACGACCCGCCGCATGACGACCCCACCCGGCGCGACCGCACGCTGTTCCAGGGCTACGCGACGCTGCTTCTGTCGGGTCTCAGCTTCGTCGCGGTCATCTTCACCGCGCTTCCGGCGCTGTTCGTCACCGAGTGCCTGCGATGAAGCGTCTCGCGCTGCCGCTCGGCCTGCTCCTGCTCGCGCTGATCTGGCTGGGTCCGCTGCTCGGCGCATGGCGCGACTCCTTTGCCGCTCACATGCTCGCCCATATGGGCGTGATCGCGATCGCCGCGCCGCTCATCGCCATCGGCCTGCCCGCGAAGTGGCAGCCCGGCCCGAACATGCCGGCGGCGCTGCCGGTGTTGGCTTCGCTGTTCGAACTGGTCGCCGTCTGGGGCTGGCACGCCCCCGCCATGCGCGCCATGGCCGAAACCTCTTTGGCCGCGACGGCCGCGGAGCAGGCGACGTTCCTCCTTGCCGGCATCCTCCTGTGGTCCACCAGTTTCGCGGCGCCTGCCGAACGGACGCATGCGGCGGCAGGCGCCGGCGCGCTGCTCCTGACCTCGATGCACATGACCCTGCTCGGTGCCCTGCTGGCCCTCAGCCCCCGCCCGCTCTACGGAAGCGGCGAAGTCACCTGCTTCGGCATCGTTCTCGACGCCGGGCAGGACCAGCAGTTCGGCGGCGTCGTCATGCTGCTGGTCGGCGCGGTGGTCTACCTTGCGGGCGGCCTGTATCTCGTTAGCCGGCTTCTGGCCGACGCACCGAAGATGATCGAACGCTCAGACACCAGGCCGGACCTCGCCCGCGACCAGCGCTGATGCTGCCGTAAGCATGTCACCGCCAGTCGCCGCCAAAGGGCGTGCGAGCGGCCGGGCCCTGTCCACACCCTAGATGAACCAGGTCGCCACCAGGCCGATGGTCGCCGAGAAGATCGCGGCCGTCGTCACCCAGCCGAGGACGTTGGTGCCGATGCCGTTCACCTGGTCGCCCATGATGCGGCGGTTGTTCGTCATCAGCATGATGAGCAGAAGCAGCGGCGGCGTGGAGAAGCCTTGCACGATGCCCGACCAGACCAGGGCCTTCATCGGATTGAACCCGAGAAAATTCAGCGCCACCGCTATCGCCGTGAACATCCCGACGGCGATGTAGAATTTGGGTGCTTCCCCGGCCTTGGCATGCAGGCTCGCCTTCCAGCCGACAGCCTGGGCCAGGTCGTAGGCGGCGCCTGTGGTCATGACCGGGACCGCAAGGAAGCCGACCCCGATGATGCCGGCGGCAAAAAGCACGCTGGCGGCGGGACCCGCCAGCGGCCGCAGCGCCTCGGCCGCCTGGGCCGCGGTTTCGATCTCGTTCTGTCCCGCCTCGTAGAGCGTCGAGCCCGTCGACAGGATGATGAAATACATGACGAGGTTGGAAAAGGTCATGCCAAGCAGGATGTCCCTGCGGGAACGCCGCAACTCGCCCGCCGTCGCGCCCTTTCGCTCCTCCAGCGTCTTCCTTCCCTCGGCGATCTCCTCCTCCACCTCCTCGTTCGATTGCCAGGTGTAGAGATAGGCGGACAGGGTGGTGCCGATGATGGCGACGAGAATGGAGAGGAACTCGCGCGTGAATTCCACCTTCGGGATCAGCGTGCCGCTCAGCACGGCCCAGGGATCCGGCCTGGCAAGCAGCGCCGAGCCGACATAGGCGAGCAGCGCGAGGGCGAGCCATCGGAACACGTTGCGGATCAGCGTGTAGGAGCCGAATATCTGCAGGGCGAAGATGGCCATGGCGACCAGCACCACGATCGCGGGTATCGGCACCGGCACGAACATGTTGATCGCCGCCGCCATGCCGCCGAGATCCGCCGCCGCCTCGATCGTGTTGCCGATCAGCACGCCGATCAGGACCGCCCACAGCAGCCAGCGCGGATAAAAATCCCTGATGACATGGAACAGGCCGCGGCCCGACACCTGGCCGAGCTTGGACGACAGGTAGACCACGGTGAACATCATCGGCAGGGTCGCCGGCGCCGTCCACAGCAGGTCCGTGCCGAAACGCGCCCCGGCGCTGGCGTAGGTGCCGATCGCGGAGCAGTCGTCGTCCGCGGCGCCGGTGATCAGGCCCAGGCCGAGCGCCCGACCGATGCCGTCCTTGCCGCCTTTCGAAGCGGCATCGTCGCTCCTTGCGGGGTTCATCGCAACGCCGCTCCGCGCCGGGGTGGCGCGAGCATGGCACCATGCTCCGCCCCGACGGTCTCAAGCCGGCAATCGGGGCGGGATGGCTTCATGCGGCAGCCTCTGGTGAGCCATGCCAACCGCGCATCCGGCGGCTTGTTCCCCGGAAAACGTCAATGCCGGCCCCGGCCGCCGCCGCGGGAGCAGGAGGTGGAACATTCCTTCGGCTTGCCGGTTCTGGGCGTCCATGGCCCAGGGCCGCCTTGTGGCGTTTCGACAAGCTGACGGAGCATCCCTTGCCGCTTGAACTGCTGGAAAGGCCCGGGCAATTGCGTACAGCCCCCCGGCGAACGATGAAGGCGGCGGTCATCACCGCGCCGGGGAAGGCCGTGATGCGGGACATCCCGCTGCCAGAACCCGGCCTGGGCCAGATACGCGTGCGTCTCGAGGGCTGCGGCGTATGCGCCTCCAACGTCACGCCCTGGCAGGGCCCCGAATGGATGACCTATCCGACCGAACCCGGCGCGCTCGGGCATGAAGGCTGGGGCGTGGTCGATGCCCTGGCGCCGGACGTGAGCACCCTCGCCGTCGGCGATCGCGTCGCCACGCTCTTCACCCACAGCTATGCCGAATACGACGTCGGCGCGGCCGACGCGGTGGTGAAGCTGCCGCCGTTCCTCGACGGGCGGGCTTTCCCCGGCGAGCCGCTCGGCTGCGCCATGAACATTCTGCGCCGCAGCGACATCCAGGCCGGCCAGCATGTCGCGATCGTCGGCATCGGCTTTCTCGGCGCCCTGCTGACGCGGCTTGCCGCCCAGGCGGGGGCGAGCGTCATTGCCGTCTCCCGGCGCAGGTCGTCGCTCGACCTCGCGACGCGGATGAAGGCCGCCGAAACGGTGGCGATGGAAGACTACGGCGCCGTCGTCGCCCGGGTCCGCGACATCACCGCGGGCCGGCTTTGCGATCGCGTTATCGAGGCGACGGGCAAGCAGTGGCCGCTCGACCTCGCCGGGGAGTTGGTCCGCGAGGGCGGCCGGCTGGTCGTCGCCGGCTATCACCAGGACGGTCCGAGGACGGTCGACATGCAGCAATGGAACTGGAAGGGCATCGACGTCATCAACGCGCATGAGCGCGACCCCGGAATGTACATCCGCGGCATCGGGGAGGCCATCGAAGCGGTCGCGGCCGGCATCCTGTCGCCGGAACCGCTCTACACGCATCGCTATCCGCTCGCGCGGCTGGGCGAAGCCCTGGACGTCACGCGCGACCACCCGGAGGGCTTCGTCAAGGCCCTGGTGATGATGTCGTGACCGGCGCGCGCGCAGCGGCTCGGATGGCGATGGCCCGGCCGCGTCTCGGCTTCCTCGGGGTGGGATGGATCGGCCGGAACCGGATGGAAGCGGTCCTGGATGCCGGCCTCGGCGAAGCCTGCGCGATCTGCGACACCTCTGCCGAAATGGCGGCGGCCGCGCGCGACCTTGCCCCGAATGCGGCCGCGGTCGACACGCTGGAAGCCCTTCTGGACACCGGCCCGGACGGCGTGCTGATCGCGACGCCCAGCGCGCTTCACGCCCAGCAATCGATCCGGGCGCTCGAATCCGGTGTGGCCGTCTTCTGCCAGAAGCCGCTCGGGCGGGACGCCCGCGAAGTCGCCGCGGTGCTCGACGCGGCCCGCCGCGCCGACCGCCTGATCGCCGTCGATCTCTCCTACCGCCACACCAGGGCGATGCAGGCCGTCCGCGATCGCATAGGCAGCATCGGCGCCGTGTTCGCCGCCGACCTCGTCTTCCACAATGCCTACGGCCCCGACAAGCCGTGGTTCTACGACCCGGAACTGTCGGGCGGAGGCTGCGTGATGGATCTGGGCGTCCATCTCGTCGATCTTTTGCTGTGGACGCTCGATTTTCCGGCGGTCGACACGGTTTCGGCCGATCTTTTTGCCGGCGGAAGCCGGATTTCCGGAAAAACCGACGTAGTCGAAGACTATGCGGTCGTCACGCTCGGGCTTGAAGGCGGCGCGACCGCGCGGCTGGCCTGCTCCTGGCGGCTCCATGCCGGCTGCGAAGCAGTGATCTCGGCGACGTTTTACGGGACCGAGGGCACGCTTGTCTTTTCCAATGTCGGCGGCTCGTTCTACGACTTCGTCGCCGAGCTTCGGCGGGGAACGCGGAGCGAGACCCTGCTGTCGCCGCCGGACGCCTGGGGCGGTCGGGCCGCCGTGGACTGGGCGGAGCGGCTGGCGGCAGGCTGCGGCTTCGATGCCGAGGCCGAACGGCTGATTCAGGTATCGGAAGTGCTCGACCGCGTCTACGCATCGGCGCGGAAGTCATGAACCGCCGGTGTTTAGGCTTGCGTCGGGAGTTGGGCCGCGGCCGGGCGTCAATCGAGCTGCTGCAGCATGCGCGCTTCCTGCGAGAGGATATGGACGACCTCCTCGCGCGAAAGATGGGTCAGCATCAGGCTGATGCAGCATTCGAGATAGGTGATCGAAGCGCGCCTCAGGAATGCGGCGGTCTGCGCGGCGGCGATTTCCTCTATCTCTTCGGTCGAGCGCTTCGGCCTGGACATGACGCTGCTCCCTGGCTGTCAGGCCAAAACCATGAGCGGCGGCATTTGTTCCTGCGCGCCGCAGTCACAAGCCTGGGGCGCCTGCCTCGCCAACCGCAGGCAGAATGTTGAGGAGAAGGTGGTTGCCGACTGGCTTTTGCAACATCTTCACGCCGGAAAAACGCAGGGGGAGAGACCCTTCGGCATATCCCGTCAGGAAAGCGAACGGCACGCCTTTGCCGGTTAATGAGTCCGCGATGGCGTAACTCGTCTCGTTGTTGAGCTGCACGTCCAGCAGGGCGAAATCGATCTTTTCGCGATCGGCGATGACGAGCGCTTCGCGGACGGAAGGCACACAGGCGACGACGTCGTGGCCGGCCCGCCTGAGCGCATAGGCTAGATCTTCTGCGATCAGCCATTCGTCATCGACGATCAGGATACGGAGACGAACGGCCATTTGCATCCCTATGGATCGGTCGGAAACGCTAGTCTTACCTCTAAACCCTTGGGATCGAATAAGGTTTCCGTGCTGCCGCCGAGGCGGTACTCGATTTCGCCATGGACGAGCGAAAGGCCGAAACCCTTTTCCTTGAGCGGCCCGACCGGCGGACCGTCGATTTCGCGCCAGTTCAGGTGAAACCGCCCATCCTCTACCGACCAGCGAACCTCGACCCTGCCATCCGTCATGCTCAGCGCGCCGTATTTCGCGGCGTTGGTCGCGAGTTCGTGGATCACCATGCCGAGCGACAGACCCTGCTGCGGCTTCAACTTGACCGTCTGCCCGGACAGCGCGAAGCGTTCGGTGCCGAAGGGTTCGGCTTCCTGGCCGACGATCTGCTCGACCGAGGCGTTGGTCCAGTTTTCACGCGACAGCACGGCATAGGCACGCGACATCGCATGCACCCGTCCAAGCAGCGCCTCGGCGAACTCTTCCTTGGTCGATGAGGTCTCTATCGTCTGGTTGACGATGCTGGTGACGACAGCGAGCATGTTCTTGACGCGATGGTTGAGCTCCGAGATCAGCACCTTCTGATGCTCCTCCGCCTCGGCGAGCAGGGTCACGTCGACAAGCGTCACTACGACGCCCTGCGGACGCGCCGCCTGGTCGCGGTAGGGGATGAGCCGCACGAGGTAGTATCTCCCCTGCCGGTCCCGCGCCAATCTGTGCGTAATCGGCTCCCCGGTATCGAAGACGGACTGGATGTCCGCGTGCATGCCGGGATAGTCCAGTTCGTTCGACAACTCGGTCAGCGGCCTTCCTATGTCCGACGGCCGCAGGTTGAAGAAGGACGAAGCCGCCGGCGTGAACGTCCTGATCATCAGGTTGCGGTCGAGGAAGATGGTCGCGATCTGGGTGCTCTCGAAAAGATGTCGGAGGTCGCTGTTCGCCCGGTCGAGCTCCTCTATCTTGCCGGTGAGCTCGACGTTGATCGTGTTGAGCTCCTCGTTGAGCGACTGCATCTCCTCCTTCGACGCTTCGAGCTCCTCGTTCGTCGATTGCGCCTCCTCGTTGACCGACACCAGTTCCTCGTTGGAGGATTTGACCTCCTCCAGCGCCGTCTCGTATTCCTCGATCGTCGATTGCAGGCGCTCCCTGGTGTCGCGCAGCTCGCGTTCGAGGTCGGCCGCTCCATCCGCGTACCGGCCATCGCCATCCGTTTCGGCGCGGTCGCGCCGCTGGGCCATCGCCTCGAACAGCACGAGATAGAGCGGTTCGCCGTTGCCGCGCTCGGCAATCGGCTCGACGGTGATCCTTGCCGTCTCCACATGGTCGTCCGTATCGTCGACCACCACGTTTTCGCGCGTGACCATCCGGCGCGTCGTGATGGCCTCGCGCAGGGCGGCGCGCAGTTCGAGCCGCAGTCCGCGCCGTGCCATGGTGAGCAGCTGCCGGCTGGGGGCGCCCTGCGGCGGCTCCAGGTACCGGCCGGTCCTCGCCGAATAATATACGACGTCGCCTTCCGAGTTGACGACGACATGCGGCGGCGAAAACCGCTCGAGCACGTGCGACTCGACCGCCTGGCGCAGGGGATAGCCGGACAGGCCGCGCTTGGCGTCGCTTGCTTCGTTCGCGGCGGCCGGGTTGCGCCCTTCGCCGATCAGAAGCGGAAGGCGCGCGGCCGGCGATACATGCTCGCGCGCCTGGAAGATGCGCTGCTTCTTGTCGACGGTGACGAAGAGATCGCCGTGCTGGCCGATGCTTTCCGACGTGCCGAGGAAAAGATATCCGCCGGGCTTCAGCGAATAGTGGAAGATCGGGACGACCCGGTTCTGGATGTCGGGACCGAAATAGATCAGCAGGTTGCGGCACGAGACCATGTCCATGCGGGAGAATGGCGGGTCCTTGATGACGCTGTGGGGCGAGAAGATGCAGAGTTCGCGCACCTCGTTGGTCAGCACGTAGGCTTCCCCTTCGACTTGAAGAAGCGCTCCTTGCGCTCCGGCGACAGACCTTCCATCAACCCCGCCGGGTATCGAGCGGCGCGGGCCACCGACAGCGCCGGCTCGTCGATATCGGTGGCGAATATCTGGACTTTCGGGACGACCGAAAGCGTTTCCATGTATTCGCGCATCAGGATGCCGATCGAGAAAACCTCCTCGCCGGTGGCGCAGCCAGGAATCCAGATCCGCACGGAGTCGGTCGCGTTCTTGTCCGCGAAGAGTTTCGGGATAACGATCTCCTCGAGCAGCTTGAACGCCTCCGGATCGCGGAAGAAGTTCGTCACATTGATCAGCAGATCCCGGAAAAGGTTCATGACCTCCCCGGGGTCTTCGCTCAGGCGCTCGATATAGGCGGAGAGGGAGGTTATCTGGCTGACCTGCATGCGGCGCCTCACCCGCCGCAGGAACGTCTTGGTCTTGTAGCCGGAGAAGTCGTGCCCGGAATGGCCGCGCAGGATTTGGTAGATTTCGTCGCGGGCGCTTTCGAGCTCCGCCGCCTCCCGCTTGCCGTTGGCCTCGACGACATCATCGAGAACGACAAAACTGTCGGCAAACGCCAGCAGCTTCTCACCCATCTCGTCGGCGGGGACGGCGATGTCGATCAATCCGCTGGAGATAGCGCTCTGCGGCATGTCCGGATTGCGCGGTCCGGACTCGTCGGCGGTCTGGGCGATGGTCAGGCCGCCGCGTTCCTTGATCGCCTTGGCGCCAAGGGTGCCGTCCCCGTCTCCACCGGAAAGAATGACGCCGACCGCGTACTCCCCCTGGTCGGCTGCCAGGGAGCTGAAAAAAATGTCGATCGGCTTGCGTTCGCGGTTCAGCGCATTCGGCCGACGCATGCGCAGCCGGCCCTTCTCGAGAGTGAGGACCGCGTTGTGCGGCATCACATAGACGCTGCCCGCCTCGACCGGCATATCGTCGTCGGCAACGGCGACCGGCATGTCGGTGTAGCGCCCGACGACCTCATGCAAGAGGCTCTCTCTCTCCGGGCTGAGATGGGTGACGATGACAAAGGCCATGCCGGCTTCGCCCGGCAGACCCCTGAAGAACCCTTCCATGGCGGGAATGCCGCCGGCTGAGGCGCCGACGCCGACGATCGGAAATTTCTCTTTGCCGGCCATGGACCTCTCCCTGCCTGCAGGCGCCCGAGCGGAGAGCCACATGTCAACTTTATGCCTGCGCGGACCGGCAGGCCAGAGGACAACGGGCGGCCGGGCGAAAAGGCTCCGGAACTTTCCTCCCCGGATTCGCATTGGCTTTGGTGCAGCCAATTGGTGACGAACCACGCCGCGATCGAAGTTCGACGACAACGATCGGCGCCGGCGGCTGCGACGAGGAATGCAACAGAACTCTCCTGTCGCCCGCCGGGGCGGCAGGCCTGCTTTTGCAAGTTCGCCAACACAAGCCGTGGCGGAGGAAGACGATGCAGACGCTCAGCGGAGTGCGAATATTGATCGTCGAGGACGAGTATTCCGTCGCCGACGACCTCGCCCGTTTCTTCACCAAGATGGGGGCGACGATCCTCGGGCCGGCGCCCGATCTGGAACGGGCGCTGCAATATACGGAATGCGCCGATGCGGCCATCCTCGACATAAACCTCCACGGCGTCGCGGTCTTTCCCGTCGCCGACAGGCTGATGGAGCGGGAGATCCCTTTCGTGTTCTTCAGCGGCTACGAAGAAGACATCGTTCCCAGCCGCTTGCGTCACGTCTGCAACTTCACCAAGCCGGCTCCCCGTCACAGCCTCTTCGAGGCGCTGTTTCCCGAAGGCAGGCCGGAAGTCCCGCGAGACGACCCCGACGATATCGTCGTCCTTCTGCCCAAGCTGAGACTTGCCGCCCGCCTCATGCTGACCGACGAGAACGCCGCCGACCGCCTTGTCGAACGCACCTTGAAAGACGCGATCCGGACGGTCGACAGGCGCCCGGGCCATTGCTCGGCGGAAGATTGGCTGAACGGCCTGCTGCGGGAAGCAGCCATGGATGGGGCCGAATTCCTCAACTGACGTTCGGCCGGCCGGCTACCGCGGCGTTTGTTTGCCGGGCAACGCAATGCTTCAGTCGGCCGATCCATCGGACAGGATTTCGGACGGCATATCGGCCTGAGCGCGGATTCACGCTCTGCTGGAACCTCGCCGCGCCCCGCGCATTGCAGGTTTGAACCTTCGCTTCCGACCGGGAAAACCTCTCTTGAAGATCTCATCCTCCAGCGCCACTCGCGACGATGCCTCGATCGTCGACCTGATACCGGCATTGCGGGCATTCGCGCGGACGTTCTACCGAAATCCGACCGATGCCGACGATCTGGTTCAGGATACCCTGGTCAAGGCGCTGAACAGCTTCGACAGCTTCGAGCCCGGCACCCGCATGAAATCGTGGATGTTCACGATCATGCGCAACACCTTCTACACGCGCGTCAAGGTCTACAGCCGCGAGGCACCCGGCGCGGCGGATTGCGTCGCCGTCCGCCCGGCCGTCGAGGCCAGCCAGGAATGGTCGGTCAAAAGCCGCGAGGTCAAGGAAGCCATCGACCGCCTGCCTCCCCATCACCGCGAGGTGCTGGTGCTGATCGGCGTGCTCGGCGTGTCCTACGAAGAGACGGCCCAGATCTGCGGCTGCGCCATGGGCACGGTCAAGAGCCGGCTCAACCGGGCAAGGCTGCACATCTTGGCGGAACTGGGAGAAGCATCAGCCCAGTCGCTGGTCGAATCGGGACCGAAATTCACCTCCGCCCGATATGAGGCGGATGCGACGCGGCCGCGCTAACGCGCAATCCGCCCTTCAGAATCATGCGTCCGAGCGAAACTCAGTTTGGGTTCTTTTGCTGTTTCCTCAGCATCAATTGCTGCTGAAGCTCGATCGCGAGCTTGAGAAGCCGCTCTGGCGTCTCCTCCTCGGCAATGTCTTCCAGGAGCTCCGCCAGCCGGCTTTCGGGGGAAAGCGGGTCGAGGTTTATGCCTGCTGGCACTTCAGGGCGTCTGGCCAAAAGGCGAATCTCGGTTGCAATACGTACTTTAATTTGGCTGCGCCGCCCGGCAATTGCAAGAACCGCTTGTTGGTCGTGCACACCGGAACCAGTCTTTGCTGATAGCGAGCGGCGGAGCCAAGCCGGCTCGCCGGCGGATGCCGCACGCGCCGTCAGGACGGCAGCCGCAAGCTCCTATGGGGGCCCTGGCTGCGGGCTGCTCCCGCCGAAACCTGCTTGATCGCCCGCGGCACACCGCCCCTGCCGAGACTGAGATAGCGAAATCCGTGCCGCGGCATTTCCTGCGGCTCCAGCAAATTGCGGCAGTCGAAGAGGATGCGGTTGCGCATGCTCAGCGCGAGTCGCGCCAGGTCCAGCGATCTGAACGCCTCCCACTCGGTCAAGATGAGCCCGAGATCGACGTTTTCCAGCGCCGCATAGGGATCGTCGTGCCAGGCGACGGAAGGCAGCAGGGCGGCGGCCTTCGTCTGGGCCCAGGGATCGAAGGCGCGCACCGACACGCCGGCCTGCTGCACGATGGCGAGCGCCGCCGATTCGCGCACGTCGTCGGTGTTTGCCTTGAACGCCACCCCGAGGATGCCGACGGTCGGATTGCCGATGTCGGACAGTTCCCGCAGCACCCGTTCGGCGATGCCCCGCTTGCGCTTCTCGTTCCGCACGATGAGCGTCTCGACCAGTGGCTGTGGCGCCTTGTGCCGCCGTCCCGTCGCGGCGAAAGCCTCGGTATCCTTGGGAAAACAGGAACCTCCATAGCCCGGTCCTGGCGCCAGGAAGCTCGAGCCGATCCGCCGGTCGAGACCGATGCCCTGCGCCACGGCCGAGATGTCGCCTTCGATTTGTTCGCACAGGTCGGCGACGTCGTTGATGAAGCCGATCTTTAGCGCCAGAAAGGCGTTCGCCGCATATTTGATGAGCTCGGCATTGGTGGTCCCGGTCTCCACAAGCGGTATTCCGTCCCGCAGGAGCGGCTGGTAGAGCTGGATCAGCCTCTGGGCGGCGTCGTGATCGTCGGCGCCGATGACGATGCGGTCGGGGCGCAGGAAGTCCGCCACGGCACTGCCTTCGCGCAGGAATTCCGGGTTCGACGTGACCCAGAAATCGAGCGCTCCGCGCTCCGAGGCGATGATTTCGCGAACCTCGCGCGCCGTGCCGACCACGACCGTGGATTTCAGCGTGACCACCGTCTTCGGCGCGATCGCCGGAGCGATCTGGCGCGCCGCGTTGCGGACGAAAGAAAGGTCCGCCTCGCCCTCGGCTCCCTTGGGCGTGCCGACGGCTATCATGACGATGTCGCGCTCGGCCACTGCATTGGCCAGGTCGCAGGTGAAATGCAGCCTGCCGCGGGTCATATGCCGCGACGCCATCTCGGCGACACCGCTCTCTGCAAAAGGCAGGATGCCACGACGCAATTGCGCGATCCGGTTTCCGTCGATGTCCGCGCAAACCACGTCATGTCCCAGCTCGGCCAGGCACACCCCCGTTGTCAGGCCGACATAGCCCGTTCCGATCATAGCTACCCGCATCGTCTCACTCTTCCGGTTGCAGAACCGGCGGCCTAACCGGCCTTGCGAAGGTATGTTCCTTTTGCGGACCGTGTTTCACGCACGCTGCGGCAAGGCGTCGGCGCCCGGCCGCACACCTCCGGGCCGGCTGCCGGCCGCTGTGTTCGGTTTCCGCGGCATCCTGTTTTCCCTGGCCCTTGGATTGCGGACGCCGGCCGCGCGGCCGCCGGCTTGCCTCCACGGGTCGCTTCCACATGAAATCCGAAAGGAACAAACCTGCAATGCGGCGGTTCGGACGCCGCAACCGTTGTCCCAACCGCAGGAGGACATGTGCAACGCATACTGGTGACCGGCGGCGGCGGCTTCATCGGCCGCCATGTGACGCAGGAACTGATCGGCCGGAACTATGAGGTTCGCATCCTGGATTCTCTCATCGAGCAGGTCCATGGCGCGGACGTGATAGAGGTGCCGGATGGCGCCGAGCTGATCAGGGGCGACGTCAGGGACCCCGCGATCGTTGCCGAAGCCCTGCACGGCGTCGACGCCGTCATCCATCTTGCCGCCGAGGTCGGCGTCGGCCAGTCGATGTACGAGATCGCCCGCTATGTCGGCGCGAACGACCTCGGCACCGCCGTGCTGCTAGAAGCCATGATCAAGCGGCCGGTGCGCCGCATCGTCGTCGCGTCCTCGATGAGCGTCTATGGCGAAGGCTTGTACAGGACCGCCGACGGCAGGCATGTCGGAAATGTCCGGCGCGACCTCGCCCGCGTCAAGGCCGGGCTCTGGGATCCTGTATCGGATGGCGGCGAGGCTCTCGCTCCGGTGGCGACCGACGAGCGGAAGCCCGTCGATCTCGCCTCCATCTACGCGCTGACCAAATACGCGCAGGAGCGCGCCGTGATGATCTTCGGCGAGGTCTATGGCGTCGATGCCGTCGCCCTGCGGCTGTTCAATGTCTTCGGTCCGGGCCAGGCCTTGTCCAACCCCTATACCGGCGTGCTCGCCAATTTCGCCTCGCGCCTCGCCAACGGCCAGCGGCCGATGGTGTTCGAGGACGGTCGGCAGAAGAGGGATTTCGTCCACGTGCGCGACGTGGCGCGCGCATTCCGTCTCGCCCTGGAGAGTCCTCGGGCGGGCGGGCATGTCGTCAACATCGGCAGCGGCCGCGACTACGCCATAGCTCAGGTCGCCTCGATGCTCGCGGATGCGATGGGCGTTGCGGATCTCGAGCCGGAAATCCTCGCCAAGGCGCGTTCAGGCGACATTCGCAACTGCTTCGCCGACATCGGCAAGGCGCGCGAGCTTCTCGGGTACGAGCCGCGGCACTGGCTGGAGGATTCGCTCGACGAAATCGTGCGCTGGGTGCGCGGCAGCGTCGCGCTCGACCGCGGCGCCGAGATGAAGCGCGAGCTCGAATCCATGGGTCTCGTTTCATGAGACGGCCGCCAAGAAACGCCCCGATCGCCGTCATCGGCGGCTGCGGGTTCATCGGTTCCAACCTTGCCGACAGTCTTCTGTCCGGCGGCGAGGCCGTCACTGTCCTCGACAATCTCAGCCGGGCCGGCGTCGAGCAGAACCTTTCCTGGCTGCGCCAGCGCCACGACGGCAGGCTGACGGCGAGGATCGCCGATGTGCGCGACTGCGGTTCGCTGGCGGCGACCGTCGCCGAGGCGAAGGCCGTATTCCATCTGGCGGCGCAGACGGCCGTGACCACCAGCCTGGTCGATCCGGTCGATGATTTCGAAGTCAACGCCCGCGGCACCCTCAACGTGCTGGAGGCCGTTCGCGAGACTGGGCGCGACATCCCCGTCATCTTCGCCAGCACCAACAAGGTCTACGGCTCGCTTTCCGATCTCGGAATGACCGATGTCGACGGCCGCGACATGCCCGCCGACGCGACGCTGCGCAGCCATGGCATCGACGAGAACAGGCCGCTCGACTTCAGCACCCCTTACGGCTGCTCCAAGGGCGTTGCCGACCAGTATGTGCTCGACTATGCGAAGTCCTACGGCCTGTCGACCGCCGTCCTGCGCATGAGCTGCATCTACGGCCCGCGCCAGTTCGGCACCGAGGACCAGGGCTGGGTCGCGCATTTCCTGATCCGCGCCCTGAACCGGCAGCCGATAACCATTTTCGGCAACGGCCATCAGGTCCGCGACATCCTCCATGTCTCGGATGCGGTCGCCGCCTACCGGACGCTGCTCGCCGGCATCGGCCGCTTCCGCGGCAAGGCCTTCAATCTCGGCGGCGGCACGGCCAACGCGGTCAGCCTCACCATGGTGCTCGACCACATATCCCGCATCGTTGGGCGCCGGGTGGAGGTCACGCACGACGCGCCGCGCATCGGCGACCAGCGCTATTTCGTCGCCGACACGCGCCGGCTGGAGATCGCGCTCGGATGGCGGGCGGCCATCGGCTGGCGCGACGGGGTCGAAGACCTCGCCACCTGGCTGCAACGCAACCGTCCCGGCGAGGCGATGCCGGAAAGATTTGTCGCATGAGACCAGACCACCGGGGGCGGCTCTCACACGGGGCGGAGAACCCATGCTCCAGCGCCTGACCCGCCAGCGCCGCCGCATCCTCATGACCGTCGATGTAGTCGGCGGCGTCTGGCAGTACGCGCTGGGATTGGCGGCGCAACTGGCCGAAGCCGGCCACACGATCATTTTTGCCGGACTGGGACCGCTTCCGGCCGACGGGCAGCGGCGGCAGGCCGAGGCCGTCGCGACCGTCACCTGGCTGCAAACACCGCCGGACTGGATGGCGGCCGCCGAAAGCGAGCTCGACGGGCTGCCGGACGAGCTGGCGCGCCTCGCGCGCGACCACGCCGCCGACCTCGTCCATCTCAACGCGCCGGCTCAGGCGGCAGGCCTGTCGCTGCCCTGCCCCGTCGTCGTCGTGTCGCATTCCTGCGTGATCACCTGGTTCCGCGCCGTGCAGGACACCTCGCCGCCCGCTCCCTGGTCCTGGCACGAGCGCCGCAACCGTGCCGGCTTCCGCCGCGCCGACATGGCCATCGCTCCAAGCGAGAGCCATGCCAAGGCGCTGACCGCCTGCTACGGCGAGCTGCCGCGCCTCGAGGTGGTTCACAACGCCGTCGCTGCCGTCGACCACGAGGTGCCGCGCGAAAACGTAGCCTTCGCCGCCGGACGCTGGTGGGATGCCGGCAAGAACGGACAGGTATTGGATGCAGCCGCTGGCGAGACCGCGTGGCCGATCCTGGCCGCCGGTCCCGCAACCGGGCCGAACGGCGATGCGTTTGCCTTCCGGCACGCGACCCCGCTCGGCTCGCTTCCCCACGACGAGACCCGGCGCCGAATGGCCGCTGCCGGCATCTTCGTCTCGCCGTCGCTCTACGAGCCTTTCGGCCTCGCCGCCCTGGAAGCGGCGCAAGCCGGAACCCCGCTGGTGCTGGCCGACATCGCCACCTATCGCGAAGTGTGGGCGGACGCCGCCCTGTTCTTCCCGCCCCGCGACGCATCCGCGCTGGCGGACACGCTTGACCGTCTGGCCCGGGACGCCGCCCTCCGGCGTAGCCTCGGCGCCGCGGCGCTCCGGCGTGCCGGCCGCTACACCATGGCCGGGCAGGCGGCCGCGATGAACGCCGCCTACACCGAAGCCGCCGCCATCCATGCGGGGAGCCGCTGACATGCGCTTCCTCTTCTACACGCACTCGCTCGTATCCGACTGGAACCACGGCAACGCGCATTTCCTGCGCGGCGTCATGCGCGAATTGGTCTGGCGCGGCCACGACGCTGTGGCGCTGGAGCCGGAAGACGGATGGAGCCGCGCCAATCTGCTGCGCGACGCCGGCGAGCCGGCGCTGCAGCGCTTCGCCGCGGACTTCCCGGAGCTGGCCTCGCGCACCTACGGCGCCGGCTTCGACCATGAAAGCGTGCTGGCCGACGCCGACGTGGTCGTCGTCCACGAATGGACCGACCCCGCCCTCGTCGCGCGCATCGGCAAGGCACGCCGTCATGGCGGACGCTTCACGCTGCTGTTCCACGACACCCACCACCGCGCCGTGTCGCAGGCTTCCGCCATCTCGGGCCTCGCGCTCCACGACTACGACGCCGTCCTTGCCTTCGGCGAGACGCTGCGCGAGCGCTATTTGCGCGCCGGATGGGGCCGGCGCGTCCATGCCTGGCATGAGGCGGCCGATGTCAGTCTGTTCCGGCCCCGCCCCGAAATCGCCCGGGACGCCGACCTCGTATGGATCGGCAACTGGGGCGACGGCGAACGCTCGGCCGAGATCACGGAATATCTGGTCGAGCCGGCGCGGCGGCTCGGCCTGTCGGCTGTCGTGCACGGCGTCCGCTACCCGGCGAAAGCCCTGGCGGCGCTGGCCGAGGCCGGCATCGCCTATCGCGGCTGGCTTCCCAACGCCGACGTGCCCGCCGCCTTCGCCCGCCATCGCGTCACCCTGCACATCCCCCGCCGCCCCTATGTCGAAAGCCTTCCCGGCATCCCGACGATCCGCATGTTCGAGGCGCTGGCCTGCGGCATTCCGCTCGTCTCGGCGCCCTGGGACGACGCCGAGAACCTGTTCCGTCCGGGCAGGGATTTCCTGTTCGCGCGCAACGGCGCGGAAATGACGTCGCTGCTGCGCGACATGCTGCACGACACCGGTCTCGCCCGCTCCCTCGCAAAGCACGGCCGCGAAACCATCGAGGCGCGCCATACCTGCGCGCATCGCGTCGACGAGGTGCTGACCATCCTGGGGCAATGCGGCAGCGCCCGCGTTCTCGACCAACTGGCACCGAAGGAGGCCGCCCAATGAAGATCGCGTTCTACGGATCGAGCCTGCTGTCCTCCTACTGGAACGGCGCCGCGACCTACTACCGCGGGCTGCTCAAGGCCCTCGCGGCGCTCGGCTACGACATCACCTTCTACGAACCCGACGTCTACGACCGGCAGAAGAACCGCGACATGGAGGCGCCCAGCTGGTGTTCCGTGGTGGTCTACGAGCCGACGCCGCGGGCGCTGATGCAGGTCACCGCGAGGGCGGCGGATGCCGATATCGTCGTCAAGGCGAGCGGCGTCGGCTTCGAGGACGAGGCGCTCCTGCTGGAAGCGCTGCGGCACACCCGGCCGGACGCCCTCACCATATTCTGGGATGTCGACGCGCCCGCCACCCTGGCGCAACTCGGGGACGAGCCCGACCATCCGCTGCATCGGGCGCTGCGCAAGCTCGACCTCGTCCTCACCTATGGCGGCGGCGACCCCGTCGTCTACGCCTATCGCGCCATGGGGGCGAGCCATTGCATTCCCGTCTACAACGCCCTCGATCCGGACACCCACCATCCCGTCGGGCCCGACAAGCGCTTCGCCTGCGACCTCGCCTTCCTGGGAAACCGGCTGCCCGACCGGGAGAAACGCGTCGAAGAATTCTTCCTCGAACCGGCGGCCGGCCTGCCGGACGGCCGCTTCCTCATCGGCGGCTCCGGCTGGGACGACAAGCCGATGCCACCGAACGCGCGCTGGATCGGCCATGTCGGCACCGGCGACCACAACGCCTTCAACGTCACGCCAAAGGCCGTGCTCAACATCAGCCGCGACAGCATGGCGAGCAACGGCTTCTCCCCCGCCACCCGTGTCTTCGAGGCGGCTGGCGCCGGCGCCTGCCTGATCAGCGACGCCTGGCTCGGCATCGACCATTTCCTCAAGCCGGACGAGGAAATCCTGGTCGCCCGCGACGGGCGGGACGTCATCGACATCCTGGCGGACCTCACGGACGACAGGGCGCGCGCCGTCGGCGAGGCGGCACTGCGCCGCGTGCTCGCGGACCATACCTACAGCCACCGCGCGGCGCTCGCCGACGAGATCTTCCGCCGCTTCGCCAAACGCTCGCCGGTGGAGGCCGCCGCGTGATGGCCCCGCTCGACATCGTCTTTCTCGGCCTTTCGCTGTCGTCGTCCTGGGGCAACGGCCATGCCACGACGTTCCGCGCACTTTTGCGGGGCCTGCACCGGCTCGGCCACAGGCTTACCTTCCTGGAGCGCGACGTCGCCTGGTATGCCGACAACCGCGATCTGCCCGACCCCGATTTCTGCGACCTCCGCTACTATCGTTCCGTCGCCGGCCTTTGCACCGACCATCGGGAGCGGCTGCGGTCGGCCGACGTGGTCGTCGTCGGCTCGTTCGTTCCCGAGGGAGTCGCCGTCATCGACACCGTGGCGCCGCTCTGCGCCGGCAGCTTCTGCTTCTACGACATCGACACGCCGGTCACCCTGGCAAGGCTCGCGGCGGGCGACCGCGACTACCTGGCCGCCCGCCAGGTGCCGCTGTTCGACACCTATTTCTCCTTCACCGGAGGCCCCACCCTCGAACGCCTGAGAAAGCAATTCGGCGCCCGCCGCGCCGAGCCGCTGTACTGCTCGGTCGACGAGGGACGCTACGCGCCGACCGGCGAGCGGCCGGTCTGGGAACTCGGCTATCTCGGCACCTACAGCCCGGACCGCCAGCCGACGCTGGAGCGCCTGCTGATCGACGTCGCGCGGCGCATGCCGGACCGCCGCTTCGTCGTCGCCGGCCCGCAATATCCGGAGGGTCTGGTTTGGCCGCGGAACGTCGACAGGATCGCGCATCTGCCGCCTTCCGAGCACGCCTCCTTCTACAGCAGGCAGCGCTACACCCTGAACGTCACGCGGGCGGACATGATCGCGGCGGGCTGGTCGCCGAGCGTGCGGCTGTTCGAGGCCGCCGCCTGCTTCTGCCCCGTCATCAGCGACCGCTGGCCGGGCCTCGACGATTTCTTCCCGCTCGGCGAAGCGATCCATGCAGCCGACGGCGCCGATGATGTCTGCGCTGTTCTGACGGAAGAGGCCGAGAGCCAGCGCCTGGCCCTTGCCGAAAATGCGCGGAAGCGGGTGCTCGCGTCCCACACCGGGCTGGCGCGGGCGCGGGAGCTCGTCTCCTGCCTGACGTCCCCTTCCCGCGACAGCAGGTCCGCCGCGCCGCAGGCGGCCTAGTTTCAGGAGGAGCGAATGCCTCGTTCGATGGAATTGCAAACGGCGCTCGTCGCCGGCGGCGCGGGCTTCCTCGGCTCGCATCTGTGCGAGGCGCTGCTGGCCGAGGGCCAGCGGGTGATCTGCGTCGACAGTTTCGTGACGGGCAACCGCAACAATCTGCGATCGATCCGCGATCACAAGCAGTTTCAGCTCCTGAAGCACGACATCTGCCAGCCGCTCGAACTGCGTGCGCGCGTGGACCGCGTCTACAACCTCGCCTGCGCCGCCTCCCCGCCACACTACCAGGCCGATCCCGTCCACACGATGCAGACCTGCGTTGTCGGCACGCTCAACCTGCTCGATCTGGCGCAGCGCCACGGCGCGCGGTTCCTGCAGGCGTCGACCAGCGAGGTCTATGGCGACCCGGAGATGCATCCGCAGAAGGAGAGTTATGCCGGAAGCGTGAACTGCACCGGCCCGCGCGCCTGCTACGACGAAGGCAAGCGGGCCGCCGAGGCGATGTGCTTCGATTTCCTGCGCGCCGGCCGCGCCGAGGTTCGGGTGGCGCGCATCTTCAACACCTACGGGCCGCGCATGCATGCTGAGGACGGCCGCGTCGTCTCGAATCTCGTCGTCCAGGCGATGAAGGACGAACCGCTGACCGTCTATGGCGACGGCTCGCAGACGCGGTCCTTCTGCTACGTCTCCGACCTCGTCGACGGCCTGCATCGGCTGATGGAAATCGAGCTGCGGCCCGACGGCCCCGTCAATCTCGGCAATCCGGCCGAGTTCACGGTGCGCGAGCTCGCCGAACTGGTCCTCGACCTGACCGGGTCGCGCTCGCGCATGCGCTTTCTGCCACTGCCGGTCGACGATCCCAGGCGCCGGCGTCCCGACATCGGCCGCGCCGGCAGCTTTCTCGGCTGGAGACCGGTCACGCCGCTGCGCGAGGGACTGCTGAAAACCATCCGGCATTTCCGCGAAACAGAAATCGAAGGCGATGCGGAATCAACTGAAGCGCGCTCAATAAGAAGCAGCGCTGCCTCCTCCAATTTAGCCGCACTTACCTCGCGATAAATACAATCCGGTTCCATCAGTGCGGCTGCCGCAAATGGCGCAGAAGCTTGTCCGCATAGGACGCCGCGCAGCTTTTTGTCTCGCCGGTCGAAGGCTCGGCCGTCGACCACAGGCCAAGCTGGAAGGCAAGATAGCACGGAAGCATGGCCGCGATCATGGCGCCATCCACATCCACGCCGGCACGGTCCAGTTCGCGCCGCACTGTCCCGATCTCGCCCTCCGTCAGATTGTGCTCGACGATGGCGCCGGCAACGTCCCAGGCGATATCCTGGCAGCCGATCAGGTCGTGCGCCTCGCAATGGTCGACCGCGTCGATCTTCAGAAAGCCACTCCCCGTCGCCAGCCACTCCCAGCCATGCAGGCGGTTGTCGGTGCGGACGCGGCGGACGCGATCTTCGAGCGAAGCCACGCCGGACAGGCGACGCTCGAGTGCCGAGCCGGCTTCGGCGCCGAGCGCCTGCGAGGTGTTCCAGACCGCCATGTCGCGCAGCTTCTCCAGCGAGGCGCCCACGCCCGGCTCGGCCAGACACTTGCTCCGGCACGCCAGATAGGCGCCGAGCACCTTGAGCAAGACCTTGCGATCGCAAGGCGTTTCGCCGAGCGGTCGCCCCTCGACCCATTTCTGAACAAGAAAGCCGTGGCAGAGGCCAGCCGTCTCGGGTCCGAATCCGGCGTGTGCCAGCGCCCGGGCGTCACAAAACTTTCGCTCGCCGACGTCGCTAAGGCCGGCGAACTTGATCAGCCAAAGACCTTCGGCATTGTGCGCCAGGAATTTCCGGCGCGCGAAGCGCGTGTCGATCGGCTGTTGCTTCACGGCTGCGATGCACGGTATCGCCGACACTTCCCGCAACGGCCCGCCGAGCGGACCGAGCGTCTTCTCTACCCAGCTTCGCAATCCGCCTGCGCCTGAAAGGATGTCGTGCCGGCCTGCCGGGTGGCGCCGGACTGCATCCCAGACCGAACGCGTTTCCGCGGAGGCTTCCGGCCCCGGCTGCCCGCCATGGCTCGGGAAAAAATGGATGCGGCTCGCCGCAACGCCGTGCCCCGACAGCCATCGCGCCACGCTCGCAAAGGAGCTGCCCGACCGACCCGGTCCTTCGTCGACGATGGCGAACTGCACCTCCGGATCGGCGGCATGAGGCTCGATCAGCTCCGCGTCGGCGCGGACCTCGCGATCGTAGGGATGGCCGGCCGGCCGCAGGCTGATCGCCGGCGCCGCCCCGAGCGCGGCGGCAACCAGCGCTCCGAGGCCAACGCCTATGCTCCTGATCCCGATCGCGACCGTGTTCGCCGCCAGGCCGGAAGCCTGCGCGGCCTCAAGATAGCTCTCCGGATAGAGTGCGTAGTGGGCAAAACCTTCCGCGGTACGCGTCTTGATGACATCGCCACCATGGCTTTGCCGCAGCAACTCCGACAGCCCGCCGGCATCGACGTCACCATCAAAACGTTGCCGCCACGAACGGTCGATCGCCGCCGCCAGGTGCAGCAGCAGCATCGCCCCGCTTTCCCGCGTTGGGGACCGCGCATCCTTGCCCAGCCGGTCGAATTCCGCGTCGGCGACACCCTGCACCAGTTCGGCCGCGCGGATGAAGGCGCTCACCAGGGCGGCGTGCCGGTCGATGCCTCCAGGCATTCTCTCTACACGCCGCAGTGCGCTGGCGAGCGACGCTTCGACGTCGGCCGCCCGTTCAATCCGTTCGAGGTCGCCATAGACGATCATGAAATCCGCCAGGTCCGGGACTCGTCCAACCTGTGGATGCCGGGTTTGATCCAGTCCCGCCGGCTCCCGTCGAAAAGCGGAGGAACATTCCTTCGCTGTGCTGGTTCGGCCACGAGAAATGTCCCGGCCCTCGGTGGTCGTAAGGACCGGCCTTCGTCCGCCGCAAGGAAGAATGATGACGCGCAAGAAAATCCGCATCGGCATCGTCGGCGTCGGCAACTGTGCCTCGTCGCTGGTGCAGGGCACCCGCTTCTACCGGGACGTCTGCGACAACGAACCCGTGCCGGGTCTGATGCATGTCGAGCTCGGCGGCTATCGTCCCGAGGATATCGAGGTCGCCTGCGCCTTCGACGTGGCGAACGGCAAGGTCGGCAGCGATGTCGCCGACGCCATCTTCGCGCCGCCGAACAACACCGCCCGTTTCGCCTCGGTTGAGCCGACGGGAGTTGAGGTGCGACGGGGGCCGACGCTCGACGGCATCGGTAAATATCTGCGCGGTCCGATCGAGGAATCCGACACGCCGGAGGTCGACGTCGCGGAAGTCCTGCGCGCCACCGAGACGGACATCCTCGTCTCCTACCTGCCTGTCGGCTCCGAACGTGCCACCGCCTGGTATGCCGAGCAGGCGCTCGCCGCGCATTGCGCGTTCGTCAACTGCATTCCGTCCTTCATCGCCTCGCGGCCGGAATGGTCGGCCCGCTTCGCGGAGCGCGGCCTGCCGCTCATCGGCGACGACATCAAAAGCCAGGTCGGCGCCACCATCGTGCACCGCATGCTGACCAATCTGTTCCGCGAGCGCGGGGTGCGGGTCGACCGCACCTATCAGCTCAATTTCGGCGGCAATACCGACTTTTTGAACATGCTGGAGCGCGAGCGCCTGGAATCGAAGAAGATCTCGAAGACCCAGTCAGTCATGAGTCAGCTGGAGGTCCCCTTGGAGCCCGACAACGTGCATGTCGGTCCGAGCGACCACGTGCCCTGGCTCGCCGACCGCAAATGGGCCTATATCCGCCTGGAGGGCACTACCTTCGGCGGCGTCCCGCTCAACGCCGAGCTGAAGCTGGAGGTTTGGGATTCGCCGAATTCCGCCGGCGTCGTCATCGACGCCATCCGCTGCGCGAAACTTGCTCTCGACCGCGGCATCGGCGGCGCGCTGGAGGGTCCGTCGAGCTACTTCATGAAGTCGCCGCCGCGGCAGTTCACCGACGCCGAGGCGCGCCGGCGCACGCTCGACTTCATCGCCGGCGAGCAATCGGAATCGCTGAAGGCCGCGGAATGACGACGACGTTCTTCCTGTTGCGGCATGCCGCGCATGACGATGTCGGCCGCTATCTCGCCGGCCGCGCGCCCAATGTCTCGCTGGGACCGGACGGACGCGCCCAGGCGCGGCGGCTCGGCGAACGGATGTGCCGCGAGAATTTCGTCGCGATCTATTCGAGCCCGCGCGAGCGGACGGCGCAGACGGCCCGCGCCGTTTCCCTGCACTCCGAGATCGGCCCCGTCGAGTTGCGCGACGAACTCGACGAGATCGATTTCGGGCCGTGGTCGGGCAAGACTTTCGTCGAGCTCAATCAGGATCCGGCATGGCGGGACTGGAACAGCCGGCGTGCGGTCGCGGTCACCCCCACCGGCGAGAGCATGCAGGACGTGTGCGGCCGCGTCTGCGCCTGCATGGCCGACCTGCGCAAGAGACACGCCGGCGAAGGCGTCGTGCTCGTCAGCCATGCCGACGTCATCAAGAGCGCGGTCTGCCATGTCCTCGGCCTTACCGCCGACGGCGGCTTCCGCTTCGACATCGAGCCCGCCTCCATCAGCGTGGTGGCGATGGGCGACTGGGGCGCCAAGCTTCTCAGGCTGAACGAGGGCGTGTGATGTCAATCGACGCGAACGGCTGCGCAGCGTGCGGATATCCCGCGCGCCCAGCCCGCTCGCCCGCGTGGAGAGCCCGGCCATGAGCATGTCCGACCAGGCGGTCCGCCGCCGCATCGAGGAACTTGGGCCTTGGTTCCACAACATCGAGCTGGGCGGGATTTCCACGGCACCCGATCATTTTCTCGGCAATTATCCTTACATGAAGTGGCGCAAGTTCGCGCACGCCATCCCGGCCGATCTCACGGGAAGGACCGTGTTGGATATCGGCTGCAATGCCGGCTTCTACTCCATCGAGATGAAGCGCCGCGGCGCCGAGCGCGTGCTCGGCGTCGATTTCGATGAGACCTATCTCGCGCAGGCGCGCTTCGCCGCTGAGATCGCCGAGGCGGACATCGAGTTCCGAAAGCTCTCCGTCTACGACGTGGGCTCCCTGGGCGAGCGCTTCGACATCGTCCTGTTCATGGGCGTCCTCTATCATCTGCGGCACCCGTTGCTGGCCCTCGACCTCATCCGCGACCATGTCGTCGGCGATCTTATGGTGTTCCAGTCGATGCAGCGCGGCAGCGGCGAGGTGGCTGCCCTCGACGAGGACTATCATTTCTGGCGCAAGGATCTGTTCGACGAGCCCGGCTTTCCAAAACTGCACTTCATCGAGCATCGCTACGCCAACGATCCGACCAACTGGTGGATTCCCAACCGGGCCGGCATGGAGGCCATGCTGCGCAGCGCCGGCTTCGTCATCGCCGCGCACCCTGAGGCCGAGGTCTACATCTGCCGGCCGGCAGGAGCGCCGGCCGGCGAGGGCGCCGTCTATCCAGCCAGAGGAGCGAATAAATGATCGAAGCGGCAATGATCTGGAACGAGCCGAACAACAAGTCCCACTGGGACCCGGAACTCGACCCGGACTGGAGCCGCTACGCCGAGATGGTGATCCTGGCCGCCGATGCGATCGCGCGAGAAAATCCGGATGTGACGAAGGTCCTCGGCGGTATCTCGCCGATCGATCCTGCGTTCATGACCCGCATGAAGGAATTCAGCGTGCTTGACCGCGTCGATGCGGTTGCCGTGCATGGCTTCCCGCTCGACTGGAACCTCTGGCAGGTCCACGAATGGCCGCGGAAGATCGGCGAGATTGGCGCCGTGACCGACCTGCCGATCTGGGTCAGCGAGGTCGGCATCTCCACCTTCGGCGCCGAGGAAATCCAGGTCTGGGGGCTGAAGCGCACCGCCGAGTTGCTGCTCGGCAAGGCGCCGCGGGTGCAGTGGTACAGCCTCTACGATCTGCCGATGGCCTGGGGCGCGACGACCCGTCACCGGGAGGCTGAGGGATCATCCTACTACCGGCATTTCTACATGGGCCTGCTGCGCGAGGACGGCACGCCGAAGCCCGCCCTCGAAACCTTTGCCGGCCTCACCCCCGAGATGGGACTGGTGCAGTGGTTCCATTTCGAAGACCCGCGGCTGGACGAGGCCGTCGCCTGGATGAAGCGGCTCGGCGTCACCTATGTCCGCACCGGCCTCTCCTGGGCCGACAGCTTCCGGCCTAACGCGCTCGACTGGTTCGACCGGCAGATGCAGGCGCTCGCCGATTTCGACGTGACGGTCACCTTCTGCTTCACCCCGGAGCACCGGGGCCTGATGCCCCACCACACCAGCCCACCGCTGGTGCCCGACGAGTTCGCCCGCTTCTGCGGCGACATGATCCGCCGATACGCGCCGGCGATGCCGACCAGTTCCGCGGACATGCGGCAGGGCCCGCCGCTCGGCCTCGTGGCGGCCCGGTAAGACGGATGCCCCTCTCGCGCAAAATCGGCGTGCTGACCTTTCACCGTTGCATCAATTACGGATCCTACTGGCAGGCCCGCTGCCTCGTCGACGGTCTCCGCTCGATGGGACACGACGCCGTGCTGCTCGACCATCATTCACCGCTCGTGAACCGGCGCGAGTGGCGATGCGCGCTGCGGCCGCAGGTCGACATTCCCGGCGACACCGTCGGCTACGTGTTGAAGACACGGTTGTTCTTCGAGGCTTTCGACAGGCTCCCATGCTCGGCGCGCTTCGATCTCGACGACCCTTCTGCCCTCGCGCAATTCGACCGCATCGTCGTCGGCAGCGACGAGGTCTGGAACCTGCGGCATCCGTGGTATGGCGGCCATTCCATCTTCTATGGTGTCGGGCTCGAGCCTTGCCGCCTGGTGTCCTATGCGGCAAGCTTCGGCAATTATGATGCGGCGGAGGGGCTGCCGTCGCCCTGGACGGACCGACTCGCGACCTTCAGGCGGATATCCGTACGCGACGGCAACAGCGCCAGAATCGTCCGCGACGCGCTCGGCTCCAATCCCGAACTGGTGCTCGACCCCTGCCTGCAATTCCCGCCGGCGGCCGAGCCGGTCGCTGCCGACACGCCCTATGTGGCTGTCTACGGCCACTCCTTCCCCCGCTGGTTCACGGCGATGGTCCGGACCTGGGCCATTTCGATGGGCTATCGGCTGCTGAGCATCGGCTACCGCAACGCCTGGGCCGACGAGCAGCGCATCGCCGCGGGGCCGGAAACCTTTGCGCGCCTGATGGCCGGCGCCGCGGCCGTCGTCACCAACTTCTTCCACGGCTGCGTGTTCTCGCTGTTCAACGCAAAACCCTTCGCCTGCGTCTCGTCGGACTATCGCGCGAACAAGCTGCGCGACCTGACGCAGCTGCTGGGAGCCGGCAACCATCTGGTCGACGAGCATTCCGCCGGCGCGTCCATTGCGGGCCTGCTCGGCGCTCCGCTCGAAGGCGGCATCCTCTCGCGCATCGAGAAGCTGCGTCGCAGGTCGCATGACTATCTCCGCGAAGCCCTCGCCTGAACCGGCGGCCGCCGCGCCTCATGGCCGGCCTGTCGGCCCCCGCGACATCGTTGCGGCCGGGCTGTGCATCGGCTGCGGCAGTTGCGTCGCGCAGAGCGGTGCTCCCGACGCCGCCATGCGATGGGACCGCTATGGCCAGTTGAAACCCTCGGGCGGCGGCTGGCGGAAAAGGCCTTCGGCCGGCTTCACCCGGACCTGTCCGTTTTCCCCCGGCGCGCGCGGCGAGGACGAGCTGGCCCTGCTGCAATTTCCAACGGCCAGGCATGCGGACCCCCAAGTCGGCCGCTTCGAGGCCGCCTATGTCGGCAATGCGGCCGAGGCGGGTTTCCGTGCCGACGGCAGCTCGGACGGCATGGTCAGCTGGGTCGCCGCAGAACTGCTGCGGCGCGGGCTGGTGGACGGCGTGGCGCACGTGACGGCGGTGCGCGAGCCGCAGCGCGAGCAGCGGTTCTTCCGCTACACGATCTCGCGGACCGAGGCGGATGCCCGCGCCGGGTCGAAGTCGCGGTATTATCCCATCGAACTGTCCGCCGTGCTGGAAACGATCCGCTCTACCCCCGGACGCTACGCGGTGGTCGGCATTCCCTGCTTCATCAAGGCCGTCAATCTGCTGCGCCTGGAGGACGATATTTTCCGCGAGCGGATCGCCTTCACGCTCGGCCTTTTCTGCGGCCACATGAAGAGCGCGCGTTTCGTCGAGAGTTTCGCCCTGCAGATGGGCGTCGATCCCGCCGCGATCGCCGGCGTCGATTTTCGCGCAAAAAATCCGGATCGCCCGGCCAATTGGTACACCGCGCAGCTGACGCTCAGCGACGGAAGCGTCCACCGGAAGGACTGGTGGCATCTCGTCGATGGCGACTGGGGTTCCGGCTTCTTCCAGAACGCGGCATGCAATTTCTGCGACGACGTGGTGGCGGAGACGGCCGACATCTCGTTCGGCGACGCCTGGGTGGAGCCGTATTCGTCGGATGGCCGCGGCACCAACGTGGTCGTCGTCCGGTCGCCAGCACTGAACCGCCTGCTCAGCGAGGCTGCGACCGAAGGACGTCTCGACCTGCGCGAGGTCGACGGCGATTTCGTCGGGCAGACGCAGGCCGCCGGCTTCCGGCAGCGGCGCGAGGGATTGTCGTACCGCCTGCGGCTGCGGCGCTTCCCCTTTCGTCTGCGCAAGAGGGTGTTCGACGACCCACCGCCGATCGAGCTGCGGCGCAGGCTGGTCTATCGCCTGCGCGGAAATATTTCCGCCTGGAGCCACCGCGTGTTCGGGTTGGCGCGGGGAACCGGGCTGCCCTTCCTCTATCTCGGTTGGGCGCGCGCCGCGCTGACCTTGTATCATGGCCTGGTCTATTCCCGGGATCGTTGCGGGTATGTCTTTGATTTGCTGCTGGGGAGAAGGGAGGCGCGGCGACGGCAGGACAGAGACGGGTGAGAGACTGCCCGGCCGATCGGGCCGCGCCGGAAGTTCATACAATCAGGAACAAACATTTATTGCGGAGGTTTGGGAGGCTCGTTGTCTGCGAGAAGTCCCATGCCTCCTGCCTCTCGAAACGGTCTGCCGTGGTCGCGGGGGGATGTCCGGCAGCTTCGACGGATGGCCGCGGCGGGAATGACGGCGGAAGACATCGCCGAGGCGCTGCGCCGGACGAGGATCGGCGTCAAATCGAAAGCGATGTCGTTGGGACTCGCATTGGGACCGCGCGACCAGGGTCCTGCGGAGCGGAGTCGCGTCAAGCTGAAACGGTCCCGCAAGCCGGATTCCGTCTCGGCATCCAAGCGATTACCGGAATGAACCAGTTGCCGCATTCTTCAGCGGATATTCTTCTTCTCTTCCCGCCGATCGCGCATGCTCTGCCGCCCGCGAGCGAAACGTCCGAGGCCTCGGTGTGCGAAACGGCTGTCGCGGCGCCGCTTGCCGCACGGCGCCGGTTGGCTTGGGCAATCAGGCTGCCTTGGCCATCTCATTGGCGGAGGCATCGGCAAGCCCGGTGAGCGCCTCATCGGTCGCGGACTCTTCGTCGAGCGTCTTGTCGAGCAGCTTGACGGCGTCCTTCATTCCGAGAACCTCGGCCCAGCGCTTCAGGGTGCCGTAACGCGTGATCTCGTAATGTTCGACGGCCTGGGCGGCCGATATCAGCCCAGCATCGAGGGCCGGCGTTCCCTTGAATTCCTCGGTGATCTCCTCTCCCTCCTCGATGATGCCATCGATCGCGGGACAGGTCTTTCCCTGGGCGCGCTTGCCGAGAATCTCGAAGACCTGCTGCAGCCGTTCGACATGGCCCTCGGTCTCGTCCTTGTGCTTTTCGAAAGCCGCCTTCAGCTCGGCCGACGACGCGGCGCGCGCCATCTTCGGCAGTGCCTTCAGGATCTTCCTCTCAGCGTAGTAGATGTCTTTCAGAGTATCGTGGAACAGATCGTCCAGCGTCTTTTCTTTTGCCATGGGAGTTTCCTTCGAAGCCAGAGTTCATTCACGAGCGTTGCAATGCAGAACCAGAAAGCTCCGACGATTGAAAAGGTTCCTGATCTCTGCACGCCCGAGCTTGGCCTTTGCTTTGCTGGCAAACGAACGGCACGGGAGCTGGCGACGCACTGAAACGGATGGCGGCGCCGGCTTCGCCTGGCCGCCTGGCTTCCCCGGAACGGAAGCGCCTCTCGACGGTTGGCTTGGGCAAGCGTTTTGGAGCGCACGGTGCCGTCCACCGCCATCCGCAGGACCGACTACGACCCGGAAAGCCACAAGCTCTCCGTCTGGTTCGTGCCGAGCGGTGACCGTTACGAATATGAGGGCGTCGAGCCCGAGATCTACGGCGCTTTCCGGCGCGCACCGTCCAAGGGCCGGTTCTTCAACGCCTTCATCCGCGACCGCTACAGCTACCGCCTGGTCGAACGGGGAAAACCCGGTTCCGGCGGATGAGAAAGGAACTTGGCAGCCCCGTGACGAGAGATCGCCGCTGCTGAGTGAATTGCGCGGCGTCGGCCGGCGCGGGCGGAGGGTGGAACGGAATTACGCTGGCGACATTGTGCTCCGGCAGCGTTTTCGGCCTCTCCGCGTTCTAGCGGAGACGAAAGGGCGGAGGGCGCCGGCTTTGAGGAGAAACCGATGAACGTCGCCAACTTGCAGCTCGAAGGCATGATGATGGCGCTCGCCGCGCTCAACAACCTGCTCGTCCACAAGGGTGTGCTGTCGATCGACGAGATCGACCGCGCCCTGCGCACGGTCGAGGCCGACATCACCGGCGACGAGCGCCTCTACGAGGACATGACGCCGGCCAACCGCGACGCCGTCTGCTTTCCGCTCCGGCTGCTGATGATGGCGAACCAGGCGCAGTCCGAGACCGGCGTGCCGGGCTTTTCGGAGTTGGCGAAAATGGTCGGCAGGACCAAGGGATCCTACAACGACCAGATGTAGGGTTCGGGCGACGCCGCAATGACATTTCCGGGTAGCGTGAACGCTGGCGGAGAGGGGGGGATTCGAACCCCCGATACCCTTGCGAGTATGCCGCATTTCGAGTGCGGTGCATTCAACCACTCTGCCACCTCTCCGCGGGGCGTGGTCCGCCTTGCGGCGCGGGCACTAGATAGCGGCAGCCCTCGCCGGATACAAGGGCCTATCTGCGCCCCTGCCCGCACGAAGCGAGCCCTGCCCGCAAGGCAGCGTCTTCGCTCGATACGAGGGGCCCGCACGCGATCCCGACCTGAAGTCGGAGCAACCAAAAACCTGCCCGGTGCAGCGGGATTGGCACCAAAACCGGCCGGTTTGCCTTGACTTGCGCCGGCCGTTCCGCTAGGGACAGCACATCTCCGGCGTGGGGCGTTCCCCGCGCTGGTTTTTGTTTGAACCCATAACGACTGACAAAAAGACGGCTAGATCGCCTGAAGGCGCTCGAAATGCCGGACCGAACAGCGAAAGGCAAGAAATGTTCGCAGTCATCAAGACCGGTGGCAAGCAGTACCGCGTTGCCGCCAACGACGTGATCACCATCGACAGGCTTGCCGGCAATGCCGGTGACGTCGTCGAGTTCGGCCAGGTGCTGGCCTTCGGCGAAGGCGACAGCGCCACCTTCGGCGCTCCTTTCGTGGAGGGCGCGACGGTGACCGCGGAGCTGCTCGAGCAGGGCCGCGCCGCCACCGTCATCGCCTTCAAGAAGCGCCGCCGCCAGAATTCGCGCCGCAAGCGCGGCCAGCGGCAGCTGGAGACCACGGTGCGGATCACCGAGATCCTCACCGGCGGGGCCAAGCCGGCGAAGAAGGCAGCCGCCAAGGCCGCCGCTGAGCCAGAAGCCGCCGAAAAGCCGGCCAAGGCTCAGAAAAAGACTGAAGCCGCTGGCGAATCCGAGTAAGTATTAGGACCGAAGGAGCAAAACCATGGCACACAAGAAGGCTGGCGGTTCGTCGCGTAACGGTCGCGATTCGGAATCCAAGCGCCTCGGCGTGAAGAAGTTCGGCGGCGAGGCCGTGCTTGCCGGCAACATCATCGTGCGTCAGCGCGGCACCACCTGGCACCCGGGCACCAATGTCGGCATGGGCAAGGACCACACGCTTTTTGCGCTGCAACCCGGCGCCGTCCAGTTCAACAAGAAAGCCAACGGCCGAACCTACGTATCGGTCAACCCGATTGCCGAAGCCGCGGAATAGCCGGATCCGCACCACAACACCGGCGCCCCATCTCGGGAACCGGTGTCTGGCAAGGCCAGAAAAGGATCAGGGGAGATGGGCCGCCATCTCCCCTTTTTCTTTGGCTGGAGGACTGCCATGGTTGCCGAGAAGGAAGACAGCGAAGACGAAAGTCTGGCGATCGACCGCCCGACGCTTCACACCGAACGTCTCGTCCTGCGCCGTCCCAACGAGGCGGACATTCCCGCTCTCGTGGCGCTGGCCGACAACCGCCACGTCGCCGAGATGCTAGCGCGCATGCCGCATCCCTATGGCGGGGCCGAGGCACGCGCCTTCCTCGCCATGGCCGGGGCCAGCCGCGCCGGCGCCGTCTACGCGCTGACGCTTGCCGGCGGCGGCACGTTTATCGGCTGCGCGGGGCTGAACGCCACCGACCGCGGGCTGGAGCTCGGCTACTGGATCGGCGAACCCCATTGGAAGCAGGGTTACGCCACCGAGGCGGCGCATGCGCTGGTCGACCTCGGCTTCCACGCCACCGGCGTCAACGTGCTGCACGCGTCCTGCCGGGTCATCAACCCGGCGTCGCGCCGCGTCATCCACAAATGCGGCTTCCAGTATGCCGGCCAGGGGATGATGAACTCGCTGGTGGCCGGCCAGGTGCCGATCGAGCGCTACCGCCTCGACCGCAAGACCTGGGCGAGCCTGCGGAACTGGGCGCTGAGCTGAGCGCCGGACCCTCCCCTCGAGGGGAGGGTCCGGCCGCAGGCGGGGGAGGAGTTGTTTCGGCCAAGCTCGAACATTTCTTTGCGTCGAGCACTGCCGCCCCGACCCCACCCGGCCGCTTCGCGGCCACCCTCCCCTCACGGGGGAGGGAAACCCTCGCGCTCGGCAGAACTTTCCGCTAGAGCAGGCCCGTCCGAAGAGCCGCCAGAACAAAAGAACCATGAAATTTCTCGATCAGGCCAAAGTCTACATCCGCTCCGGCAACGGCGGCGCCGGCGCGGTGTCGTTCCGGCGCGAGAAGTTCATCGAGTTCGGCGGTCCGGACGGCGGCGACGGCGGGCGCGGCGGCGACGTCTGGGTCGAGGCGGTCGACGGGCTGAACACGCTGATCGACTACCGCTACCAGCAGCATTTCCGCGCCAAGACCGGCGTGCACGGCATGGGCCGCAACATGACTGGCGCCAAGGGCGCCGACGTCACCCTGAAGGTGCCGGCGGGCACGCAGGTCTATGCCGACGACAACGAGACGCTGATCTGCGACCTGACCGAGGTCGGCCAGCGTTTCCGCCTCGCCTCCGGCGGCAATGGCGGCTTCGGCAACCAGCATTTCAAGACCTCGACCAACCAGGCGCCGCGCCGCGCCAATCCCGGCCTGCCCGGCGAGGAGCTGACCATCTGGCTCCGTCTCAAGCTGATCGCCGATGCCGGGCTGGTCGGCCTGCCCAATGCCGGCAAGTCGACCTTCCTCGCCGCCGTCAGCGCGGCAAAACCGAAGATCGCCGACTATCCGTTCACCACGCTGCATCCCAATCTCGGCGTCGCCCGCATCGACGCCCGCGAATTCGTCGTCGCCGACATTCCCGGCCTGATCGAGGGCGCGCATGAGGGTGTCGGCATCGGCGACCGGTTTCTGGGCCATGTCGAGCGCACGCGCGTGCTGCTGCATCTGGTCTCGGCGCAGGAGGAGAGCCCGGCAAAGGCCTACAAGACCGTGCGGGCCGAACTCGCCGCCTATGGCCACGGGCTGGCGGAGAAGCCGGAGATCGTGGCGCTGAGCCAGGCCGATACGCTCGATGCCGACACGCGCAAGAAGAAGGTTTCGGCGCTGAAGCGCGCCGCCGGCCGTGCGCCGCTGCTGCTTTCCGCCGTCACCGGTGAAGGCGTCGAGGTAGCGCTCAGGGCGCTGATCGCCGAGATCGAGGATGCCCGCCAGGCGGAAGCACCCGCCGAGCCCGATGTCCGGTGGCAGAGATAGCTGCGGCTTGTCGATGACCGCGCCTCTTCGCACCCCCCTCTGGCCTGCCGGCCATCTCCCCCGCAAGGGGGGAGATCGGACGGCCGCTTTGCTTTCGCCAATCGCCGGCGGTGCCGGAAGGGCGGTAGGCGCGAAGCTGCCGATCTCCCCCCTTGCGGGGGAGATGTCCGGCAGGACAGAGGGGGGTGCGAAGGAACGCGATGTTCTGCGCGTTTCTCGCCATCGCAAATCTGCGAGTGTTGCATGACCACCCTCTCCCTCAAATCCTACCGCCGCATCACCGTGAAGATCGGCTCGGCGCTGCTGGTCGACCGCGAAAGCGGGCTGAAGCGCGGCTGGCTGGACTCGCTTGCCGACGACGTATCGGCCCTTGCCGCCGGCGGAGCGGAGGTGCTGGTCGTGTCCTCCGGCGCGATCGCGCTCGGCCGTACCATCCTGGCACTGGGCAAGCGCGCGCTGAAGCTGGAGGAGAGCCAGGCCGCCGCCGCCGTCGGCCAGATCGCGCTGGCCAGCGCCTGGGCCGACGCGCTCGGCCGCCACGGCCTGCGCTCCGGGCAGATCCTGCTGACGCTGGGCGACACCGAGGAGCGCCGCCGCTATCTCAACGCCCGCGCCACCATCTCCAAGCTGCTGGAACTCAAGGCTGTGCCGGTGATCAACGAGAACGACACGGTCGCCACCACCGAAATCCGCTATGGCGACAACGACCGGCTCGCCGCCCGCGTCGCCACCATGATGGGAGCCGACCTGCTGGTGCTGCTGTCCGACATAGACGGGCTCTACACCGCCCCGCCGGCCCGCGATCCGCAGGCACAGTTCATCCCCGTGGTCGAGCGCATCACCCCCGACATCGAGGCGATGGCCGGCGCCGCGGCCTCCGAGTTGTCGCGCGGCGGCATGCGCACGAAACTCGACGCCGGCAAGATCGCCACGCTCGCCGGCACGGCGATGATCATCGCCGCCGGCACGCGGCAGAACCCGCTGATGGCGATCGAGCGCGGCGAGCGCGCCACCTTCTTCAAGCCGAGCGCCAATCCGGTGAAGGGCTACAAGACCTGGATCGCCGGCCAGCTCGAGCCGGCCGGCCGGCTCACCATCGATGCCGGAGCGATCGGCGCGCTGATGGCGGGAAAATCGCTGCTGCCGGCCGGCGTAAGGCTGGTCAGCGGCAATTTTTCCCGCGGCGACACGGTGGCGATCCTGACGCCGGAAGGGCGCGAGGTGGCGCGCGGGCTGGTTGCCTACGACGCCGCCGATGCCGTAAGGATTGCGGGGCTGAAGACCGCCGAGATCGAAGCCGTGCTTGGCTACGAGGCACGCTCGGCGATGGTGCATCGCGACGACCTGGTGGTCCGGGAGCGCGAAGAAGCAAGTCAGGATTGAGCCATGCTGAACAGGCACGACGCGAACGACACGATTGCCATCATGGCCGAGATCGGCCGCAAGGCGCAGGCCGCCGCCCGACCGCTGGCGCTCGCACCGGCCGAGCAGAAGCGCAAGGCCCTGATTGCCATGGCCGACGCCATTTTGCGCGACGAGCCGAAGATCCTTGAGGCCAACGCCATTGATATGAAGAACGGCGAGGAGGCGAAACTGTCGCCGGCGATGATGGACCGGCTGAAGCTGACGCCGGCGCGCATCAAGGCGATGGCCGAGGGCGTGCGTGCCATCGCCGAGCTGCGCGACCCGGTCGGCGACGTCATCGCCGAATGGGACCGCCCCAATGGGCTGCACATCGAGCGCGTCCGCACGCCGCTCGGCGTCATCGGTGTGATCTATGAGAGCCGCCCCAATGTCACCGCCGACGCCGGCGCGCTGTGCCTGAAGGCCGGCAACCCGGTGGTGCTGCGCGGCGGCTCGGATTCGCTGAATTCGTCCGCCGCCATCCATGGCGCGCTGGCAAGGGGGCTGACCGAGGCCGGCCTGCCGGCCGACGCCGTCCAGCTCGTGCCGGTGGCCGACCGCGCCGCCGTCGGCGAGATGCTGAAGGGTCTGTCGGGCAATCTCGACGTGATCGTGCCGCGCGGTGGCAAAAGCCTGGTGGCGCGCGTGCAGTCGGAAGCGCGCGTGCCCGTCTTCGCCCATCTCGAGGGGCTCTGCCACGTCTATGTCGACCGCTCGGCCAAACTCGATATGGCTATTCCGTTGATCGTGAACGCAAAAATGCGCCGCACCGGCATCTGCGGCGCGGCCGAGACGCTGCTGGTCGACCGCGCCGTCGCCGATACGCACCTGACGCCGGTGCTGGACGCGCTGGCCGAGGCCGGCTGCGAGATCCGTGCCGATGCCGAGGTGCTGAAGCTCTATCCCGCCGCGAAGCCGGCGAGCGAGGCCGACTGGTCGACCGAATATCTCGACGCCATCATCTCGGTGAAGCTGGTCGACGGCATCGGCGGCGCGATCGAGCACATCGAGACCTGGTCGTCGCACCACACCGAGGCGATCCTCGCCGAGGACGGGGCGGCGGTGGAGCGCTTCTTCAACGAGCTCGACTCTGCGATCCTGCTGCACAACGCCTCCACCCAGTTCGCCGACGGCGGCGAGTTCGGCTTCGGCGGCGAGATCGGCATCTCCACCGGCAAGATGCATGCGCGCGGGCCCGTCGGCGTCGAGCAGCTCACCTCGTTCAAGTACCGCGTGCGCGGCACGGGGCAGGTGCGGCCCGGCTGATCGTATGCCACTTGGTCGGCTCGTCGATTTTGTGATACATTGTGCACATGAAACCACATCTCTCCGAGACGGTGACCGTGCGGCTCAGCGGCGACACCAAGGCGAAGCTCGCCGAATTGGCCGATCATACGCGGCGGACGAAATCGTTCCTCGCGGGCGAGGCGATCGCCGACTATGTCGAGCGTGAACTGGCGATCGTGGCCGGGATCCAGCGCGGGCTGGACGACATGGCCGCCGGTCGGGTGACGCCGCACAAGCAGGCCATGCAGCGCATCAGGACCGCGATCGACCGCGCGCAGACGGAAAAATGAGAGAGGTCGGCTGGTCCGACGACGCTCTGCAGGACTTCGAATCGGCGATTCTCCATATCGCGCAGGAGAGCAAGAAAGCAGCTCTGCTGGTCGCCGAGCGGATCGAGACGGCCATAGACCGCCTGGGAGAGATGCCGACCGGTCATCCGGGACGCGTGAGGGGCACCTACGAAAAAGTGGTTTTGAAGACGCCCTATATCGTCGCCTACGCCCTTTCAGAACGGCGTGTCACCATCGTGCGCATCATTCACGGCGCGCGCGACTGGACAGACGATACCTGGCCGGGCGTCGCCCGGTGACATCCTCGGTCGCGAGCCGCTACCTCGCCATGCCGCATGTCGAGAAGGGCATGCAGGTCGGCCTGTTCGGCGGCTCCTTCAACCCGCCGCATGCGGGGCATGCGCTGGTCGCCGAGATCGCGCTGCGGCGGCTGGCGCTCGACCAGCTCTGGTGGATCGTCACGCCGGGCAACCCTTTGAAAAACGGTCGTGATCTGGCGCCGCTCGGCGAGCGCATCCGGCTCTCGGAAGCGCTCATGCACGATCCGCGCGTGAAGGTGACGGCCTTCGAGGCCGCCCACAACGTGCGCTACACCGCCGACACGCTGGCGCTGATCAAGGCACGCAATCCGGGCGTCGACTTCGTCTGGATCATGGGCGCCGACAATCTGCGCGACTTCCACCGCTGGCAGCGCTGGCGGCAAATTGCCCTTACTTTTCCGATAGCTGTCATCGATCGCCCGGGCGCGACCCTGTCGTTCCTGTCCTCGGTCCTGGCGAAAACCTTCGACCATGCGCGCATCGACGAGGCGGACGCGCCGCGGCTCGCACGCAGCAAGGCGCCGGCCTGGACCTTCATCCACGGCCCGCGCTCGTCGCTGTCCTCCACCGCGATCCGCGCGAATCGCACTGGCGAGGCGGAAAAAGGGGGATAGATGTCGCCCCGCGCGCCACGCCGGCCACGTGAAATCATTGCGGAATCAACTGCCCGGCTGAACGCAGGCACGAAAAGCCGCGCTTTTGTGTTCACATGGCCGCCGGGCGCCGCCACGGCCGGTCGTTTCCTCGGCAAAGCGCGCCGCAATTGCGTCGAAAGCCGGCCTCGACGCACGCTCGTCCGGCGATGTCGCTTTTGCAGCGTTGCGGCGACCGCGGCTCGGGCACTTTCGCGCCATGGGCGACACGCTTCTCACTGCCGGCGGGACAAGGGCTGTTGCCGGCAGGGGACCGGCGCCGCTGGTCGCCATCACCAGCATCATCCTGTCGATGACGCTGCTGGCGGTCGGCAACGGCCTGCTGTTCGCCTATGTGCCGGTGCGGCTCGGCGCCTCGGGCTTCGCGCCGACCTGGGCCGGGCTGATCCTCACCGGCCTGTCGGCCGGCGGGCTGGTCGGCTGCCTGCTGACCGGCCAGCTGGTGCGCCGCGTCGGCCATGCACGCGCCTTCATGACCTACTCGGCGCTGATCATCCTGGCCAACACGCTGATCACCGCCGGCATCGACCCGGTGCTGTGGATCGCCTCGCGCGCCCTCTACGGCTTCGCCATCAACAGCCTGTTCATCGTCGCCCAGAGCTGGCTGAACGACGCGGTCGGCAATGCCATCCGCGGCCGCGTCATGGCCGCCTTCTACATCTGCTACGTGGTCGGGCTTGGGCTGGGCTCGCTGGCGCTGGCCTTCATCGACATCGACACGCCGGCGGCACCGATCGTCGCCGTCGCCTTCGCGGCGCTGTCGATCATTCCGGTCGGGCTCACCAGCCTGAGGCCGCCGCCCCCGCCGGAATCGGCCAGCCTGGCCATTGGCCGCGCCTGGCGCATCTCGCCGGTCGGCATCGCCGGCATGCTGGCGGTCGGCGGCCTGTCGATGATGGTCGCCGGCTTCGCGCCGATCCACGCCACCGCCAGCGGCTTCGGCAAGGACCAGGTGTCGGTGCTGATGGTAGCCATGCAGTTCGGCACCATCCTGTTCCAGCTGCCGCTCGGCTGGCTGTCGGACCGTACCGACCGCCGCTATGTGCTGGTGGGAACGTCGCTGCTGGTGGCGCTTGCCGGCCTCGCCGCCAGCCAGACGGCCGGCGTTCCGTTCCTGTGGATCGTTGTGGTCTTCGTCATATGGAGCGGCGCGACCGAGACGATCTATTCGATCTCCAGCGCCCATGCCAACGATCGGGCGGGCCAGGCCGACCTCGTCGCGCTCTCCAGCGCCATGCTGTTCACCTGGTCGTTCTCCGGCTTCATCGTCCCCGGCGTGGCGACGGCGCTCACCGCGCTCTACGGGACGGAGGCCTTCATGCATGTGGCGATCGTCATCGCCGTGGCGTTCAGCGGCTTCGTCGCCTGGCGCATCGCCAAGGCGCCGCCGGCGGCGGAACAGTCGGGCAGTTTCGCGCCGATGTCGGCGCAGGCCCCCCTGCCCGCCGAACTGGCCTTTCCGCAGGACGACGGCGCCGGACAGCCGGGCCGCTGACCTCGTTGCGCCACCCTGTCGGCTGCTGCTGCCACATCTCTCCTTTCGACCGGCGGAGGCGCAACGGATGGCAGCGTCGCGCGTTTCTCCGGCAAGATGCGGGCCACGAAGCCCCGTCTGGCGCCCGCAAAGCAAAAAGAGCGGAGACGACTGTCTTGAAACCTTAACCCAGCTGCGCCTATCTTCGGAGCATCCGCTGATTTGGCGGATGATTTGGTTGTTCCTGTCGCGAAAGGAAAGACACTGAGAACAGCACTGCGGAAGAAGGCATACCCCATGCCTTCGCCGGCCGGGATCAGCGGAATGGACTCCGTGTCCCGCGCCCTCGAAACAGTCCTTGCCAGTCTGGAAGACTCCAAGGCCGAAAACATCGTCTCGATCGATCTCCAGGGAAAGTCCAGCCTCGGCGACCACATGGTGGTGGCGTCGGGCCGCTCGCATCGTCATGTGGCGGCCGTGGCGGACCACCTGCTCAAGGCGCTCAAGGATGCCGGCTTCGGCAATGCGCGCGTGGAAGGGCTGGCGGCCGCCGACTGGGTGCTGATCGATTCCGGCGACATCATCGTCCACGTCTTCCGCCCCGAGGTCCGCGAATTCTACAATCTCGAAAAGATGTGGCAGACGCCGGACCTGGAGGAGGGGACGATCCACTGACCGGTTTCGGGCGTCGCGGCCAGGCGGCGCCGGGACTGGCGGCGGGCGGCCACCGCCTGTAAGCAGGCGGCGATGAAGATCGCCGTTTTTGCCGTGGGCCGCATGAAGGCCGGCCCCGAGAGGGATTTGGCCACGCGCTATCTCGACCGCTTCGCCAGGAGCGGTCCGGCGGTGGGCCTCGATTTCGCCGGCCTGACCGAGATCGCCGAGGGCCGCGGCGCAAGCGCAGCCGAGCGCGCCCGCGAGGAAGCGGAACGCCTGCTCGCCTTCGCCGACGACAAGGCCGCGCTGGTGCTGCTCGACGAGCGCGGCAAGACCTTCTCCTCTCCGCAGTTTGCCGAGCGGCTAGCCTCGCTGCGCGACGACGGCCGGCGCCTGGCGGTGTTCGCCATCGGCGGCCCGGACGGCCACGAGGAGCGCCTGCGCCAGCGGGCGGATCTGGTGTGGTCGCTCAGCGCGCTCACCTGGCCGCACCAGATGGTGCGCATCATGCTGGCCGAGCAGCTCTACCGGGCAACGACGATTCTTTCGGGGCACCCGTATCATCGGGCGTGAAGGGCGGCGGGTCTCGCGACTGTCTGTCCTTCGGAACCGATGGAGCGGTTTGACTGGTACAGCTTGGAAGTTCTTATGCGCCGCCGGAGCACTTCGCCACCGGTACGGCATGGATCCTAGGGTCTCCGCGACGGCCTTCGGCCTGCTTCGCCCTAGGATGACGAAGGCAATGGAGTTCGCGGTTAATCGCCAACGCGAGAGATTGGCGGAAACGCTTTTCACATTCGTCATCCTAGGGCGGAGCCGGAGCGAAGCGGAGGCGCAGACCCTAGGATCCATGCCGTACCGGTGGCGAAGTGCTCCGGAGACGCAGACACAGGTCGATCTTGCGTCGGCTCCCGGCCGAGCTACCATCCCGTCATGACCGGCTATGTCTACATGACCGCCAGCCAGAAGCGCGGCACCATCTATATCGGCGTGACCAACGATCTCGGCCGGCGCATGCCCGAGCACAAGTCCGGACAGGGTTCGCGCTTCTCGGCGCGCTACGGTGTCTAGCGGCTCGTCTGGTATGAAGAGTATTTCGACGTCCGCGACGCCATCCAGAGGGAGAAATCGCTGAAGCGGTGGCCGCGGCAGTGGAAGATCGAGCTGATCGAGAAGGCGAATCCGGAATGGCATGAGCTGTTCCGAGGACTGGGGTGGTAGGGCGTGCGAGGAGCACCCTCGCGAGATGGTGGTTGGCATCACGCCCGGAGATTCTCAACCGCCGGAGCATGTCACCGCCGGTACGGCATGGATCCTAGGTCTGCGCCTCCGCTGCGCTCCGGCTCCGCCCTAGGATGACGAAGGAAAAGGGCGTCTCCGCCAGTCGCCAACGTCGGCGATTGGCGGAGACGCCCACGAATTCGTCATCCTAGGGCGGAGCGCGAGCGCAGCGAGTGCGGAGACCCTAGGATCCAAGCCGTACCAGCGGCGAAGTGCTCCGGCGGTTGAGGCTTTTCATCCGGAGCCGCCGGCAGGACATCCCCAACAACCTCCACACCGCCCCTATTCTCGACAAGATCCTGTCCGAAACGGTGATCTGCGGGGCGATCACGGTATGGTTGATGGTCCGTTAACGACCGGGCCGCTAGATTGCGCAGCGTTTGGAGTGTGCGTTCCGGCAGCATGACAGAATCGGGAAAAGGGTTTGCGGACATGCTCCGCCGCGGCGCGGTTGCAGCGGCCGTGCTGTTGCTTGCCGCCGCCCCGGTGGGAGCCCGTGATGCGGACGGCTCCGACGCCGCGCCTGCCACCGCCGAAGCCGATCCCGCCGCCACCAAGCGCAGCGAGTACGATGCCGTCGCCCGCGAGATCGAGCTGTCGGCGGAGCGCATGGAAAAGCTCGCGGCCGAGATCGCCGGGGTGAGGCAGGATTATACCTCGATCACCGCCGCGCTCATCCAGGCCGCCAAGACCGAGAAGAAGCTCGGCCAGGACATCGACGAGATCTCGGCCAGGCTGCAGGATCTGAACGGCCAGGCCGACACGGTGCGCGCTTCGCTCGCCGCCCGCCGCGGCGTGCTTGCCGAAGTGCTGGGCGCGCTGCAGCGCATGGGCCTAAACCCGCCGCCGGCGATCCTGGTCAAGCCGGAAGACGCCCTGTCATCGGTGCGCAGCGCCGTGCTGCTCGGCGCCGTCGTGCCGGAACTTCGGCAGGAGACCGAAGTTCTGATGGTCGAGATGGCGGAGATGAACCGCATCACCGGCTCGATCGAGGCCGAACGCGCGCGCCTGACCGCCTCCGTCACCGAGCAGCTGGCGGAGAAGCAGCGGCTTGCCTTGCTGCTGGAGGCCAAGCAGAAGCTGCAGAGCGAGACCGAGTCCGAGCTCGCCGCCGAGCAGCGGCGCTCCGAGGATCTGGCGGCCAAGGCCGGCAGCCTGAAGGAGCTGATCGCCGCGCTGGAGCAGCAGGCGGCCAAGGATCGCGCCGCGGCGGAAGCCGCGCGTGCCGCCAAGCGCAAGATCCTCGAGCGCGAGGCGGAGATCGCCGCGCTGCCCGAGAACAACCGCGCCATGGTGTCGCTGCCCTTCGCGGCGCTGCGCGGGCAGCTCGCGACGCCGGTCAACGGCCGCTTCAGGTACCGTTTCGGCAGCAAGGACGATAACGGCGGCGTGATGCAGGGCGACATGGTTGCGACACAATCGGGCGCAATCGTCACGGCGCCCGCCGACGGCAAGGTGCTCTATGCGGGTCCGTTCCGCTCTTATGGACAACTCTTGATCCTCGACGCCGGCGACGGCTATCATGTCGTGCTGGCGGGGATGGACAGAATCACCGTCGCGCTCGGCCGATCGGTGATGGCGGGAGAGCCGGTGGGAGCGATGGGGGAAGCCAGGGTGGCGAGCACCCTGGCAAGCAGTGTGACGAATGGGCCGGAACTCTATGTCGAGTTCCGGAAGGATGGAAAACCCGTCGATCCCTCACCCTGGTGGGCGGAGCGTGTTTCTGGAAGGACAGGAAATGATACGTAAATTGTCGCTTCTGTTTGCCGGCGCGCTGATGGGCGCCTCCGCCATGGGCCTGGTCTACGGCGCGGCGGGGACGACGGCGAACGCGGCGGGCTCCGAGACATACAAGCAGCTGGCGATCTTCGGCGACATCTTCGAGCGGGTGCGCGCCCAGTATGTGACGCCGCCGGAAGAGAAGGCGCTGGTCGAAAGCGCCATCAACGGCATGCTCACCTCGCTCGATCCGCACTCCTCCTACCTCAATCCGGACGCCGCCAAGGACATGCGCGTCCAAACCAAGGGCGAGTTCGGCGGCCTCGGCATCGAGGTCACCATGGAGAACGAGCTGGTCAAGGTGATCACGCCGATCGACGACACCCCGGCCGCCAAGGCGGGCGTGCGCGCCGGCGACTACATCTCGGCGATCGACGGCACCGAGGTGCGCGGCATGACGCTGAACGACGCGGTCGAGAAGATGCGCGGCCTGGTCAACACGCCGATCAAGCTGACCATTTTGCGCGAGGGCGCCGACAAGCCGCTCGAGCTGACGATCGTGCGCGACATCATCAAGGTCAAGGCGGTCAAGTTCCGTGTCGAGAACGACATCGGCTACATGAAGATCACCTCCTTCACCGAAAAGACTTTCGACGACCTGGAAAACGCCATCAAGGAGATCAGGAAGGACGTGCCCGACGACAAGCTCAAGGGCTACGTGCTCGATCTGAGGCTCAATCCGGGCGGCCTGCTCGACCAGGCGGTCAGCGTCTCCGACGCCTTCCTCGACCGCGGCGAGATCGTCTCGACGCGCGGCCGCGATCCGAAGGACGTGACCCGCTTCGACTCGCGGGCCGGCGACGACATCGACGGCAAGCCGCTGGTGGTGCTGATCAACGGCGGTTCGGCGAGCGCTTCGGAGATCGTCGCGGGCGCCCTGCAGGACCACCGCCGCGCCACCGTGGTCGGCACCCAGTCCTTCGGCAAGGGTTCGGTGCAGACGATCATCCCGCTCGGCGAGAACGGCGCGCTCAGGCTCACCACGGCGCTCTATTACACGCCGTCCGGCAAATCGATCCAGGGCAAGGGCATCACGCCCGACATCAAGGTCGACCAGCCGCTGCCGGAGGACCTCAAGGGTGCCGACGTGTCGCGTGGCGAATCGGACCTGAAGGGCCACATCAAGGGCGTCGAGGAGAGCGACGCCGGCTCCGGCTCGGCCGCCTACGTGCCGCCGGATCCGAAGGACGACATCCAGCTCGGCTACGCGCTCGACCTGCTGCGCGGCGTAAAGACGGACCCGGCCTTCCCGCCCAATCCGGACCGGGCGGTTCTCAACCAGTAGCGTTCGAGGGCGGCGAAGACTTCGCCGCCCTTTCGGAATCGGCGAGCGTACCCGCCTCCGGCCGGAGGCGGGATTTGCCTGAACGGGGGATGGGCAAAGGGCATCGCCGTGTCGTTGACGGATAAGGAAATCGACCGCCCGCTCGGGCAGTCCGCCGGTGCGCGCCCGGCCGCCCGCCGGCCGGTCTCGGCCGGAGCTGTGGTCTCCGGCCTGGCGGTTGTCGCCATCGTCGGCGCCGCCCTGTCGATCGCGCTGCGCGAAAAGCCGTTCCGCCAGCCCGCGCCGGTCGTCACCACCACGCCCGAAGTTGCAGAGGTCGCTCCGGCATCTTCCGCCGCCGCCGCCGCTCCGCCTGCCGACGGCCCCAAGATCATCCAGGTCGATCCGGAGAAGCGGCCGGCGCCGAACGGCGTGGTCGTGATCCGCGATCCCTCGGCGGTCGGCCAGAACCTGCGGGTCGCCCACCTGCCCGAGCGCGACCTGATCGAGGACAGCCCGACCGGGCCGCTGCCGGTACGCGCCGCCGACGGCCGGCGGCCCTTCGACGTCTATGCGCGGCCGTGGTCGCGCGCGCGCGGCGCCCGCGTCGCCATCGTGCTCGGCGGCTTCGCCATCTCGCAGACCGGCACGCAGGCGGCGATCGCCGACCTGCCGGCGGAGGTGACGCTCGCCTTCTCGCCGCAGGGCAACAGCATCGGCCGCTGGATGCAGGAGGCGCGGCGCAAGGGCCACGAGATCGTCATGCAGGTGCCGCTGGAGCCGTTCGACTACCCGAACGTCGATCCGGGCCGCAACACGCTGACGGTCGAGGCCGGCGCGGCGGAGAACCTGAAACGGCTGCGCTGGGCGCTGTCGCGCACCACCAACTACACCGGCGTGATGAATTTCATGGGCGCGCGTTTCTCGGCCGACCAGGCGGCCATGCAGCCGCTCCTTGCCGAACTCGGCAAGCGCGGCCTCGCCTATCTCGACGACGGCTCCTCGGCCCGCAGCGTCGCCCCGGAGCTGGCGCTGAAGAACGGCGTGCCGCTGGCCGTCGGCGACGCCGCCATCGACGCCACCCGCGACCGCCGCGCCATCCTGCAGAAGCTCGACGAACTGGAGCGCATGGCACGCGCCAAGGGTTTTGCCATCGGCACCGGCTCGGTGTTCGGCGAGACCGTGGAGGCGGTGACGTCCTGGGTCGCCGAGGCGAAGAAGCGCGGCATCGAGATCGTGCCCGTCTCGGCGCTGGCGAGCGATCCGGAGCGGTAGGGGCCTGGCCGTTCATAAATCTCAGGCGTTGCTGCTATAGATCGGCGCTTGCGCCCATAGATTCGTCCGGACCTGCGATGCCCAAATCGAAAAAACCCGTCGATCCCGAAACCCTGCCCTACCGGCCCTGCGTTGGCGTCATGGTGCTCAACCGCGACGGGCTGGTGTGGACCGGCCACCGCATCGCCGAGCCGGACACCGAGTTCGCCGGCACGACGATGCTGTGGCAGATGCCGCAGGGCGGCATCGACGACGGCGAGGACCCGTATCCGGCAGCCCTGCGCGAGCTCTACGAGGAGACCGGCATCAAAAGCATCTCGCTGCTGGCGGAGGCGCCTCATTGGATAAAATACGACCTGCCGCCGCATCTGGTCGGCGTCGCCTTCAAGGGCAGATATCGCGGCCAGACGCAAAAATGGTTCGCGCTGCGCTTCGAGGGCGACGAGCGCGAGATCGCGATCAACCCGCCGCCGGGCGGCCACAAGGCGGAGTTCGACGCCTGGGCGTGGAGGCCGATGGCCGAGCTGCCCGACCTGATCGTGCCGTTCAAGCGCCACACCTATGTCGAGGTGGTAGCCGCCTTCCGTCACCTCGTCGCATGAGGCCACGCCCCGGGCTCGCGGCGGCGGCGGCGCTGATGCTTGCTGCCGTGCCGAGGGCCGACGCTCCTCCAGCTTGGGTTCCTCGCCCCCACGAAGAGGGGGAGAAGTGCCGAGGGCGAAGCCCGAGACGGAGAGGGGGTGCTCGGCACCCAGCCTTCCACACCGATCGGATTCTGCAAGGATTCGTGGATTGCGCGTCGGAATGGCGTGCATCGTTTCAAGCTCGCGCCGGTTAGCGGCAAGAAAGCCGCGCATCTTCTGTCTTGATGACACGAATCTTGCTGAGAGCATCGTATCCCTCCTGAACAATTGCAGGATTTTGCACCGGACCCGCTGTATCTTGCGCCTCGTTCAGGCCGGTGGGGCCCGGAAAGTGGGGGACAGGACTCTTGGACGCGCTGCCGTCATTCACGACATGCGATGCCGATCTGGCCGGAGCGATCCTGACGATCGACCTCGGCGCCATCCGCGCCAACTACCGCCTGCTGCGTGACCGGCTGGGCGGGAAGCGTTGCGCCGCCGTGGTGAAGGCCGATGCCTACGGTCTCGGTGCCGACAAGGTGGCGCCGGCGCTTGTCCGGGAAGGCTGCGACAGCTTCTTCGTCGCCCATGTCGGCGAAGGCATCGTGCTGCGGAAAATCCTCGGCGCAGCGCCGGACATCCATGTCCTCAACGGCCTTCCGCCGGGAGCGGAGGAGGCCTGCATCGCCGCCGGCCTGGTGCCGGTGATCAACAGCGCGGCGCAGCTCGCCGCCTGGCGCGGCAAGGCGGCAGCTTGCGGCCGCACCCTGCCGGCAGCCGTCCAGGTCGACAGCGGCATGGCCCGCCTCGGCATGCCGCCGCAGGAGGTGGAGCGGCTGGCCGCCGACCCCGACGCTTTCGCCGGGATCGAGGTGAAGCTGGTGATGAGCCATTTCGCCAGAGCGGACGAGCCGCATGAGGCGAGCAACGGCGCGCAGCGTGCCGCCTTCGAGGCGCTGGCGCAAAAGCTGCCGGCGGCACCGCGCTCCCTCGCCAATTCCGCCGGCATCTTTCTCGGGACCGACCACCCGTTCGACCTGGCACGGCCCGGGGCGGCGCTCTACGGCATCAATCCGACGCCGGGCCTGCCCAATCCGATGGCGCCGGTGGTGCGGCTCGACGCCAAGGTCATCCAGACGCGCATCATCGAGCCCGACACCGGCATCGGCTACGGCCATGCCGCGCGGGCCGATCGCCGCATGCAGGTCGCCACCATCGCGCTGGGCTATGCCGACGGCTGGCACCGGCGGGCGGCATCGGCCGCCTTCTTCGACGGCGCGCGGCTGCCCTTCGTCGGCCGCGTGTCGATGGATTCGATCATCCTCGACATTTCCGCCCTGCCGCAGGGCGCGCTCGCGCCCGGCGCGCTGGTCGAGCTGATCGGCGAGCACCAGACGGTCGACGAGGTGGCGGCGCAGGCCGGCACCATCGGTTACGAGATTCTCACCAGCCTCGGGCGGCGGTTTCATCGGGTTTACAAGAACGGCTGAGCGGCCGGACGGAATTTTTGGGGCGGCAATGAAAGTCTTGATCCTCGGCAGCGGCGTCATCGGCGTGACCGCCGCGCACTATCTCGCGGAGGCCGGCCACGAGGTGACGGTCGTCGACCGCCAGAGCGGGCCGGCGCTGGAGACCAGCTTCGCCAATGCCGGCGAGGTGTCGCCCGGCTACTCCTCGCCCTGGGCCGGTCCCGGCGTGCCGGTCAAGGCGATCAAGTGGCTCCTGATGAAGCACGGGCCGCTGGTGATCCGCCCAGCGCTCGATCCGGCCATGTGGAGCTGGGTGTTCCGCATGCTGCGCAACTGCACCTCGGCGCGCTATGCGGTCAACAAGGCGCGCATGGTGCCGATCGCCGAATATGCGCGCGACTGCCTGCGCGAGCTCAGGGCCTCGACCGGCATCGCCTATGACGAGCGCAGCCAAGGCACGCTGCAGCTTTTCCGCACGCAAAAACAGCTCGATGGGATCATCGGCGACATCGAGGTGCTGAAACAGTTCGGCGTGCCGTTCGAGGTGCTGGACCCGGCCGGCTGCATCGCCGCGGAGCCGGCTCTGGCCAGGGTGAAGGGCAAATTCGTCGGCGGCCTGCGCCTGCCGGGCGACGAGACCGGCGACTGCCAGATGTTCACCGAGCGGCTCGCCTCGCATGCCGCCGGACGCGGCGTGACCTTCAAATTCGGCACGACGATCGAGCGGATCGTCGCCGAGGGCGGAAAGATCGCCGGCGTCGCCACCAGCGCGGGGCTGCTCACCGCCGATGCCTATGTCGTGGCGCTGGGCAGCCATTCGCCGAAGCTGGTGCGCCCGCTCGGCCTGTCGCTGCCGGTCTATCCGATCAAGGGCTATTCGATCACCGTGCCGATCCGCGACGCGAGCGGCGCGCCGGTATCGACCGTCATGGACGAGACCTACAAGGTGGCGATCACCCGGTTGGGCAACCGCATCCGCGCCGGCGGCACGGCGGAGATCGCGGGCTTCGACCTGCGCCTGCACGACAGCCGCAAGGCGACGCTGCTGCATTCGGTCGGCGACCTGTTCCCGCAGGGCGGCGACCTGGAAGGCGCCACGTTCTGGTGCGGGCTCCGGCCGATGACGCCGGACGGCCCGCCGATCATCGGCGGCACGAAATACGGCAACCTCTATCTCAGCACCGGCCACGGCACGCTGGGCTGGACCATGTCGTGCGGCTCCGGCCGCGTGCTGGCCGACATCATCTCCGGCGGGATGCCGGAGATCGAGGTGAAGGAGCTCGGATTGAGCCGCTACGCGGCGTAGGGTCCGGCCGACGACAGAACTGTTCGTCCACCCGCACTGCCCCTCACTGTCCTGCCGGACATCTCTCCCCGCAAGCGGCTGGGCTATCGGATATGAGTTGTATCGGAGGGGCAGACAGCTCTGCGTCGTCATTCCGGGGCCGCGCAGCGGAACCCGGAATCCAGAGTGCCGACGCTGTTCGAAATGGCTGGATATCTGCGAGGTTTCGCTTTTCCTTCGACACCAACGCTCTGGATTCCGGGTTCCGCTGCGCGGCCCCGGAATGACGGTCATCATCGGCATATGCCGCGTGCGGGGAGAGATGTCCGGCAGGACAGTGGGGCGGCGCCGGCGGGTCGGACACGCAGCCGGCGGTGCTCCATTGTGCACCTACCGTCCGCCGTCGCCATCGCGATGGCGGGCGGCGAGACGCTGCGACACGGCGAGCCCGATCATCATCGCAACGGCGACGAAGAGCAGGAGCACCGGGTAGAGCAGCAGCCGGATGTCGTCCTGCGAGACCTTGAAGACCAGCACCAGGCCCTCCAGGAAGACCGCGATCGAGATGATCGAGATGAACTTGTGGAAACTCGCCCGCGGCAGGAACTCGCGGTCGCGGTTGCGCCAGTCGCGCACCTCCTCGTCGAAGATGTGCTTGGTGACGTCGAGGATGGCGATGGCGATGACGACATAGCCGACCGCATCGATGACGATGTAGCCGAAATCGCCCGACGCCAGCGTCTGGTTGGCGTTCATGAGCGCCTTCACCAGCTGATAGGCGGCATAGCCGATCAGCGCCATGGCGAGCGCCACCAGCAGCGCCGCCGCGGCCGCGAACATCACACGGCTTGCCTGTTCCATCGATTCCCCTCGCTTCGAGCACGCACCCTCGACGGCGCGATCGAGCTTATACCGGAAAGCGAGGAAGCGAATCCAGGCGGCCGTTCGCCCCTCCACCACGCTTCGCGTGGTCCCCCCGTAAACGGGGGAGGATCAAGGGCGCGGCCGGCCGCAACGCCCGGATCCTCCCCTGCGAAGCGGGGGAGGGGAACCGCCGAAGGCGGTGGAGGGGGCGTCCTGGCTTACGCCGACAGGTTCTTCACGATCGGCAGCTTGCGCACCGTGCGGCCGGTAGCGGCCCTGAGCGCGTTGGCGACGGCCGGGCCGATCGGCGGCACGCCGGGCTCGCCGACGCCGGTGGGCGGCTCGTCGGAGGCGACGATGTGCACCTCGACCTTCGGCATCTGGTCGATGCGCAGCGGCGTGTAGGTGTCGTAGTTCTCCTGGTCGACCACGCCGCCGGTCAGCGTCAGCTCCTCCTGCAGGATGGCGCCGAGGCCGAAGCCGACGCCGCCTTCCATCTGCGTCCGAATCTGGTCCGGGTTGATGGCGATGCCGCAATCGACCGCGCAGACGACCCGCTCGACGGTGAAGTCGTTGCCGCCGCGATAGGCGATCTCGACGACCTGCGCGACATAGGTGGCAAAACTCTCGTGCAGCGCCACGCCGCGGAAGCGGCCTTCCGGCAGCGGCGTGCCCCATCCGGCCTTTTCCGCCGCGAGCCTGAGCACGCCGGCGTGGCGCGGATGCGCATCCAGCATCGACAGGCGGAACTCGACGGGATCGCGGCCGGCGGCGGCGGCGAGGTCGTCGACGAAGGTCTCGATCACATAGGCGGTGTGGGTCGAGCCGACGGAGCGCCACCACAGCACCGGAATATTCACATCTGTGGTGGTGAGGTCGACCTTCACGTTGGGGATCGCATAGGGCAGGTTCGAGGCGCCCTCGACCGAAGTGGCGTCGATGCCGTTCTCGACCATCGCGGCGAAGGGCGAACCGCCGAGGATCGACTGGCCGACGATGTGGTCGGACAGCGCGACGAGCTTGCCGTCCTTGTCGAGGCCGCCCCTGACGGCATGCACATAGGCCGGCCGGTAGCGGCCGCCGCGCATGTCGTTCTCGCGGGTCCACTGCACCTTGACCGGTCTGCCGGGGCCGAGCGCCTTGGCCACCGCGACCGACTCGACGATGAGGTCGCCGTCGGAGACGGCGCGCCGGCCGAAGCTGCCGCCGGTCTTCAGGACGTGCAGCCGGATCTTGTCCGGCGTGGTTCCCGCCACCTGCGCGGCGATCGCCTGGTAGAGGTCCGGCATCTGGTGGCCGCCCCATATGTCGACGCTGCCGTCCTCGCCGATGCGGGCGACCGCGTTGAGCGGCTCGATCGACGCATGCACCAGATAGGGGAACTCGTAGTGCCCCTCGACCACCTTGGCGGCGCTTGCGAGCGCCGCCGCCGCGTCGCCGTCGTTGCGGGCGCTGGCCGCCGGCGGGCCGTCGGCGAGCCGGTTGTACTCCGCCATGATCTCGGCGGTGCCGCGCGTCTCGGCCTTCGAGTCATCCCATTCGACGGTGACCGCGTCGCGGCCCCGCAGCGCCGTCCACATGTTGGTGCCGACGACCGCGATGCCGCGCGGCGTCTCGACCACCTCGACCACGCCGTCCAGCGCCTTGGCCTTGCCGGCGTCGAAGCTTTTCACCGTCGCCCCGAACTTCGGCGGGTGGATCATCACGGCGGTGAGCAGCCCGTCCATCTTCACGTCGATCGTGTAGGGCTGGGTGCCGTTGGCCTTGCCGGGGGAATCGTAGCGCTTGAGCGTGTCCGAACCGATCTGGGTCCACTTGTCGCGGGATTTCAGCGGCACGTCCCGCGGCACCGGCAGCTCGGCAGCCGCGGCGGCCAATTCGCCGAAGCTGGCGCGCTTGTCCGACCCGTGCGAAACGACGCCGGCGGCGACCGCGATCTCGGCTTCGGGCACGTTCCACTGCTTCGCCGCGGCCGCGACAAGCATGGCGCGCGCCGCGGCGCCGGCCTTGCGGTAGCGCTCCCAGGACGAGGTCATGGAGGTGGAGCCGCCGGTGCCCTGGGCGACGCCGCCCCAAGCCAGATTGCCGTAGAGCGCCGGATTGCCGGAGCCGCCGACGACGTCGACCTGCTTCCAGTCGCCGTCGAGCTCTTCCATGACCAGGGTGGCGATGCCGAAATAGGAGCCCTGCCCCATCTCGAATTGCGAGGAGCGGATGACGATCCGGCTCTCCGGCGTGATCTCGACATAGGTCTGGAACGGATTGCCGGCGTCGGCGGCCGCCGGCGCGGGCTGCGCGCCGGCCGGCTCGGCGGCGAGGAGGCGGTAGCCGACGGCGAGGCCGGCGGCCGCCGCGGCGGTACCGAGCAGGAACTGGCGGCGGCTCGGCCACACGCTGCTGGGATCGATGCGGGATTGCAGCATGGCTCAGGCCTCCAGGCGGTGGGCGGCTTCGTGGATCGCGGCGCGGATGCGCTGATAGGTGGCGCAGCGGCAGAGATTGCCGCTCATCGCCGCATCGATGTCGTCGTCGTTGGGTTTCGGCGTCTCGGCAAGCAGCGCGGTGGCCGACATGATCTGCCCGGACTGGCAGTAGCCGCATTGCGGCACGTCGAGATCGGCCCAGACCGCCTGGACGGTCTCGCCGACCTTGCCGGCCAGGCCCTCGATGGTGGTGATGCTGGCGCCTTCGATGTCGCCGACCATGGTCTGGCAGGAGCGCGTCGCCACGCCGTCGATATGGACGGTGCAGGCGCCGCATTGTGCCATGCCGCAGCCGAATTTCGTGCCGGTCAGGCCGACAATGTCACGGATCGCCCACAACAGGGGCATTTGCGGGTCGGCGTCGAGGCTTCGCGCCTCGCCATTGAGGGTGAAAGCGACCATTCTTATTCTCCAGATGGAAGGAAATAGAATTCGAAGATGGGCTGTCGCATTCCGCCTCGGCTGGCTGGCCAAACGACAGGGTCGAGGCGTAGCTATTCGCGCACGTAGGACCGCCGGCGGGGATCAACAAGGCTGGCCCAAACTGATCGCGGGATCGTGAAGAGGCGACCGGCCGCAACCCTCAGACGAACAGCGCCCGCTCCTTCTCCACGGCCTGGGCGATGAAGCCGGCCACCGCCTGGATGCGCGACAGGCCGCGCATCGATTCGTGATAGACCAGCCAGTAGGCGCGGCGGATCGGCGGCGCGGCGGCGACCTCGACGAGGTCGGCATGGCGGCGGGCGATGAAGGTGTGCAGGATGCCGATGCCGGCGCCCGAGCGCACCGCCTCCACCTGGCCGAGCGCCGAGGAGATGGCGAAGCGGCTCTCCCAGTGCGGGCTGAACTCGCTGGCATAGTCGAGCGTCGGGCTGAACACGAGGTCGGGCACGTAGCCGACCAGCCGGTGCGCCGAAAGCCCGGCCGCATCGTCGGGCAGACCGCGCGCCTCGGCATAGGCGCGCGCGGCGAACAGGCCGAGCGAATAGTCGACCAGCTTGACCGCCACCAGCCGGCCCTCGGTCGGCCGCTCCGTGGTGATGGCGATGTCGGCCTCGCGCCGCGACAGCGAGAAGGAGCGCGGCACCGGCACCAGCTGGATCCTGAGTTCCGGGTGGAGTTCGGTGAGCTGGCCGAGCCGCGGCGCCAGGAAGGCGACGCCGAAACCGTCCGGCGCGCCGATGCGTACGGTGCCGGAGACGGCGTCGCCCTCGCCCGCCACCTCGGCGCGGGCGGTGATCATCTCCGCCTCCATGCGCTCGGCAACGCTGAGAAGGCGCTCGCCGGCCGGCGTCAGCTCGCTGCCGGTGGTGAGCCGGCGAAACAGTTTTGTCCTGAGCGCCTCCTCCAGCGCGGCGACACGCCGCGACACGGTGGCGTGGTTGAGGTCGAGCCGCTTGGCCGCGCCGAGGATCTGCCCGGCGCGGGCAACGGCGAGGAAGATGCGCACGTCATCCCAGTTCATGGGACGGCATCCTCGTTGGGCGAAGGTTGCGCTCCTCCGCACCCCCCTCTGTCCTGCCGGACATCTCCCCCGCAAGGGGGGAGATTACGCCGGCCGCTTTTGTTTCGCCAATCGCCACGGTTGCAGGAAAGGTGCCGAGCGCGAAACTGCCAATCTCCCCCCTTGCGGGGGAGATGTCCGGCAGGACAGAGGGGGGTGCGAAGGGGCGCAAGCATCAAATCCGCTATATGCGGAAATTCGTGGCCGATCAAAGTGGCCTATCAATTTCCGCACAACGGCTGCGACTTCCCTCGCGTTGCCATCGCGCGCGTAAAGACCGACAATGCGCACACCGAATTCCAGGGAGCGAAGACCAATGATCGAGTATGGCCATTTCATCGGCGGCGAGCACGTCGCCGGCACCAGCGGCCGCAAGCAGGACGTCATGCAGCCCATGGACGGCTCCCTGCGCGGCGCCGTCGCGCTGGCCTCCAAGGCCGAGCTGCGGGCCGCCGTCGAGAACGCCAAGGCGGCGCAGCCGGCCTGGGCCGCCACCAATCCGCAGCGGCGGGTGCGCGTGCTGATGAAGTTCCTCGAGCTCGCCAACCGTGAATACGATTCGCTGGCTGACATCCTCGCCCGCGAGCACGGCAAGACCATCGCCGACGCCAAGGGCGACATCCAGCGCGGGCTGGAAGTGGTCGAGGTCTGCATCGGCGCCCCGCACATGATGAAGGGCGAGTTCACCGACGGCGCCGGCCCCGGCATCGACGTCTATTCGATGCGCCAGGCGCTCGGCGTGGTCGCCGGCATCACCCCGTTCAACTTCCCCGCCATGATCCCGCTGTGGAAGATCGCCCCGGCGATCGCGTCGGGCAATGCCTTCATCCTGAAGCCGTCGGAGCGCGATCCCGGCGTGCCGCTCAGGATCGCCGAGCTGTTCATCGAAGCCGGGCTGCCGGCCGGCATCCTCAACGTCGTCAACGGCGACAAGGAGGTGGTCGACGCCATCCTCGACGACCGCGACGTCAAGGCCGTCGGCTTCGTCGGCTCGACGCCGATCGCCGAGTACATCTATTCGCGCGGCTGCGCCAACGGCAAGCGCGTGCAGTGCTTCGGCGGCGCCAAGAACCACATGATCATCATGCCCGACGCCGACATGGACCAGACGGTCGACGCTCTGATCGGCGCCGGCTACGGCTCGGCCGGCGAGCGCTGCATGGCGATCTCCGTCGCCGTTCCGGTCGGCAAGGAGACGGCGGACCGGCTGATCGAGCGGCTGATCCCACGCGTCGAAAGCCTCAAGGTCGGCCCGTCGACCGATGCCTCCGCCGATTTCGGCCCGCTGGTGACGAAACAGGCGCTGGAGCGGGTGAAGGGCTATGTCGACACCGGCGTCAAGGAGGGCGCAAAACTGGTCGTCGACGGCCGCGGCTTCAAGATGCAGGGTTACGAGAACGGCTATTATATGGGCGGCTGCCTGTTCGACGACGTGACCGCCGACATGCGCATCTACAAGGAGGAGATCTTCGGCCCGGTGCTGTCGGTGGTGCGGGCGAAGAACTACGAGGAGGCGCTGCGGCTGCCCAACGAGCACGAATACGGCAACGGCGTCGCCATCTTCACCCGCGACGGCGACGCCGCCCGCGACTTCGCGGCAAAGGTGCAGGTCGGCATGGTCGGCATCAACGTGCCGATCCCGGTGCCGATCGCCTATTACACTTTCGGCGGCTGGAAGGGCTCCGGCTTCGGCGATCTGAACCAGCACGGCCCGGACGCCTTCCGCTTCTACACCAAGACCAAGACGGTCACCTCGCGCTGGCCGTCCGGCGTCAAGGAAGGCGCGGAGTTCGTCATCCCGACGATGAACTGACGCGGGGGCGCCCGCGCGTCGCGCGCCGTCACGCCGACCTTTGAAAAGGGCGCCGGGAGCTTCGGGCTTTCCGGCGCCTTTTCCATGACGGCCCTTGCGGTTCAAGCTGCCGCACACCCGACGACCATCTCGAAATCCCGCAGGAATCCGGGACGGCGAAGCCGCCGCGGACTGACGGCCGACGGCATCCGATACCACCCGGTAGGGATTTTACCCTACAAGCGAGTGGCCGGAGACACTACCTCCCACCCGACGGCCATTCCATGACACCGGTCCGTTCCCACCGATAGCCGCCACCCACCCGGAGCCCTCGCCTTGGAAAGCCTGCTGGAAACGACAGAGACCTTCATCCGCACGCATCAGGCATGGGCGGGCCTGATCGTCGGCCTGATCGCCTTCGGCGAATCCATCGTCCTGCTTGGGCTCGTCATTCCCGCGACCGGTCTCATGCTGGTCGTCGGAGGGTTGATCGGCGGCGGCCTGATCGACCCCGTGCCGGTGCTGGCCGGCGCCGTCGTCGGCGCGGTGCTCGGCGACGTCGTGTCCTACGTGATCGGCCAATGGCTTGGCCCGAGCGTGGTCCACAGATGGCCGCTCAGGCACTATCGCGAGCGCGTCGCCCGGGTCCGCCTGTTCTTCCGGAAGTACGGCTTCATGGCCGTCTTCTTCGGCCGCTTCTTCGGGCCGCTGCGCTGCACCGTGCCGCTTGTTGCCGGCATGATGGGCATGGAGCAGCGGCGTTTCCAGGCAGCCAACATTGCGTCGGCCGTCATCTGGGCGCCGATGATGCTCGCGCCGGGATGGATCACTGCCAGGGGCGCGGAGCAGTTCGGCGAACTCGGCGAGGCGCACTGGCTCGGCCTGGCGGCGCTGGTGACGGTGGCGGCCACCCTGTTCGTGGTGATCGGCGGGTGGATCGCGCGCCGCACGACTCCGGCACGCCGGCGATCCAGCCCGTCGCGATAATCTGTCGCTAAGCTAGATCGACGCGGCGGACGACTGCTCGACCGTCGCGAGCTATATCCTCTGCAAAACTCAGGCGCCTTCCCGCAGTTGGGGAAGGAAGAAGCGCGACGACGCATGGTTGCAAGGCGGTCATGAGACCGCAGCCCTGCCAGCGAACCTTTGCCGTACGGCCGTCCTCCTCGGCCGGTGGAACTTTATCGGAGACCGACACGTTCCCCTGCACCGGCGCCGTACGGGCGCCGGCCTATCGGCCCGGATCGTCCCTGCCGTGAGCCGCCGGCTGCCCGCCGCGCGGAGAGCGGCGGCACAGGAGGTGCCCATGGCACGGAAACCCTCAGCCAAACTTGCGACGCTGGCGCTTGGCGGCCTTGCCGCCGCCGGCTTGGTCTTCGCCACCGGAATGTCGGGCTCGCAGGCCCAGCAGCAGCGTGCCCAAGGCGCCTGCTTCGCCCATGACGAGCTGCAGGCGGGGCTCGCCCGCGACTACCAGGAGCGTCAGTCCGCGTATGGCCGTGTCGGCGACGAGGCGATCATGGAAATCTATGCCTCCGAAGGCGGCACCTGGACCCTGGTGATGACCAGCGTGACCGGCGAGAGCTGCATCGTCGCCGCCGGCGACGGTTGGGAGCCGGCCGTCATCAATGTCGGCCGCGGCGCCTGAGCGGGTGGCCCGGGCCACCTCGGTCTAATTGGCAGCGGCCGTGTCCGCCCAGATGCCGGACTTCTGCCGGCGCGCGTCCTCCTCTTCGTCGCGGTAGCGGGCCTTTCCCTTCGGCGCCAGTGCGAAGCCGGCGGCGGCGAGCGAGCCGCCTATGTCCTTGTCGCCGCTGCGCACGCATTCCACGAGCAGAAAGCCGTCGCGCTCGCCATGCGGCGCGCAGCGGACCAGATTGCCGCCGAGCAGCCGGTTGAGCGCGACGCGGGCGCGCAGGCCGCAGGCCCAGCGCTGGCCGTCCGCCGACCGGCAGGTCTTGGCCGTGGGGATCGGCTCGAGATCGGCCAGACGGTATTTCCTGCCCTCCTGCATGAAGCTGACGCTGTCGATGACCTGGTAGGGCACCGCGCGTTTGAGCTTCAGCGGATAGGGGTCCGGCTTGACCGCGGGGTTCTGCGCCGGCTTCGCCGGCAGACGCTCGAGCGAGGGATCGACGGTCTCCACGCGCTTCGGCTTGTCGGACCACAACTCGCCGCTCGCCTGCGCGAGCGAAGCCGCCTGCGCCGGCATGCCAGGCGCCAGCATGAGAACCGTGGCCAGTACCAGCCCATATCGGCAAAGGGCATGCCGTTGCCAGTTCATGCTTCCTCCCGTCGTTTCTGAACCGCGAGCTCGTAGGTCCGGCCGCGGCGATATCCAATAGGCCGAGGGAGGCTGCCCTGCCGCCATCGTGACGCGAGCAACCTCCCCCGTACCCATTTAACCGATTCCGCCCCCCGGCAAACCGCTTTCGCCGTGGCATCCACCAAAACGTCGGCTATGGGTAAACAATCGCGCGGTAGCGGTCCGATCCGCGAGCGGTACCCTCGCCCCGCCCGGGCCGGACGACCGCAACGAAGTCGGGCGCCGGGCGTTTGGGGATGTCCGCTGCAACAGGGGATACCGGTGCTGACATGGCCGCAGACGCTTTCGGTCGCCGTCATCGTCCTGATGATGGCGACCTTCATCTGGGGCCGCTTCCGCTATGATCTCGTCGCCGCGCTGTCGCTGCTCGCCGCGCTCGCCGTCGGGGTCGTCCCGCTCGACAAGGCGTTCAGCGGCTTCAGCGACGACATCGTCATCATCGTCGGCAGCGCGCTGCTGGTCAGCGCCGGGGTCGCGCGCAGCGGCATCATGGAACTGGCGATCCAGCGCTTCGCGCCGAACCTCTCCTCCGTGCGGGCGCAGCTGGCGCTGCTGGTGATCGTCGTCGCGCTGCTGTCGGCCTTCGTCAAGAACATCGGCGCGCTGGCGATCATGATCCCGATCGCCTTCCAGTTCGCGCGGCGCTCCGGCGCCTCGCCCTCCGTCTTCCTGATGCCGATGGCGTTCGCCGCGCTGCTCGGAGGACTGATGACGCAGATCGGGACATCGCCCAACATCGTCGTGTCGCGGCTGCGCGAGGAGATCACCGGCGAGAGCTTCACCATGTTCGACTTCACGCCGGTGGGCCTGTCGCTGACAGCGGTCGGCATGGCGTTCCTGGTGCTGTTCTATTGGATCCTTCCCGATCGCACCCGCCGGGACGCGTCGGTGCATCACGCGCTCGACATCAAGAACTATGTCGCGGAGGCCAAGGTCACGGATGGTTCCGCGGTCGCCGGCAAGACGGTCGGCGACCTGCTCAAGATCGCGGCGGGCGAGGCGGTGATCGCTTCGATCATCCGCGACGGGGGCCTCAGGATCACGCCCTTTCCCGACGCCGTGCTGCGCAGCGGCGACCGCCTCATCATCGAGGGCGACCCGCAGGCGCTCGACCGCCTTGTGGCGCAGGCGAAGCTCAACATCACCGGCGACAGGACGCTGAGCAGCGCCGACCGCGCGGCGGAGATCATGGCGATCGAGGCGGTCATCGGCGAGGGCTCCAGCCTGCTCGGCTGGTCGGCGCAGGATCTGCTGCTCTATCACCGCTTCAACATCAACCTGCTGGCGGTGAGCAGGCGCGGCGAGCGGCTCGACCGCGACCCCGGCACGATCGTGTTCCGCCTCGGCGACGTCATCCTGCTGCAGGGCAACCAGGCCGACCTGCCGGATTTCCTGCGCGAGTTCCATCTGCTGCCGCTGGCCGAGCGGCCGCTGCTGATCGGCAGCGCCCGGCGCGGCGCCGTGCCGGTGGCGATCCTGGTGGCGGCCATGGGCACGACCGCGCTCGGCTTGCTGCCGGTGCCGGTGGCCTTCTTCGCGGCGGCGGTGGCCATGCTGCTGTTCCGGGTCGTGCCGCTGCGCGAAGCCTATGGCGCGGTCGACGGTCCCATCCTCGTCATGCTGGCAGCGCTGATCCCGGTCAGCGACTCGCTGCGCACCACCGGCGCCACCGACGTGCTGGCGGCTGTGCTGGCCGATGTCGCCGCCGGGCTGCCGGCCTATGGCGCGCTGGCGCTGATCCTGGTGACGGCGATGGCGGTGACGCCGTTCCTCAACAATGCGGCCACCGTGCTGGTCATGGCGCCGATCGCCGCCGGCTTCGCCTCCGGCCTCGGCTTCAGACCGGAAGCCTTCCTGATGGCCGTGGCGATCGGCGCCGGCTGCGACTTCCTCACGCCGATCGGCCACCAGTGCAACACGCTGGTGATGGGCCCCGGCGGCTACAGGTTCTCCGACTACCCGCGGCTCGGCCTTCCGCTTTCGGTGATCGTCGTGCTGGCAGCCGTGCCGCTGCTGATGCTCGTGTGGCCGGTACGGTAAGCGTCGACCACTCAGATATGCAGCGCCTGGCCGAGCGCCTTCAGCGCCGCCTCCTGGAAGGCCTCGCCCTGGGTCGGATGGGCGTGGATGGTGCCGGCGATGTCCTCCAGCCGGGCGCCCATCTCGATCGCCATGCCGAAGGCGGCGGCAAGCTCCGACACGCCCTGACCGACCGCCTGGATGCCGAGCACGACGTGGTTGTCGGCGCGCGCCACCACCCGGACGAAGCCGTCCTCGCCATGCCTGGTCATGGCGCGGCCGTTGGCGGAGAACGGGAATAGGCCGATCTTGAGCTCGCGTCCCGTAGCCTTCGCTTCATCAGGCGACAGGCCGGCGCTCACCACTTCCGGATCGGTGAAGCAGATCGCCGGGATGCAGCGCTTGTCCCAGCTCCTTTTGTGGCCGGCGACGATCTCCGCCACCATCTCGCCCTGCGCCATGGCGCGGTGCGCCAGCATCGGCTCGCCGGTGACGTCGCCGATGGCGAAGACGCCGCGCATGGAGGTGCGGCACTGGTCGTCGATCCGGATGAAGGCGCCGGCGCGGGCGAGATCGAGCTCCTCCAGGCCCCAGCCTTCCACGGCCGGCTTGCGCCCCACCGCGACCAGGATCTTCTCCGCCGCCAGCCGGCGCTCAGTGCCGTCGGCGCCGGCGATGGTCAGTTCGCCCGCCCCGGCAAGACCCTGCGCCTTGGCGCCGAGCAGCACCTCTACGCCGAGCGCGGCGAGCCGCTTGGCGACCGGCTTCGCCAGCTCGCTGTCGTAGAGCGGCAGGATGCGGTCGGTCGCCTCCACCACCGTCACCTTCGATCCGAGCTTGGCATAGGCGATGCCGAGTTCCAGCCCGATATAGCCGGCGCCGACCACCGCGAGGCTGCCCGGCACCTTCCTGAGCGACAGCGCCTCGGTGGAGGAGATCACCGCTCCGCCTAACGGCAGCGACGGCAGCTCCACCGGCACCGAGCCGGTGGCGATGACGATCGTCTCGGCGCGGATCACCTGAATACCGGTCTCGGTCTCGACCTCGACCGTCTTGCCGTCGCGGAATCTTGCCCAGCCATGCACGGTCTTGACGCGCGCCTTCTTCAACAGGCCACTGACGCCGCTGGTGAGCCGCCCGACGATGCCGTCCTTCCAGGCGACCGTCTTTGCCAGGTCGATCGCCGGCGACGCCGCCGAGATGCCGAGCAGGCCGTTGCCGTTCGACGCCGCCCGGCGGACGATGTCGAATTCCTCGGCCGCGTGGATCAGCGCCTTGGACGGGATGCAGCCGATGGTGAGGCAGGTGCCGCCCGGCTTCTTCGCCTCGACGATGACGGTGTCGATGCCGAGCTGCCCGGCGCGGATGGCCGAGACATAGCCGCCCGGCCCGGCGCCGACCACGAGCAGCTTGCAGGAGATTTCTTTCATGGGCGCACGACCTCCACCTTGAGGAGGGTCCGGCGCTCTACGTTGCCCCCCTCTGTCCTGCCGGACATCTCCCCCACAAGGGGGGAGATCGGCCGGCCGCTTTTGCGGCTCTCATTCTGCAGCGCTGGAGATTGGCTAAGGCCATGCTGCGGGCCAATCTCCCTCCTTGTGGGGGAGATGTCCGGCAGGACAGAGGGGGGTGCGAAGGAACGCGATGCTGACCGAGAAATCATCCCTCACCCCTCCACGAAGATCAGCGCCGGCGTTTCCAGCAGCGCCTTGATGCGCTGGACGAAGACTGCGGCGTCCCAGCCGTCGACGACGCGGTGGTCGAAGGAGGAGGAGAGGTTCATCATCTTGCGCGGGATGAACTGCGTGCCGTCCCAGACCGGCCGCACCATGATCTTGTTGACGCCGACGATCGCCACTTCCGGATGGTTGATCACCGGCGTGGTGGCGACGCCGCCCATGGCGCCGAGCGAGCTTATGGTGATGGTGGAGCCGGAAAGTTCTTCCCGCGTCGCAGTGCCCGCCTTGGCGGCCTCCGCCAGCCGGTTGACCTCGGCGGCGCAGTCGAACAGGTCGCGCGCCTCGGCGTGGCGCACCACCGGCACCACGAGCCCGGCCGGCGTCTGCGCGGCGATGCCGATGTGCACGGCGCCGTGGCGGTGGATGACGCCGGCCTCGTCGTCGAACAGCGCGTTGATGCCGGGCTGCTCCTTCACCGCCTTGACCATCGCCCGCATCAGGAACGGCAGGATGGTCAGCTTCGGCCGGTCCGGGCGCTTCTCCTTGTTGAGCGCGGCGCGCAGCTCCTCCAGCGCGGTGACGTCGATCTCCTCGACATAGGTGATGTGCGGGATGCGCGCCTTCGCCAGCGCCATCTTCTCGGCGATCTTCCTGCGCAGCCCGACGACCTTGATCTCCTGTACCGACGTATCCTGCGCAAGCCCGGCAGGACGGGCCGGCTGCGGCCCGCGGGCCAGGAAGCCGTCGAGGTCTTCATGGGTGATGCGGCCGGCCGGCCCGGTGCCCGGCACCTGGCGCAGGTCGATGCCGGTCTCGCGGGCGCGCAGCCGCACGGCGGGCGAGGCCAGCGGCTTTTCGCCCTCGGGGCGCGGCGCGCCGGCGGGCGCGGCGGGTTTTGCCGCAACACCCCCACCCCTGACCCCTCCCCTCAAGGGGGAGGGGGATCCGGTTTGCGTGCCCTCGCCGTCCGCGGAAACCGGCCGTTGCGGTTTGCCTGCCGCGGCGGCGGGTGGTCCCCCTCCCCCTTGAGGGGAGGGGTCAGGGGTAGGGGTATTCTTGGCGCGCGAGGCAGCCGGTTCGGGCTTGACCTCCCTGGCCGCCCCGGCCACCGCATTGCCGTCGCCCGCCACCTTCAGCCGCACGATCGGCGAGCCGACCGGCACCGTCTCGCCGATCTCGGCACCCAGCCACAGCACCTCGCCGTCGACCGGCGACGGGATCTCGACCGTCGCCTTGTCGGTCATGACGGCGGCCAGCAGCGCGTCCTCGCGCACCAGGTCGCCGATCTTGACGTGCCATTCGACCAGCTCGGCCTCGGCCACGCCCTCGCCCACGTCGGGAAGTTTTATGACGTGCTCGGCCATGGTCACGCCTCCATCGTCTCGACGAACGCCCGGCCGACACGCGCCGGGCCTGGGAAATAGTCCCATTCCTGAGCATGCGGATAGGGCGTGTCCCAGCCGGTCACCCGCATCACCGGTGCCTCCAGGTGATAGAAGCAGTGGCGCTGCACCAGCGCCGCCAGCTCGGCGCCAAAGCCGGAGGTCAGCGTCGCCTCGTGCACGACGGTGCAGCGGCCGGTCTTCTGCACCGACGCGACGATGGCGTCGAGGTCGAGCGGCAGAAGCGTCCTCAAGTCGATGATCTCGGCGTCGATGCCGGTCTCCTCCGCCGCCGCCTCGGCGACATAGACCATGGTGCCGTAGGCGAGCACGGTGAGCTGCGATCCGGCCCTCCGGATCGCCGCCTTGCCGAGCGGCTCGGCATAGTGGCCATCAGCCACCTCGCCGAGCGCATGCTTCGCCCACGGCGTCACCGGTTTTTCGTGATGGCCGTCGAAGGGGCCGTTGTAGAGCCGTTTCGGCTCGAGAAAAATCACCGGGTCGGGGTCTTCGATCGAGGCGATGAGCAGACCCTTGGCGTCGGCCGGGTTGGACGGCACGACCACCTTCAGGCCGGAGACGTGGGTGAACAGCGCCTCCGGGCTCTGGCTGTGCGTCTGGCCGCCGAAGATGCCGCCGCCGGTCGGCATGCGGATGACGATCGGGCAGGTGAACTCGCCATTGGAGCGGTAGCGCAGGCGCGCCGCCTCCGACACGATCTGGTCGTAGGCCGGGTAGACGTAGTCGGCGAACTGCACCTCGACGCAGGGGCGCAGCCCGTAGGCGGCCATGCCGATGGCGGCTCCGACGATGCCGAGCTCGCTGATCGGCGCGTCGAAGCAGCGCGTTTTGCCGTATTTCTGCTGGAGGCCGGCGGTGCAGCGGAAGACGCCGCCGAAATAGCCGACATCCTCGCCGAAGACGACGACGCGGTCGTCGCGGCCCATGGACACGTCCATGGCGTCGCGGATCGCCTCGATCATGGTCTTGCGGGGCATCAGAATGCCTCCGCGCGAGGTGAAGAGGCTGTTGCCATGTGTCGAGAGACGGCGCTCCTTCGCACCCCCCTCTGTCCTGCCGGACATCTCCCCCGCAAGGGGGGAGATCGGCTGTCATCGACGGCTTCGCCAATTGCCAGCGTTGCAGAACAAGCGCCGACAGGCGCGGCCAGCCAATCTCCCCCTTTGCGGGGGAGATGTCCGGCAGGACAGAGGGGGATGCGAAGAGGCGCTGCCCTGCCCACGATTCCGCAAATGCCGACCATGCCCCTAAACTCCCGCCTGCTGGCGCTGGCGCCTCAGATGCGGCGGCATCTCGGCGTAGACGCCCTCGAACATGTCGCGCACCGACGGCTTTCCGCCCGCATGCAGCGTGCCGTGGCTTTCCGCCTCCTTCTGCGCCGATATCACCGAGTCCAGAATCTCGGCCTCCGCCTGCTTGTGGCGCTCCTCCGACCAGGCGCCCAGCTTGATCAGATGCGCCTTCAGCCGCAGCACGGGATCGCCGAGCGGCCAGACGGACGATTCCTCCTTCGGCCGGTAGGCGGAAGGGTCGTCGGAGGTCGAATGCGCGCCGACGCGGTAGGTGACGTATTCGACCAGCGTCGGCCCGAGATTTTTGCGCGCCCGCTCCGTTGCCCATTTGGCGACCGCGTGCACGGCGAGATAGTCGTTGCCGTCGACGCGCAGCGCCGGGATGCCGAAACCCAGGCCGCGCGCGGCAAAAGTGCCGGAGCCGCCCCGCGCGATGCCCTGGAAGGTCGAGATCGCCCACTGATTGTTGACGATGTTGAGCACCACCGGTGCGCGATAGGTCGAGGCGAACACCAGCGCGGCATGGAAATCGCTCTCGGCGGTCGAGCCGTCGCCGACCCATCCCACCGCGATCTTCGTGTCGTTGCGGATGGCAGACGCCATCGCCCAGCCGACCGCCTGGATGAACTGCGTGGCGAGATTGCCGGAGATCGAGAAGAAGCCGAAATCCTTGGCCGAATACATGATCGGCAGCTGCCGGCCCTTCAGCGGGTCCCGCTCGTTGGAATAGATCTGGTTCATCATCTCGACCATCGGGTAGCCGCCGGCGATCAGCAGGCCGGCCTGGCGGTAGGTCGGGAAGTTCATGTCGCCTGGCGAAAGCGCCTTGCGGAAGGCGCAGCTCACCGCCTCCTCGCCCATATGCTGCATGTAGAAGGAGGTCTTGCCCTGGCGCTGCGCCATCTGCATGCGCGCGTCGAAGGTGCGCAGCGTCATCATGTGGCGCAGGCCTTCCAGCAGCTCGGCATCGGTCAGCGTGCCGGCCCACGGGCCGACCGCCTCGCCCTCGCGGTTGAGCACCCGGATGATCGAATAGGCGAGCTCGCGGATGTCCTTCGGGTCGACGTCGACCGGCGGCAGCGGCACCGAGCCGGCCTTGGGGATGGGCACGTTGGAGAAATCGGGCGTGCCGCCCGGCCGGACCTCCGGCTCGGGCACATGCAGGCTGAGCGGCGCGCCCTCGGTCATGACCTATCCTCCCGCTTCCAACAGACCGCAGCCTGCCCCCAAAACGCCCGCAATTGCAACGCACCTCGCGCAATTGCGATTGCGCCGGGCTGGCGAGCCGTTATCTCATCGGGAGCGTAGTCGATGGCGGCCGAAAGTTCTTTGCGATGATGAGCTTGCACGAGCAATTTGCGGTCGGCGACGGCTTTCGGGAGTTTAGGGAAGTTACGCGCGCGCGCTCCCTCCCCCTTGAGGGAAGGGCAATCGCATATGCCGATGATGATCGTCATTCCGGGGCCGCGCAGCGGAACCCGGAATCCAGAGCGTTGGTGTCGAAGGAAAAGCGAAACCTCGCAAATATCCAGGAATTTCGAGCAGCGTCGGTACTCTGGATTCCGGGTTCCGCTGCGCGGCCCCGGAATGACGACGCAGAGCTGTCTGCCGCTCCGATACAACTGATATGCGATAGCCCTGCCCTTGAGGGGAGGGTGGCCGCGAAGCGGCCGGGTGGGGTCGCGGGCAAAGTGCTCGGCAGCAAAGGAACGTCGAGCACTGCCGCGGCAACCCCTCCCCGTCTCACCAACTCCACTTCGTTTCGTTGGTTCGCCACCCCTGCCCTTGAGGGCAGGGCTATCGCATATGGGATTTCAGCGACTGCTGCTCGGCGCTGCACCCCCACCCCTAACCCCTCCCCACAAGGGGGAGGGGGACTTTGCGGCCGCTTTGCCGCGCAAAACCGTCTACGATTGAGACCGAGCAGAAACGCAAGCCAGTCCCCTCCCCCTTGAGGGGAGGGGTAGGGTGGTCCAGACCGGGCAGATTGTTGACAGAGTGGACCGGCGAGATGGTTGACAGATTAGCGTGTCGGCAGGGGAAGGAGCCTGCCGATGGTTTGGACTGGAGCGAGCATCGAGGAAGTGAAGCGCCGGTTCATCATGGACCGGCTTTCGGGCGAGTGT
>JAESFZ010000128.1_pt1 | contig 152219 bp, 169 predicted proteins | sample 9269561 | NCBI WGS metagenome assembly JAESFZ01 (sample SAMN14515552, study PRJNA621657) | algae metagenome | isolation source: Tildeniella nuda ZEHNDER 1965/U140 and co-occurring heterotrophs from wet... | place: Switzerland: Stansstaad, Zurih | collected 1965-01-01 | reverse complement strand
CATACGCCTTGTACTCACCGAAATACTTGGTGATCGCAGCCGTCAGCGACGTCTTGCCATGGTCGACATGGCCGATCGTCCCGATGTTCACATGCGGCTTCGTCCGCTCGAATTTGCTCTTGGCCATTCTGCTCTTTCCTTGGCGTCAGCTCGTGGGTCTGCTTTGGATGGGGCCGATTAGCGACAAAGGCTGCAAAAGACAAGGGGTTTTCGCCCATCCGCCCGATGACGGGCGGCTGCAGGCTGTCGGTCTCCGGCGATCGTGCAGGAAGCCGTTCAGATAGGTATTCTGCCGGCAGGCGCAAGCCTCGCCGACAAGCTCGGGAGAACCGGATGACCAGACTGTTCAGGGGCATCAACGTGGTGTCGATCACCGTGGCCGACCTCGACCGCTCGCGCCGTTTCTACCGCGAAACGCTGGAACTTGGAGAGCCTCTCTACGACCTGCCAGAAGCCGGCTGGATCGAGTTTTCGACGGGTCGCGACGGCGGCGGCAACCTGGCACTCGTGCCGGCCGGACCGGGCTGGCGGCCGTCGGCAGGCACCACCGTGGTGTTCGACGTCGAGGATTGCCATGCCGCCGTCGCCGACCTGCGCGAGCGGGGCGTCGACTGCGACGACCCGCAGGTGTTCCCGGGTTATGTCACCTTCGCCGGCTTCCGCGATCCCGACGGCAACCGGCTGCAGATGTGCAGCCCGGCACCCGACGCGTGAAGTCCGCTTGCGGGGAAGGCGTGCGCTCGCCGACCGATCTGAGGCCGGTCGCCTTCAGCCGACGACGACCGTCGTCTTGCCGGGCACGCGGTTGTAGAGATCGATCACGTCCTGATTGATCATGCGCACGCAGCCCGACGACATGTTCTGGCCGATCGTCCACCATTCGGGTGAGCCGTGGATGCGGTAGCCGGTGTCGACGCCGTCCTTGAAGATGTAGAGCGCGCGGGCGCCAAGCGGATTGTCGGGGCCGCCCGGCTGGCCGCCGGCCCATTTGGCGACTTCAGGCTTGCGGGCGATCATCTCGCGCGGCGGCGTCCAGGTCGGCCACTGCTTCTTGTACTGGATGTTGGCGCGGCCCGACCACTCGAAACCGGCCTTGCCGATGCCGACGCCGTAGCGCAGCGCGTCGCCGCCCGGTTGCACGAGATAGAGAAAATGGTTGTTGAGGTCGACGACAATGGTGCCAGGTGCCTCGCCGGTCGGGTCAGGCACGATCTGGCGGCGAAACGCGCGCGGGATCTTTTCGTAGGGGATCTCGGGCAGCACGAACGGACCCTCGGTCACCGCGGCATACATCACCGCCGGATTGGTGACGGCAGGATCGACGCTTATCTTCGGCCGGATCGAGCCGGTGCTGGCAGTGTCGAGGCCGAGTTCGGCCGGGTCGAGCGCGCGCGAGCAGGCGGCAAGCCCCAAGGCCGCGGTGCCGACGAGAAACGCCCGCCGGCTAGATGCGGATTTTTCGCCAACGAAGGACTGCTTGCGTACCATCAGGTCTATCCCCAGTAACGGAAGACCTATGGACCAAACATGGTTTACATCGCCCTAATGGCGTCGATCGGCGTTAAGCCCGGCGGTGTGTGGCTGAGGCATGGCCGTTGCAGACGGCAGCAGCCGCCATCCGGGTCGGCGGCATTTCCGCCTACCGCCGTCCGCAAAAGCACAATGAAACAGAAAGAAGTCTCTTCAATCCCTGAAGATCGTTGGTGCGGTCGAGAAGACTCGAACTTCCACGGGTTGCCCCACAGCGACCTCAACGCTGCGCGTCTACCAATTCCGCCACGACCGCACGTCACGAAAGGGCCGGTCAGAACCGGCAAGCGGGCCTTTAGCAAATAGCCTCCGGCGAAACAAGGGCGCCGGGACGGATTTCGGCGGCTTCCTCCACAGCCGCCGCAAGTGTCGGAAACACCGGCAATTCCGATGCGCGGTGCCTACCCCGACCGAAGGTCACCGGCCATGAGGGCGCCCGCCGAGAATAATCGCCAACGCGCCGAGCAACTGGACGTTTTCGACCGACCCGTCCATATAGAAGGGAAGGGATCAGCCCATGCAGCGCAGCGAAATCGCCACGTCGTTTCTGCCCGTTCCCGGCGCGCCGCCGGTAGAATGGCTGGTCGAGCGGGGGCTGACGCCCTACGAGCGGGCCCTTGCCGTCATGGAAGCGCGGGCCGCCGCGATTCGCGAAGGCCGGGCAAACGAACTCGTCTGGCTGGTCGAACACCCGCCGCTCTACACCGCCGGAACCAGCGCCGAGCCGCGCGATCTGATCGATGCGGACCGGTTTCCCGTCTTCAAGGCCGGCCGCGGCGGCGAATACACCTATCACGGGCCCGGGCAGCGGGTCGCCTACGTCATGCTCGACCTGAAGCGGCGGCGCGAGGACGTGCGCGCCTTCGTGGCGGCGTTGGAGGAATGGATCATCGCCGCGCTGGTGGCCTTCAATGTGCGCGGCGAGCGACGCGAGGACCGCGTCGGCGTCTGGGTGGTGAGACCCGACCGACCGCCGCTCTCCGACGGAACGCCCGCCGAGGACAAGATCGCGGCGATCGGCATAAGACTGCGTCGCTGGGTGAGCTTTCACGGCATCGCCGTCAATGTCGAGCCGGATCTCACGCATTTTGCCGGGATCGTGCCGTGCGGCGTCACAGATCATGGCGTCACCAGCCTGGTCGATCTCGGCCTGCCCGTGACCATGCACGACTTCGACGTCGGGCTGAAGGCGGCCTTCCGCAACGTGTTCGGCCCTGTGGCCGACGTGGCCTCCGAACCGCAGCGGCTGGCCGGCTGACATGCGGCGGGCCGGTCTTTCCTGCCTGCTGCCGGCCCTGGCGCTCGCCACGCTGCTGCCGCTCCAGGCCGGCGCTCAGCAGGGGACCGACCTCGTCCAGCCGGAGCAGGCGACCGGCAGCCGCGCGGCTGCCGCGGTCACGGCAAAGCACCAGATGGTGGTCGCGGCCAATCCGCTCGCCGCGCAGGCCGGGCTCGACGTGCTGCGCGCCGGCGGCAGCGCCGCCGACGCGGCGGTCGCCGTGCAGACGGTGCTCGGCCTTGTCGAGCCGCAATCGTCCGGGCTCGGCGGCGGCGCCTTTTTCGTCTGGTACGACGCGGCAAGCGGCGAACTCACTACCTTCGATGCCCGCGAGACGGCACCCGCCGAAGCCACACCGGACCTTTTTCGCGGCGCCGGCGGCAAGCCGCTCCCCTTCTTCGACGCGGTGGTCGGCGGCCGCTCGGTCGGCGTTCCCGGCGTGCCCCGCCTGCTGGAGACCGTGCATCGCCGGTATGGTACCCGCCCCTGGAACTCCCTGTTCGAGCCGGCGATCCGTCTGGCGGATGACGGCTTCGCGGTGTCGCCGCGGCTTGCCGCCGCGATCGCGGAGGACAAGGGGCGGCTCGACCTGGAGCCCAGCACCCGCGCCTATTTCTTCGACGCTGCCGGCGCGCCGTTGCCGGCCGGCCACCGGCTCGCCAATCCCGCCTATGCCGAGACGCTGAGGGCGCTCGCCGACGGCGGCGCCGATGCCTTCTACAACGGGCGGATCGGCGCCCGCCTCGTTGAGGTCGTGCGCACGCATCCGAAAAATCCCGGCCTGCTGTCCGGCCGTGACATGGCGGCCTACCGCGTCAAGGAGCGGCCGGCCGTCTGCGCGCGCTATCGCGGCCACGAGGTCTGCGGCATGGGACCGCCCTCCTCCGGCGCCTTCGCCATCGGCCAGATTCTTGGCATGCTCGAGCCGTTCGATCTGGCTACCCTCGGCGCCGGCGATCCGGAAAGCTGGCGCCTGATCGGCGACGCCACGCGCCTCGCCTTCGCTGATCGCGAGCGCTATCTCGCCGACGGCGACTTCGTCTCCATCCCGAAAGGCCTGCTCGACCCGCCCTATCTCAGGGACCGCTCGGCCCTGCTGCGCCGGCCGACCGCGCTCGGCGAAGACGAGGCGACGGCCGGCGAGCCGCCCTGGGACAAGGCCGAGTTCAGGCTCGACGGCGTCTCGGCCGAGATGCCGTCGACCTCGCATTTCGTCGTCGTCGACGCGGCCGGCAACGTCGCCTCCGTCACCACCTCGATCGAGAACGGGTTCGGCGCCCGGCTGATGGTCGACGGTTTCCTGCTCAACAACCAACTCACCGACTTCGCCTTCTCGCCGGTCGAGGGCGGCCACAACGTCGCCAACCGCGTCGAGCCGGGCAAGCGCCCGCGCTCATCCATGTCGCCGACGATCGTGCTTCGCGACGGCAAGCCTGCTTTCGCGCTCGGCTCACCCGGCGGCAGCAGCATCATCTCCTATGTCGCCACCACGCTGATTGGACTGATCGACTGGAAGATGGACATGCAGGCAGCGATCGCCATGCCGCATCTGGTGAACCGGTTCGGCCCCTACGATATCGAGAAAGGTACCAAGGCCGAAGACCTCGCCGACGATCTGACCTCGCTCGGCTTCACCGTCGCGGTTAAGGACCTCAACTCCGGCCTGCACGGCATCGCCTGGACGCCGGCTGGCCTCGTCGGGGGTGCCGACCCGCGGCGCGAAGGCGTCGCGCTCGGCGACTAGCCGGCTGCCCACGTAACGCGGACCAGCATCTTCAGAGCGCGCCGATCCACAACGACACGGTGATCAGAAAGGTGCTCATCGAGACCAGAGACACGACATCCTGGATGAAATCGGTCATCAATCCCTCCTGTTTTGGATATGTTTATATTTTGTTCTTAATTTGTTCTAAAGTCAATGCATCCCTGCGCTGCCTTCTGGTCCGCCCGGGTCGTGTGGTTAACGAAGGATTGACGGCTTCAGAGCCGCGATGCCGCTCAGCCGCGACGCGGTGATCGTAGGATGCCCGCTGGATGTGCCTCTCAGTCCGGATCGCCGGTGGTGGCTGCGGTTTTCTATGCACGCCGGGGCAAGGCGTCGCTGGACACATGGGTTTCGCCGAGGTTCGAGCGCCCGCCTCGCCCGATCTGAAAGGCATCCGCCGGAGTTGGAAGGATAGACATCCGACGCTGGTGAGGAGACGAACCGCTTGGTCATGGACGTCTCTCCGACATCACCTGTCGAAAGTTGAAATCAGCAGCGGATGGTGGCCATGTACTCATATCGCCTCGGTCAGCGCCGCCTCCCCCCGCAACGAAAGTTTCATTGCAAAGCCGGACTGCTATCCGCAAAGTGCAACTTGGAGGGGCGAAGGAGGAAAAGGTGAGGACTTACTTGAGTGTAGGCCTGCGGATTGCAGCAGCGGCTTGCCTTACTGTTGGCACGGCATCGGCAGCCTCGGCTGCCGACGACTCTGCGCGAATGAAGCAGTGGATCACAACCTGGGCTTCGACTCCCGCGCCGCGTTGGGCGGAGGAGCTGCCGGCCCCGTTCGAGGTCCCTGAATTGCTCGCTGACCAGACGGTTCGCCAGGTGGCGCGCGTCAGCGCCGGAGGAGACAAGGTGCGCGTCGTGCTCTCGAACGAGTACGGGACCAAACCGCTCAGAATCGGGGCGGCCAGCATCTCGGTCGCCAAAAAGGAAGGGGCGGTCGACGCGGCTTTGCTGAAGCCGCTGACATGGGGTGGGCGTCCGTTTATCGTGGCTCCACCCGGGGCGCAGGTGATAAGCGATCCTGTCGATTTCAAGGTCGATCCGCTGTCGGAACTCGCCGTCAGCATTTTTCTCCCGGACAGGACCGCTCTGACTTCGGTGCACTGGGACGGCGTGCAGACGGCCTATGTATCCGAACCCGGCAATTTTGTTTCATCCGAAACCTTCAAGGTGGCAAGCACGCTCACCAAGCGCCTGTTTCTGAGCGGAATCCAGGTCGACGCCAAACCGACGTCGCAGGCGGTCGTGTTTTTTGGGGACTCGATTACCGACGGCAACTGCTCCACGGTCGACGCGAACAACCGATGGCCGGATCGTATTGCCGAGCGTCTCCAGGAAGCGGGGCACAAGGAGGTCACCGTCGTCAATCAGGGCTACTCCGGCAACCGCGTCCTCAGCGATGGGATGGGAGTGAACGCGCTGGCCCGCCTCGACGATCATATTTTGTCGCAGCCGCGCCTTTCGACCGTAGTCTTCATGATGGGCATCAACGATATCGGTTGGCCAGGCCCGAATGCGATCACCCAGGACGACAAGGAGCCTACCGCCGACGACATAATCGCCGGCTATCGACAAATCATCGACCGCACGCATACAGCCGGGGCCGAAATCATCGGCGCGACGTTGACGCCCTTCGCCGATACCGTCAAGGGCCAGCCGACTGAAGGCTACTATACGCCCGAGAAAGAGAAAACTCGCCAGTCCGTCAACGAGTGGATCAGGACAAGCGGAGCATTCGACGCCGTCATCGACTTCGACAAGGTCGTCGAGGACCCGGCCAAATCCGGCTACATTCGTGCGGAATAGGACTGTGGCGATCATCTCCATCCGAACGACACGGGCTACAATGCCATGGCGGAGTCTGTCGACTTGGACATCCTGATCAGACCTGGTCAATAGGCAAGCGCTCGCGCACCGAGCCAAACAAAGCTTTCCGTTTAGGCGGTGAAGATAAGTCTGGGCCACGGCCCAGGCTTTGTTTTTCCCGCAGTGCGCAGCAACACGCCGGCACCCCCGGCAGATGCGCGCATCATGCGCCGCCGCGAAACGCGCGCACGTCCAGACGCTCCTTCGCAAGCCATAGCCCGCCGATCGGCGGAAGCTCAGCCTGCGTTTCGTTGCGGCGGCAGAGCTGCCGATGGTAGCATCTGAATCGGGATCACGCATCGACTCGGAAAGGGGCAGACCGGGAGGCGCCATGAAGGCTTCGCATATCCGGTTCCGGGCACTGGTTCTTGCGTCCCTGACCTTGTTGGCGCCTGCCGGGCCGGCGGACGCCGCCGCCCGCATCTGCAGGCAGCTCGAAGCCGAGCTCGCCGGAGGCGTCGCGAAAAGCCCGGCGCGCGTGCGCAAATACGATGCGGCGATCGCCCGCCAGCGCGAGCAGATGGCGGTCGCGCGGGCGCAAGCGCGCGACGCCGGCTGCGGCTTCGCGCTCGCCTGGCGCGCCGTGCGGCAATGCGCGGTCATCAACGCCACGCTGCAGCGCATGGCCGGCAATCTGGAAACGCTGCAGCGCCAGCGCGGCCAGCTTGCCGGCGGCAAGCGCTCGCGCGCGAGCCTGTTGGCGGCGCTCGACGCGAACGGCTGCCGCGGCGGGGGCAACGACGAAGGCGACCGGGGCGGCATGCGCGCCGCCACCGAGCCGGAAAATGCGCCGGACAGGCGCCCCAACGACGCGCCCGTGCGCGTACCGGACAAGAAGGACGCTGCCGGATACGTCTTTCTGGGCGCTCCGTCGGAGCGTTTTCGCACCATGTGCGTGCGCATCTGCGACGGCTATTTCTTCCCGATGTCGCAGTCCTCCTCGATCGGCGACTTCGATCGCGACGCCCGCAACTGCGGGTCGTCCTGTCCGGGCGCCGAGACGCAGCTCTTCTACGGCCCGCCGGAGGCGGAAGGCGCGGCCGACATGCTGTCGACGGCGACCGGCCGCGCCTACCAGGCGCTTCCCACCGCCTTCCTGCACCAGAACATGTCGGAGTCGCGCACGCCCGGTTGCGGCTGCAAGGCGAATAGAAGTTTTGAAGTGGTCGCCGGCGGGGCCGGAAACCAGCGCCTTGCCGTGCCGCCCGCCCCTGCCCCGGTCGGCATAGAAAAGCCCCGCTCCGGCGAGGCGTCCGCGAGCATCGTGGCGATTCCGGCGCCGCGGCAGGCGACGAGACCTGCCGGCCCCGCTGCCCCGCCGATAGCCCCGGCACCTGGCATGGAAAGGCCGCTGGACGACCGCAAGGTCAGGGTCGTCGGGCCAGCGTTCCTTCCCGATCCAGAAGCGGCAGGAGATCCGCCAGCTCCGGTCCCGCCTCGCGTCCGGTGAGCGCCAACCTGAGCGGCAGGAACAGCGGCTTGCCCTTGCGGCCGGTTTCGGCCTTCACCGCCTCGGTCCACTGCTTCCAGGTGGAGCGGTCCCATGGCTCCTCCGGCAGGAGGTCGAAGGCAGTGCGGACGTAATCGCGGTCCTCGTCGCCGAACTCCGGCGTCTCGGCAGGCCCATCGCGCAAGATGCGCCACCAGGTGGCGGCGTCCTGCACGCTGTCGACATTGCCGCGCACGGCCAGCCAGAACGGCTCGGCCTTTTCGCCCGAGATGCCGAGCACGCCCAGCCGATCGCGCGCCTCGGCGAAGGGCATGTCCTTGAGCAGCGTGTGGTTGAGAGCGACCAGATCGGCCGGATCGAATTTCGCCGCCGATTTCGATGCGGCGGCGGGGTCGAAGCGCTCGGCAAGCTCGCTCATCGTCGGCACGGCGGCGATCGCCTCCGACGTCCCGGTGAGCACGGCCAGCGAGGCCACCGCCATCGGCTCGATGCCCTGGTCGCGCAGACTGCCGACCGACAGCGCGCCGGTGCGTTTCGACAGCCCCTCGCCCGTTGCCGTCGTCAACAGATTGTGGTGCCCGAAGGCCGGCGGCTCGGCGCCCAGTGCCCGGAACAGGGCGATCTGCACGCCGGTGTTGGTCACGTGGTCGTCGCCGCGGATGACATGGGTGACGCCCATGTCGATGTCGTCCACCACCGAGGGCAGCGTGTAGAGATAGGTGCCATCCTCCCGAACCAGCACCGGGTCGGACACCGACGCCAGATCGACGGTTTCGTCGCCGCGCACGATGTCGGCCCAGGCGATCTCGGTGCGTTCCGGATTCTCCGGCTCGCCGGCGGGAAAATTCGGCAGCAGGAAGCGCCAGTGCGGCCGGCGCCCCTCCGCCTCGAGTGCTGCTGTCTCTTCCGAGGTCAGCGCCAGCGCCTCGCGGCCATAGACCGGTGGCAGCTTTCGCGACAGCCGGACCTTCCGGCGCAGTTCCAGCTCCTCCTGCGTCTCGTAGCAGGGATAGAGCAGGCCCGCCGCCTTCAACCGCTCGACCGCCGCGTCGTAGCGGTCGAAGCGCCGCGACTGGTATTCCGTCCGGTCGGGATAGATGCCGAGCCAATGCAGGTCGTAGAGGATGGCATTGGCGTATTCCTGCTTCGAGCGCGCCTGGTCGGTGTCGTCGAAGCGCTGGATGAAGCGCCCCTTGTGCCTGGCGGCGAACAGCCAGTTGAACAGTGCCGTGCGGGCATTGCCGATGTGGATGTTGCCCGTCGGCGACGGGGCGAAACGAACGGTGACTGTCATGGTCGGGCGGGTTAACGGAAGCGTCCGGCCATTTCAAGGCATCAGGCAGGCCCGCCGGCAACAGGCTGCCCCGCCCTGCCCCGGGCGAGCGCCGATGCGCGCCACAACACCGCCGATACCGCCAGGCAATAGATGCCCATGGCGACGATCTGGGCGGGATAGCTGACACCGGCATCGATCAGGATGCCGCTCAGGCCCGGCCCCGCCGCCGAGGCGAGCACGGATGCCGCCACGATCAGCGAGCGGATGGCGCCGAGATGCTTCAGCCCGTAGATTTCGGGCCAGACGGCGCCGAACAGCGTGGTCGACAGCCCGTTGGAGACGCCGATCAGCGCCATGAAGGCGAAGGCGCTCCACTGCGCCTCGACGCCGCCGAGCACGAAACAGGCGGCGCCCAGCGGCAGCAGCACGAAGGGCAGCAGCCTCACCCCGGAATAGCGGTCGATCAATTGCCCCGATACCAGGGTGAAGCCCGTATTGACGGCGGCCATCAGCACGAAGGACGAAGCGAAGGCGGTCAGCGACCAGCCGCGCAGCTCAACCAGATAGACCTGATGGAAGAACACCGTGGTGACGATGAAGCTCGGCGCCGCCACGCCGAGCAGCGCCATGTAGAAGACCGGATCGCGGATGACTTCGGCGCGCGTCCAGTCGCGCGCGTCTGCGACGCGGGGCACCGGATCACTGGCGCGCGGCGTGCGGTCGACAGCGACCAGCGCGGCTGCCGCCGGCAGCGCCACCAGGATGAGCAGAGCCGCAGCCACCAGCCAGCCGTTGCGCCATCCGATCGCCGCGGCGAGCGCGACGAAGGCCGGCGGGAAGCCGGCGTCGCCGGCATTGTGGCCGATGATGATGATCGACAGCGCCCGGCCGCGCTGCGCCGAGAACCAGCGAGCGATCGCCGTATAGGCGTTGTGCACCATCATGCCCTGGCCGAAGAGACGCAGCAGGTAGATGGTCAGCAGCAGCAGCACGACGTTGCTCGAATAGGCCATCGTAGCCGCGGCCAGCGCCAGCATCGGCACGACCAGCAGCGTGACCGAGCGTACGCTGAACCGGTCGACGATCGGCCCGAGCCGCGGCAGCGTCAGCGCGCTGGCAAGCGTTGCGACCATGTAGATCGTGCCGAACTCGCCATGCGAAAGCCCATAGTCCTGACGGATGTGGCCGGATGAGAGCGAGATGAACGTGGTCTGCCCGACCGTCGAGAAGAAGGTGAGCAGGAAGCCGCCGGCGAGCCAGCGCACGTTGTCGCGAAGGAATGTCAGAAGGGCCATGCAGGGATCGCCGAGGAGGTCCGGCCTTGATAGGGCGGCCGCTGCGGCATGGAAAGCGCCGAAACCGTCTGGCCCAATCGAGCAAGGTTGCTCTCTTGCCAAACAGATAAGTATCTGCTTATTTGTTTGCATGAACGAGACGGACATATTCCGCGCGCTTTCCGATCCGACCCGACGGGCCGTGTTCGAGAAGCTGGCGGCGGGCGAGAGGAACGCCACCGAGCTGCGCGAGGGTTTCGGCGTCTCGCAGCCGGCGATCTCGCAGCATCTGGCCATCCTGCGCGGCGCCGGCCTGATCCGCGAGCGGCGGGCCGGACGGCACGTCCACTACAGCGTCGAGCCGGACGGGCTGGAGCCGCTGTTTTCCTGGATCGAGCGGCACCGCGCCTTCTGGCCGGCGCGGGTCGACCGCCTCAAGGATCTGCTCAGGGAGATGGACCAATGACCGCGACGACGATCGGCGAGGACGGCGAGGTGGTGGTCGAATGCGGCCTGGACGCCCCTGCCGAGCGGGTGTGGCGCGCGCTCGCCACCCCGGAACTCGCAGCCGACTGGCTGGATGCGACGTGGGCGGCGGGACGATGTGATGGCGATGTGCCGCCGGACCGGGAAACTCAACCCGACGGTCCGAACCCGAGAGCGAAAACGTTCGAGATCGTCGAGGCCGAACCGTTTTCGCGCCTTACCTATCGCTGGCGCGAGGGTCGCGTGGAGAGTTTCGTGACGGTCGAGCTGTCGCCGCGCGGAGCGAAAAGCACCTGGTTCCGGCTGGTTCACAGGCCGCCGGAATCCCGGACGGCCGCTAACGGCAACACGCCGATGGCGCTCGCCGCCTAAAGCATGTCTCCCGAACGTGTGCAGCGGTTTCGGGATAAGGACATGCGCAAAATCAAGAACCTACAGCGCGTCGCGTGAATTCTTTTTCACGCGACGCGCTGTAGCCGAAGTCACTGCAACACGGAAAATCTGGAGGATCGCGCCATGCGCGACACGATGCAACTCGTCCCCATGGTCGTCGAACAGTCGCCGCGCGGCGAGCGCTCGTTCGACATTTTTTCCCGCCTCCTGCGCGAGCGGATCGTCTTCCTGAACGGCATGGTCGACGACAGTTCGGCGGCGCTGATCTGCGCCCAGTTGCTGTTCCTCGAAGCCGAGGATCCGAAGAAGGAGATCGCCTTCTACATCAACTCGCCGGGCGGCGTCGTAAGCAGCGGCTTCGCCATCTACGACACCATGCAGTTCATCAAATGCCCGGTGGCCACGCTGTGCATGGGCACCGCTTGCTCGATGGGCTCGTTCCTGCTGATGGCGGGCGAACCCGGCCGCCGCGTCGCGCTGCCCAATTCCAGCATCGTCGTGCATCAGCCGCTCGGCGGCTTCCAGGGCCAGGCTTCCGACATCGAGCGCCACGCCCGGAACATCCTCAAGACCAAGCGCCGCATGATCAGGCTCTATGCAAGGCATTGCGGCCGCACCGAGGAAGAGGTGGAGCGCACGCTCGACCGCGACTTCTTCATGACGGCGGAGGAAGCAAGGGATTGGGGCATCGTCGACAAGGTCAACGGCAATCGCCTGGATGTCGAAGGATGATTGGAAAAGCCCGAAGGTGGGCTTCCCTCCGTTTGGCTTGCGAGTACCTATGATGGTACGGTCGGCACTCCGGATATCGTCGGCCTACCCCCGGTCGCGGAAACGGTTGGTGATCGGGTAGCGGCGGTCCCGGCCGAAATTCTTTCTGGTGATCTTGACGCCGGGCGCCGCCTGCCGGCGCTTGTATTCGGCGATGTAGAGCAGGTGCTCGATCCGGTGCACCGTGTCGCGGTCGTGGCCGCGCGCCACGATCTCGTCGACCCCCATCTCGTTCTCGACCAGGCATTCGAGGATGTCGTCGAGCACCGGATAGGGCGGCAGCGAATCCTGGTCCGTCTGGTTCTCGCGCAATTCGGCCGACGGCGCCTTGTCGATGATGTTCTGCGGGATCACCTCGCCCGAGGGCCCGAACGCGCCCGGCGGCACGTTGCCGTTGCGCCAACGCGCCAGCGCGTAGACCTGCATCTTGTAGAGGTCCTTGATCGGATTGAAGCCGCCGTTCATGTCGCCATAGAGCGTGGCGTAGCCGACCGACATCTCGCTCTTGTTGCCGGTGGTCACCACCATCGAGCCAAACTTGTTGGAGATCGCCATCAGGATGGTGCCGCGCGCCCGGCTCTGCAGGTTCTCCTCGGTGATGCCTTCCTTGGTGCCCTCGAAGAGCTGCGTCAGCGCATGCGAAAAGCCCTCGACCGGCTCGGCGATCGGCACGATGTCGTAGCGGCAGCCGAGCGCGCGGGCGCAGTCCTCGGCGTCCTTGAGCGATTCCATCGAGGTGTAGCGGTAGGGCATCATCACGGCGCGCAGCCGCTCCTCGCCGAGCGCGTCGACGGCGAGGGCCGCGCAGATCGCCGAATCGATGCCGCCGGAGAGGCCGAGCACGACGTTCTTGAAGCCGTTCTTGTTGACATAATCGCGCAGGCCCAGCAGGCAGGCGCGGTAGTCCGCTTCCTCCTTCTCCGGAATTTTCGACATCGGTCCGCCGGTGCAGACCCAGCCTTCCGCACTACGCTTCCAGCTGGTGACGGCGAGTTGCTCTTCGAACTGCGACATCTGCATGGCCAGCGTCTTGTCGGCATTGATGGCGAAGGAGGCGCCGTCGAAGACCAATTCGTCCTGGCCGCCGAGCTGGTTGGCGAAGAGCAGCGGCAGACCGCTCTCGATCACCTGGCGAATCGCCACCTGCTGGCGCACGTCGAGCTTGCCCCGATAGTAGGGCGACCCGTTCGGCACCAAAAGCAGCTCGGCGCCGCTCTCGGCCAGCGTCTCGCACACACCGAGGTCGTTCCAGATGTCCTCGCAGATCGGGATGCCGAGCCGCACGCCGCGGAAATTCACCGGTCCCGGCATGTCCGGACCGGCCTGAAAGACGCGCTTCTCGTCAAACTCGCCATAGTTCGGCAGGTCGACCTTGTAGCGCTCGGCGACGATCTTGCCGCCGTCGAGCAGCATGATCGAATTGTGGGTGCCGCTCTTGCGCTTCAGCGGTGTGCCGATGATCACGCCCGGCCCGCCGTCGGCGGTGTCGGCGGCGAGTTCCTCAACCGCCCTCTCGCAGGCGGCCAGCAGCGCCGGCTTCAGCACCAGATCCTCCGGCGGGTAGCCGACGATGAACAGTTCCGTGAACAGCACAAGGTCGGCGCCCTGACGGGCGGCGTCGGCGCGCGCCTCACGCGCCCTGGCAAGGTTGCCGGCGACATCGCCGACAGTCGGGTTGAGCTGGGCGACGGCGATGCGGAGTATGTCTGGCGCGGTCATGACATGCGATTTAACCCGCGCGCGCCCGCGCGGCAATGCCGAGCGGGCGCGTCAGCGTCGCGGGTCGTGCGCCAGGATGCTCAGGCCACTTCGGCAGCCTCGTCCTTGCGCCTCAGATCGGGCGGCGTCGCCTCGTCGGTGAGTGCCGTCACCGCCGCCTCCAGCGTCAGCGACTGCTGGTCGCGCGAGCCGAGCCGACGCATGTTGACGGTGCCCTCCTCCGCCTCGCGCTTGCCGCAGACGAGGATCACGGGCACCTTGGCCAGCGAGTGCTCGCGGACCTTGTAGTTGATCTTCTCGTTGCGCAGATCCGCCTCGGCGGCCAGCCCCGCCGCCTTCAGCCGCTTCACCACCTTTTCGGCATAGGCGTCGGCATCGGACGTGATGGTCGCCACCACCACCTGCAGCGGCGCGAACCACAGCAGCATCTGCCCGGCATGGCTCTCGATCAGGATGCCGAGGAAGCGTTCGAGCGAGCCGCAGATCGCGCGGTGCACCATCACCGGCTGCTTCTTCTCCGAATCGGAGCCGATGTAGAAGGCGCCGAACCGCTCCGGCAGGTTGAAATCCACCTGCGTGGTGCCGCACTGCCACTCGCGGCCGATGGCGTCCTTCAGCGTGTATTCGAACTTCGGCCCGTAGAACGTGCCCTCGCCCTCGTTGATGCCGGTCTTGATGCGGTTGTCCTCGCGCGCCATGCGGCCGAGCGCGCGCTTCAGAATGTCTTCCGCGTGGTCCCACATGGCATCGGTGCCGACGCGTTTCTCCGGCCGAGTGGCGAGCTTCACCACGACCTCGTCAAAGCCGAAATCCTTGTAGACCGACATCATCAGGTCGTTGATCTTCAGGATCTCCGCCTCGAGCTGCTCCTCCGTGCAGAAGATGTGAGCGTCGTCCTGCGTGAAGGCGCGCACACGCATCAGCCCGTGCAGCGCGCCCGACGCCTCGTAGCGATGGACGTTGCCGAATTCGGCAAGCCGGATCGGTAGATCGCGGTACGACTTCAGGCCGTGCTTGAAGATCTGCACATGCCCGGGGCAGTTCATCGGCTTCAGCGCGAAGACACGCTGGTCGGCTTCCGGATCGTCGGGATGGGTGAAGGCATGCGCCGACTTCACCGCGAACATATTCTCCTGGTACCAGCGCCAGTGGCCCGACGTCTCCCACAGGCTCTTGTCGAGGACCTGCGGGGCGTTGACCTCCTGGTAGTCGTCGCCGAGGCGGCGACGCATATAGGCGATGAGATTCTGGAACATCTTCCAGCCCTTGGCGTGCCAGAAGACGACGCCCGGCCCCTCTTCCTGGAAGTGGAACAGGTCCATCTCGCGCCCCAGCCGTCGGTGGTCGCGCTTCTCGGCCTCTTCCAGCATGTGGATATAGGCGTCGAGTTGCGCCTGGTCGGCCCAGGCGGTGCCGTAGATGCGCGTCAGCATTGGATTGTTGGCATCGCCGCGCCAGTAGGCGCCAGCCACCTTCATCAGCTTGAAGGCGTTGCCGATCTGCCCGGTCGAGGCCATGTGCGGCCCGCGGCAGAGATCGAACCAGTCGCCCTGGAAGTAGATCTTCAGGTCCTGGTCTTCGGGAATGGCCTCGATCAACTCGATCTTGTAGGCCTCACCCTTGTCGCGAAACACTTTTTTCGCACGCTCGCGGTCCCACACCTCCTTGGTGAAGGGTTTGTTGCGCAAAATGATCTCGCGCATCTTCTTCTCGATGACCGGAAAGTCCTCGGGCGTGAACGGCTCGTTACGGGCAAAGTCGTAGTAGAACCCGTTTTCGATGACCGGGCCGATGGTTACCTGGGTGCCCGGCCACAGCTCCTGAACCGCCTCCGCCAGCACGTGCGCGGCGTCGTGGCGGATAAGTTCCAAGGCGCGCGGGTCGTCGCGGGTGACGATCTCGACCTTGCCCGAGCGGCCGACCGGATCGGACAGATCGCGCACTGTACCGTCGAGCGCATAGGCGACCGCCTTCTTGGCGAGCGACTTCGAGATCGACTCCGCGAGCGCGGCGCCGGTCGTCGCCGCGTCGTAGTCGCGGACGGAACCATCGGGAAATGTCAGGGAAACGGACTGGGACATAAGATGCTCCTGCTATCCAGTCCCGCAAACGAGCGCGGGTGGTGAATGCCGGGCAAGCCGGCAGCAGCGGCTTTTAGTAGCCGCAGGCGCCCGCGTAAAGCAGGATTGCCCGATGATTCTCTTTCGCGGAGCAATCGGGCCGATGTTCCTCCTGAAACGCAGCGTGAAGCGAAAGCCGGACCTGCAATGGGCGCTTGCCGACCGCCAGTTCTTCGCCTGCGGCGCCTGCCATATCCTTGCCTATGCCTTCCTGGGGAAGTACCCCGCCTCGGGCTTCGGCGCGGTCTGGATCAAGCCGGCCGCCGGCTACACCGGCAATCACGTCGTCGCCACCGACGGCGATATCGCCTTCGATTATCACGGCTTTTCACGCTGGCGGCACCTCCTGGAGCACACGACACGCAAGGCCGAGCGGCTGATGCCTGGCTGGAGCTGTACCTTGGTGCCACTGCCGCCGGAGGCACTGACCTCGGAGGCAAGGTCGAAAGAGATCGAAGGGTTGTGGTTGCGCGGGCCGGAACAGTGTCTGCACGACGCGTTGCCGCACGCCCGCGCCTTTCTCGACCGGTTCGAGCCACCCGAGGGCGCTCAGGGACTCTCCAGCCGAAAATACCGCCACGGGGTGAACCAGCGATAGCGCGCGGACAGCCGCTCCGGCACGTTGTCGATGCCCTGCGTGCCACCAGGACCGCAGCGCATCACGCGGAACAGCCCCATCCACCCGCCTGCCCATAAACCGTGGCGGGCGATCGCCTCATAGGAATATTCCGAGCAGGTCGGCAGGTGGCGGCAGGTATTGCCGACGAAGCCGGAAAGCGTGAGTTGGTAGAGGCGCACAATGCCGGTGCCGAGAAGACGTCCTGGCGTCTTTCGCCAAGGGCCGCGCCAGTTGCGGCCGCGCGGGCGCCGGGCCTCGCGCCCATCGTCTTTCCCCGACCCGCGGCATGCCTTGTGCTCCATCGCCCAGACATGTTCATCCCGAACGATCTTGGCAAGAGGCTGCCTGGGCCGAGTTCGGCTCAGGAGAATGGCCGGAGGCCGTTCCTGGAGGGTGGAAATGTCTTCGCCGGAATCCGTTCGCGGCTGCCCGGCGTGTCGAACGGGTGTCCGCCCGGCCGGTACTGGAACGTAGCGATCCGAAGAACGTCGGCGAAGATTTCGAGAAAGTCGCGCATCGCGGTTCTCCTTCGAGGGGATTGAACCGCCGCTGGCACCCGGCTTCAAACGAGTATAGTGTTGGCCTCGTATGCCTTGAGGTTATGCGAAATGAAACGCGGACGCCTGCCGCTCACCGCCCTGCGCAGCTTCGAGGCGGCCGGCCGGCATTCGAGTTTCAGCCGCGCGGCCGAGGAACTCTACGTCTCGCAGGCGGCGATCAGCCGCCAAGTCCGCGAATTGGAAGCTTCGGTAGGCCGGGCGCTGTTCTTCCGCAATCACCGCCGGGTCGTTCTCACCGAGGCAGGCCGGCACCTTCTCGACCAGTTGACGCAAAGTTTCGACGCCATCGACCGCCGGCTCGGCGAGATCATCGAGCGGCCGGCCCAGCATGTCGTGACGGTGAGCGTCGAGCCCTCGCTGGCGGCGGCCTGGCTGGTGCCGAGGCTGAACGCCTTCAATGCCCTGCGGCCGGATGTCGACGTCTCGATCGACGCCAGCCCTCTCCTCATCGATTTCAGGGGCCACCGGTTCGACCTGGCGATCCGCCACGGCATGACGGCGACGTCCTGGCCGCGGACGCAGTCGCGCCATCTGTTCGACTGCACGAGGACGGCCCTGATGGCGCCGGCGATGCTGGCCGCGGGACCTCCCGTCACGTCCGCCGCGGATCTCCTCCACTTTCCCCTTCTTCACGAGGACGATCGCGACGGCTGGGCCGACTGGTTCAAGGCAGCCGGCGCCGGAGCCACGGAGCCGCGTCGCGGACCGATCTTTCCCGATGCCGCGCTCTCCGCGCAGAGCGCAGCGCTCGGCCATGGCGTCGCGCTCGGCTGCCGGCTGCTGACCTGGCCGGACTTCTCGGCCGGCAGGTTGATCGCACCGGTGGATTTCGATATCCCGGGCGGTGCCTATTGGCTGGTCGCATCGGATTTCGACCGGCTCGGCGAGCCGGCAAAGGCCTTCGCGGAGTGGGTTGCAGAGGAAATCGCGAGAGACCTCGGCGTGATCGACGCAGCTACACCATCGGCCGATGAAAGCAAAATTGCATCACGTCAAAGCGAGGATCGGTTCGGATCGCCATCGACGGTTGAGCGCTGACGTGCGGTGCGTGCAGCCGCAACCATGGGCGGAAGGAAGTTGTGCGCCGTAGTCCACAGTACGGAAAGGTCGACGCCGCCATAGCCATGGCTCAGGCGGTTTCGCATCGCATACGCCGCCCTCACCTGCAGATCGGGATATTTCCGTTCGATGCCCGGATCGATCTTGAGGATTCTGCCCGAGGCCTCGCCAACCACCTCAAGACACTTCCATACGGCGAGATGGGTGCGATGATCCTCTTCGAACTGCTCGAACGTCATTCCGCCAAGGAGCGCAGGAACACGTTCGCCCCAAAGAACGATATCCGACAGCAATTCCAAGAACCGGCTATCGGGCTGGTCCTTCATAGGGGACGCACGTCCCGCCGAACCCTTGCGGCGACCGGCTCGGAAAACCCGCCGGGCGTCATGATGTCCACGGGCACGCCCAGCAATTCCGAAATATCGCTTTGCAGCCCATCTAGATGAACGAAGGTGGTCTCCCCATGCCGGCCATCGACCAGAATATCCAGGTCGCTGCCATCGACGTCCTCGCCGCGGGCCACCGAGCCGAAGACGCGCGGGTTGCTGACGGGATAACGCGCGATGATCGCGCGCACCTCGTCCCGATGTCTTGCCAGCGCTTCCGAGGGTCGCATCGCCATCGCTCCGGCCAGGTTTCCGTTCCGGCGTCAGGCCGCCTTCTCGGCCTGCTTGCGCTCGATCTGGCCGATGGCGTCCACCACGGCGTCGAAGGTCAGCATGGTCGAGGCGTGACGCGCCTTGTAGTCGCGCACAGGCTCCAGATATTTGAGGTCGGCGAAACGGCCGATCGGCGGCGGACCATTCTCCTTCAGCATTTTTCGCATCGCCTCGCGCACCTCGCGCAACTCGTCGGCGGTCGCACCGACGACGTTCTGCGCCATGATAGCCGAGGAGGCCTGTCCGAGCGCGCAGGCTTTCACGTCGTGGGCGAAATCGGTCACCACGCCATCGCGCATCGACAGGTCGACGACGACGGTCGAGCCGCACAGCTTGGAATGCGCCCGCGCCGTCGCATCGGGATCGGCCAGCCGGCCGATGCGGCCGATATTGCCGGCAAAGCCAAGGATTTTCGCGTTGTAGACGTCGTCGATCATGATCGCGATCCATTGCTCACTGTCGGCGGTCGGCGCCGCTCGCAGCCTTCGGTCACCTATATAATGCGTCAGGCAAATCCCCGCATGCACATTTTCGCCGGCCGGGCCTCGCCAGTGAAGCGCCGGCTCGATGCGGCAGGCCAACCGAAATGATTTTCGCCCCTTCGTCGAAATTGCGCTTGCCGTTCCGCCTGAGGGCCGTCGCGCAAACGGACTGTGTCATTCCGGCGTCTTTCATTGACGCCTGCGCCCCTTATATAATGATCCGGTCTGGGTCGCAGGCTCGGACATGCCGTATTGCCGCTTTTCGGACACCGCAGGGTCAGGTGGCCGCGAAAGGCAGTGGTCCGTTCAACTCGTCGCTCCAGAGAGAGCGACTACGGGAGACTCCTTTCATGGACGCTGTCGTCAAGAAGATCATGCCGCGGTCCGACTACATGGACAAGCCGGCGACCAACCGCCCCTCGCAGGCCGAAGTCGAGGCGGCCGTGCTGACGCTGCTGCGCTGGACCGGCGACGACCCCGAGCGCGAGGGCTTGAGGGACACGCCAAAGAGGGTCGCCAAGGCCTTTCTCGAAATGTTCAACGGCTACGACATGTGCCCGGCCGAAGAGCTCGGCCGCACCTTCGAAGAGGTCGCCGGCTACGACGACCTGGTGATCGTGCGCGACATAAAGTTCCACTCGCATTGCGAGCACCATATGGTGCCGATCATCGGCAGGGCGCATGTCGGCTATCTGCCCGACGGCAAGGTGGTCGGCCTCTCCAAGATCGCGCGCGTCGTCGACATCTTCGCCCATCGGCTGCAGACGCAAGAGGCGCTCACGGCGCAGATCGCCGGCGTCATCCAGGAGGTGCTCAACCCGCGCGGGGTTGCCGTCATGGTCGAAGCCGAGCATATGTGCATGGCGATGCGCGGCATCCGCAAGCAGGGCTCCAGCACCCTGACCTCCACCTTCACCGGCGTGTTCAAGGACAATCCCGAAGAACAGATCCGGTTCTTGACAATGGTCCGGGCGGGCCAGGGCGGCTGACCCTAGCCCACCGGCTTCAGACAAGGAGCCGGCAATGCCGGATAGGTTCCCTGCCCCGCCTTCCGACAAGACGCTGCTCGAGGCGGGCGGCACGCTGACGCCGCGTTTCGACGCCAACGGACTGGTGACCGCCGTGGTGACCGATGCCGAGGACGGCACGGTGCTGATGGTCGCCCACATGAACGCCCAAGCGCTGGCGCTCACGCTCAAAACCGGCATTGCCCATTTCTGGTCACGATCGCGTGCATCCTTGTGGAAAAAGGGGGAAACGTCGGGCAACGTTCAGCAAGTGGTCGAAATGCGGGCCGATTGCGATCAGGACGCGATCTGGCTGAGTGTCAAAGTAGCGGGCGACGGTGCAACTTGTCACACCGGGCGGCGTTCTTGTTTTTACAGGATTGTCGAAATCACGGACGGGGAAGCTGGCCTGCGCGACGATGGAAGCGCGGTGCTGACGAATGCGTCTGCGCCACACGCACACGGCTGACTGGCCCATCTCTTTCCGGTTTGAAAACCAACCTGCTTCATGCTTTCGATACGCTGCGGGCGTTAAAAGCATGAACGGGAGGCTTGGGAGTTGAAGATGCTCGATTGGGCGTCGTTCAGGGGAAGACCCGGGGTCAGTGAAGCGGACGGCTTTTCCTCGCACGCGCCCGAGGACGGCAAGCCTGTCAAGAAAACCGGGATCTCGCTTGCCCTCGGCGGCGGCGCGGCGCGCGGCTGGGCCCATATCGGCGTGCTCAGGGCGCTCGACGAGGCAGGCATCGAGATCAGCATGATCGCCGGCACCTCGATCGGCGCGCTGGTCGGCGGCTGCTATCTCGCCGGCAAGCTCGACCAGCTGGAAGAATTCGCCCGCAGCCTGACCAAGCGCCGCATCTTCGGGCTGCTGGACTTCAATTTCGGCGGCAACGGCCTGTTCAGCGGCATGCGGCTCGATGCGCGCATGCAGCAGCACCTCAACGGCATGACCTTCGAGGACCTGCCGAAGCCGTTCGTCTGCGTGGCGGCGGAAATCCGCACCGGTCACGAGATCTGGCTGTCCAGCGGCTCGCTGATCACCGCCATGCGCGCCTCATATGCCCTGCCCGGCGTGTTCGAGCCGGTGACCGCCAACAAGCGCGTCCTGGTCGACGGAGCACTGGTCAATCCGGTGCCGGTGTCGGTCTGCCGCGCCTACGAACAGCCGCTGGTGGTGGCGGTCAACCTGCATTACGACCTGTTCGGCCGCGCCGCGGTGATCAAGCACAGCGCCGGCGAGCTGGTGGTCGAGACCAATGGCGGCCGCCGCGTTCCCGGCATCCAGCATGAGTCGCGGCTCGGCATCAGCGGCGTCATGGTCGAGGCCTTCAATATTATCCAGGACCGCATCTCGCGGGCTCGGCTGGCCGGCGACCCGCCGGATCTGTCGCTGCAGCCCAAGCTCGGCCATATCGGCCTTTCGGAATTCTATCGCGCCGACGAGGCGATCCGCATCGGCTACGAGACCACCAAGGAGCGGCTCGGCGAGCTCATCCGGCTGCAGAGCGTGCTCGCCTGAGCCGCAGGCCGGGCCTGCCGCGCCACCTCACATCGGGCTTTCCGCCGCGTCGACGATCCTGAACTGGACGCTGCGGGCGCCGTTCCAGTAGTTTGCCTGCACCTGTCCCGCGACATGGATGCGGGCGCCACGGCTCCTGCCCAGGAATTCGCCGAGCTCGGTGCCGGCGGCCCGGAAAGCCATCGCCTGCAGCGATCCTCCGGCATCGGAGCGCAGGTCCAGCCGCAGATGCGAACCGCCGACCGGCCGGACGTCGCGCAGCTGGTGGCGCGGCAGCACGAAGGTCGGCGCCGGATACCCAGCGCCGAATGGGCCCGCCTGCTCCAGCGCGTCGAGCAGCGCCTGCGTCGCGCCCTCGGCCGACAGCGCCGCGTCGACCAGCAGCGTCTCCTCGTCTCGCAGCCGCGACACGTCGGCCGCCGCCCGCTCCTCGAAATAGGCGCGAAGCTCGCCGAGCCGGGCACGCTGCACCGTGATGCCCGCCGCCATGGCGTGGCCGCCACCCTTGTCGATCAGCCCGCGCTCGAAGGCACCGCGCACCAGCCGGCCCAGGTCGAACCCGGCCACCGACCGGCCCGAGCCGGTGCCGACGCCGTTGGCGTTGAAAGCTATGGCGAAGGCGGGGCGGCGCACATGGTCCTTGAGCCGCGACGCAAGCAGACCGACGATGCCAGGATGCCAGCCGTCGTTGCAGGTCACCATCACCGCAGGGCCGACACCGCCGGCGAGCTCGGCGTCGGCCTCGGCGCGGGCCTGCTCCAGCATAACCTGCTCCATGGCCTGCCGCTCGCCGTTCAGGCGGCCGAGCACCTCGGCGATGCGTTCGGCCTCGACCGGGTCGTCGGTGGCCAGGAGGCGACTGCCCAGCGCCGCATCGCCGATGCGGCCGCCGGCATTGATGCGCGGGCCGATGAGGAAGCCGAGATGGAAGACGTTGATCGGCTCGCCGACGCGCGCCGTCCTTGCCAGCGCCGCCAGGCCGACATTGCGCTGCTGCCGTATCGCCAGCAGGCCCTTGACGACGAAGGCGCGGTTGACGCCGGTGAGCGGCACCACGTCGCAGACGGTCGCCAGCGCCACCAGGTCGAGCATGAACAGCAGGTCGGGCGGCGGCCGATCGGGGCGGCGCTGCCGCAACACCCTTGCCGTCTGCACCAGCGCCAGGAAGACGACACCGGCCGCGCACAGATGGCCCTGCCCGGACAGGTCGTCGTCTCGGTTCGGATTGACCACCGGCACGCCTGCCGGCAGCGCCCCGCCGACCTGGTGATGGTCGAGCACCACCACATCCGCTCCGGCCTGCCGCGCTGCTTCGATGGAGGGTGCGCTGTTGGTGCCGCAGTCGACGGTGACGACAAGCCGGGCACCGCGCCCGACCAGCTCGCGCATGGCATCCGGATTGGGGCCATAACCCTCGAAAATGCGGTCGGGGATGTAGATTTCGGACTCGATGCCGAAATGATTGAGGAACCGCTTGAGCATTGCCGAGGAAGCGGCTCCGTCGACGTCGTAGTCGCCGAAGATCGCCACCCGCTCACGCCGCTCGATCGCCGCGGCGAGCCTATCGGCCGCAGCCTCCATGTCGGTCAGCGTCGCCGGATCCGGCAGCAGGTCGCGGATGGTCGGGTCGAGGAACTTCGTCACGGCGTCGGTCGCGACGTTGCGGCCGGCGAGCACGCGCGCCACGATCTCCGGCACGCCTTGCCCCTGGGCGATGGCGAGCGCCGTCATTTCCTGGCGCTCGCTCAGCCGGTGCGCCCAGGCCGCCCCAGCGGCCGAGCGGCGCACGCCGAGGAAGAGGCGTTTTTCGGGAGTCATGTCGGCTGCGCCCGATCCGTCCTCACACCCGCTCCAGGTCTTTGTGGCGCGCCCTGATCTCGCGCACGGTGCGCGACGACGAGCGCAGCACGATCGTGTCGGTGGTAATCGCGGTGCGGCCGAAGCGGACGCCGGACAAGAGGTTGCCGTCGGTGACGCCGGTCGCGGCGAACAGCACGTCGCCCTTCGCCATGTCCTCGACCCCATAGACCCGGTCGAAGTCGACGATACCCGTCCGCGCGCCCAGCGCGCGCTTTTCCTGAGTGTCGAAGATCAGCCGCCCCTGCATCTGCCCGCCGATGCAGCGCAGGGCGGCGGCGGCCAGCACCCCTTCCGGCGCGCCGCCCGAACCGAGATAGATGTCGACGCCGGTCTCTTCCGGCTCGGTCGTGTGGATGATGCCGGCCACGTCGCCGTCGCCGATCAGCCGGATCGCCGCACCGGCCGCCCGCACCGTCTCGATCAGGCGGGAGTGGCGCGGGCGGTCAAGAATGCAGGCGGTGATTTCGCCCACCGGAACACCCTTCGCCCGGGCGAGACTGCGGATATTGTCTTCCGCCGGGGCGTCGATGTCGACCAGTCCGGCGGGATAGCCAGGTCCGATCGCGATCTTCTGCATGTAGATGTTGGGCGCGAACAGCAGGCTGCCCTTGTCGGCCACCGCGATCACCGACAATGCGTTCGGCAGGTTCTTGGCGCAGACGGTGGCGCCCTCGAGCGGTCTGACGGCGATATCGACCTCCGGTCCCTCGCCGCCTCCCAGCGTCTCGCCGAGATAGAGCGTCGGCGTCTCGTCGCGCTCTCCCGCTCCGATCACCACGGTACCGCGGATCGGCAGCCGGTCGAGCTCGGTGCGCATCGCGGCGACAGCCGCGTCGTCGGCCGCCTTCTCGTCGCCGCGGCCGCGCAACCGCGCGGCGGCGATCGCCGCGCGTTCGGTAACGCGGACGGCTTCCATCGTCAGGATACGGTCGAGGCTGGAATTCTTGGTCACCGCGTGAATGTCCTTGAAACGAAATGGCGGGCGGCGGGGTCGAAACCGGATCTTCTTGGCAAAGTACCCAGGCGACAGCAAGACCCGTTGCGAAAATCCCGGGCAGACGCTTCAATCGAGATCCATCTCGATTGGGGGGATACCATGTTCGAGACTGGTTTGCTGATCGGCCTGATTATCTGGCCGATCTCGGGAATTTGGCTCGTTGTTTCGCTACTGAGACTTATTCTCCCTCGATGGCGCAGGAGCGGCATCCGACAGTCCGCGATCTCGGCCGCCGTGTTCGTTTGCTCATTCGTCGGCATTATCGTGTGCAATCAACTGCTTTATCTCGACTATGGCCTGAGCTCACGCGATGGCCTGGAGGAGGCGCAAGCCGCGAAAAAGGCGCTGGCCGATGCCGAGAGTGCACGTGCAAAGGCTGCCGCCGAAAAGAAGGCAGCGCAAGACGCCCAAAGGAAGGCCGAAGAGGAAGCCAGGCAGGCAGCCTTGGACGCTGAGCGCCGCAAGCGGGACGCCGAAGAGCAGGCGGCCAGAATGGCGGCCGAGAAGGCCGCCGAGCTCGTCGAAAAATGTGCCGACAAGACCATGGCATTCGTGATGTCGCAGGAATTCGTCAGGCGGAACCTCAAGGCGCCTTCGACTGCCGAATTCCCATGGTACACGGACGATCAGGTCGCCGTCTCCACCAAGCCGGGCTGTGCTTTCCGGGTCATTGCCTGGGTGGACGCGCAGAACAGCTTCGGTGCCCAAATCAGGTCGGTGTACATCGTGGATATGAAATACAACGACGACGCAGGAACGTGGATGCTTACCGACATAAGCATTCAATAGACGCTGCCGGGACGTATCTAATCCGCCCGCTCGATGCGGATCACCTGCGGCTTGTCGGCGAGATGGCCGTCCTTGGTGATGCCGTCGACGGCCTTGCGTACCGCCGCCTCGGTCGTCTCATGGGTGACCAGGATGACCGTCTTCAGCGCCGCGTCGCCGAGGTCGGAGGCGTGCTGCACGATCGATTCCAGCGAGATCTGGCTGTCGGCCATGCGCTTGGCGACGGCGGCGAAGACGCCGACGCGGTCGTGCACGGTCAGGCGGATGAAATAGCCGCCCTCGTGGCTGCGCATCTTCGCCTGCTTGTAGGGTTTCAGCTCCTTGGCCGGCCGGCCGAACACCGGGCCGTGCTGGAAACCCGGCCGGCTCTTGGCGATGTCGGCGATGTCGCCGACCACCGCCGAGGCGGTAGCATTACCGCCGGCGCCCGGCCCCGACAGCAGCAGTTCGCCGAGAATGTCGGTTTCGATCGCCACCGCATTGGTCACGCCATGCACCTGCGCGATCACCGACGCCGTCGGCACCATGGTCGGGTGCACGCGCTGCTCGATGCCGCTTTCGGTGCGTTGCGCCACGCCGAGCAGCTTTATGCGGTAGCCGAGCTCGGCGGCGGCGCGGATGTCGGCCTGGGTGATGTTGGAGATACCCTCCAGATAGATGTCGTCGGCCGCTATCCTGGTGCCGAAGGCCAGGCTGGTCAGGATGGACAGCTTGTGCGCGGTGTCTTGGCCCTCGATGTCGAAGGTCGGGTCGGCCTCGGCATAGCCGAGCCGCTGCGCGTCCTTCAGCACCTCGTCGAAGGAAATGCCTTCCGCCTCCATGCGGGTGAGGATGTAATTGCAGGTGCCGTTGAGAATTCCGAAGACGCGGTTCACCGTATTGCCGGCCAGCGCCTCGCGCATCGTCTTGATCACCGGGATGCCGCCGGCCACCGCCGCCTCGTAGTTGAGCAGCACGCCTTTCCGCTCGGCGATCTCCGCCAGAGCGACGCCATGCTTGGCAAGCAGCGCCTTGTTGGCGGTGACGACATGGCGCCCAGCCTCGAGCCCGGCCTTGACGCTGGCGCGCGCCGGCCCGTCATCGCCGCCGATCAGTTCGACGAAGACGTCGATCTCGGCATTGGCGGCGAGTTCGGCCGGGTCGGCGAACCAGGCGGTCCGGGACAGGTCGATGCCGCGGTCGCGGCCGGTGTCGCGCGCCGACACCGCGGTCACGACGATTTCCCGGCCGCACTGGCGCGCGAGTTCCGCCTGCTTTTCCGCGATCACCCGCACCACCGAGGCGCCGACCGTGCCGAGACCGGCCACCCCAATACGCAAAGCTTCGGCCATGACCGGTCCGCCCTCTGAAAATCCGTCGACTTGAATGATGCGATCAGCGCCGCGCCACCAGCGGCACCACATTGTTGGGCTGCTTGGCGGCGGTGCTCAGGAAGCGCTTGATGTTGCGCGCAGCCTGGCGGATGCGGTGCTCGTTCTCTACTAGCGCGATGCGCACGTGGTCGTCGCCGTGCTCGCCGAAGCCGATGCCCGGCGCCACCGCGACGTCCGCATGCTCGATCAGCAGCTTGGAATATTCGAGCGAACCAAGATGGCGGAACGGTTCGGGGATCGGCGCCCAGGCGAACATCGAGGCCGCCGGCGCCGGAATATCCCAGCCGGCGCGGCCGAAGGCGTCGACCATCACGTCGCGGCGCTTGCGGTAGACGTCGCGCACTTCCGCTATGTCGGAGCCGTCGCCGTTGAGGGCGGCGGTCGCCGCCACCTGGATCGGCGTGAAGGCGCCGTAGTCAAGATAGGATTTCACCCGCGTCAGCGCCGCGATCAGGCGGGCATTGCCGACGGCGAAACCCATGCGCCAGCCCGGCATGGAAAATGTCTTCGACATGGAGGTGAACTCGACGGTGACGTCGATGGCGCCGGGCACCTGCAGCACCGAAGGCGGCGGATTGCCGTCGAAATAGATCTCCGAATAGGCGAGATCCGACAGGATGATGATGTCGTTCTTCTTGGCGAAGGCGACGACGTCCTTGTAGAAGTCGAGGCTCGCCACCAACGCCGTCGGATTGGACGGATAGTTGAGGATCAGCGCCAGCGGCTTGGGGATCGAATGGCGGATGCCGCGCTCGAGCGCCGGGATGAAGCCGTCGTCCGGCTCCACCTGCAGCGAGCGGATGACGCCGCCCGACATGATGAAGCCGAATGCATGGATCGGATAGGTCGGGTTGGGGCAGAGAATCACGTCGCCGGGCGCGGTGATCGCCTGCGCCATGTTGGCGAAGCCTTCCTTCGAGCCGAGCGTGGCGACGACCTCGGTCTCGGGATCGAGCTTCACCCCGAAGCGGCGGGCGTAGTAGTTCGCCTGGGCGCGGCGCAGGCCGGGAATGCCGCGCGACGACGAATAGCGATGGGTGCGCGGGTCGCGCACCACCTCGCACAGCTTGTCGACGATCGCCTTCGGCGTCGGCAGGTCGGGATTGCCCATGCCCAGATCGACGATGTCGGCGCCGTTGGCGCGGGCTGTGGCCTTCAGCCGGTTGACCTGCTCGAACACATAGGGCGGAAGCCGGCGAACCTTGTGAAACTCTTCCATCGTCGTTCCAAGAAAAGGGAGGGCAGCGTTGCGCGCGCTATATACCCAAAGTCGGCAGCGGTCGAGGCCGTCACTGGGCCTCGATCGCCTTCAGCGTGTCGCCGCCATGCTCTTCGGCGAGCTTCTGCAGGCGCCGCGGATCGCCGGTCGTGCCGGCGCCACGTCCGGAGGTCGCCTGGGCCGATTGCGCCGACTGGATGCGGGCGGTGACCCTGCCCTTGTCCTCGTCCGTCATCGGCGGCGCGGCGACCTGCGGCGGCACGTTGAGATTCGGATAGGTGCCGGTATCCAGCGGGCCGCGTTGCGGCACCAGCGGCATCGCCGTATCGGAAGCACTCGAAGCGCAGCCGGCAAGGATGGAGACCAGCACGGCCGCAAGACCGGCGCGGCACATGGCCGCCGGAGAGGATTTGTACCCGACCGTCATGATCTTTTCCGAAGTCCCCGTTAGTCGAACGCCGTGAGTCGACGTTGGACCCTTTCGAATGTGTCATGCTAGTATGTCAATAAAAAGCCTTGGGAAAAGCCCCGGGAGGACCGTGGACGGCATGAACAAAACTTCGGATGCGGGCAAGCCGGGCGCTGCCGACAGGAATGGCGCCGAGACGGCATCCGTGGAGGAGTACCTCGTCAAGGATCCGGAACGCTTCGCCCTCAACATGGCCCGCATGGTCGAGCAGGCCGGCAAGGCCGCCGCCGCCTGGGCCGAGCCGCGCGAGAAAGGCGAAGTGCGCGACACCGTCGCCGAGCCGGCCGTCGACATGGTCAAGACGTTCTCCAAGCTGACGGAATACTGGCTGTCCGATCCGCAGCGCGCCCTGGAGGCGCAGACGCGGCTGTTCGCCGGCTACATGAACGTCTGGACCAGCGCCATCCACAAGGCGGGCGGCGAGCCGGCCGACGACGCGGTGAAGCCGGACAAAGGCGACAAGCGTTTCCTGGACCCGGACTGGGGCCGCAACGCCTTCTTCGATTTCCTCAAGCAGGCCTATCTCGTCACCTCGCGCTGGGCGGGCGATCTGGTCGAGCAGGCGGAAGGCCTCGACGAGCACACCAGGCACAAGGCGTCCTTCTATGTGAAGCAGGTCTCCAACGCGCTGTCGCCGTCGAATTTCATCCTCACCAACCCCGAACTGTTCCGCGAGACGGTGGCCAGCAGCGGCGAGAACCTGGTGCGCGGCATGAAGATGCTGGCCGAGGACATCGTGGCCGGGCGTGGCGACCTGAAACTCCGTCAGGCCGACTACACGCCGTTCGAGATCGGCCGCAACGTCGCGGTGACGCCGGGCAAGGTGATCGGGCGCAGCGACGTGGCGGAGATCCTGCAATACGCGCCGACGACCGACAAGGTGCTGAAGCGGCCGCTGCTGATCTGCCCGCCCTGGATCAACAAATTCTACATCCTCGACCTCAACCCGCAGAAATCCTTCATCGGCTGGGCGCTCGACCAGGGCCACACCGTCTTCGTCATCTCCTGGGTCAACCCCGACCAGCGGCACGGCATGAAGGGCTGGGAGGCCTATGTCCGCGAAGGGCTGCAATACGGGCTGGACTGCGTGGAGACGGCGACGGGGGAGAAGAAGGTCAATGCCATCGGCTACTGCGTCGGCGGCACGCTGCTGGCGGCGGGGCTCGCCCTGCTCGCGCAGGAGGGCGACGACCGCATCGCCTCGGCGACGTTCTTCGCCACCCAGGTCGACTTCACCCATGCGGGCGACCTGAAGGTTTTCGTCGACGAGGACCAGATCGCCGCACTCGAGCGCGCCATGAACGAGAAGGGGTTCCTCGAAGGCACCAAGATGGCGACCGCTTTCAACATGCTGCGCTCGGGCGACCTGATCTGGCCTTATTTCGTCAACAACTACCTGCGCGGCAAGGATCCCCTGCCCTTCGACCTGCTCTACTGGAACGCCGATTCCACCCGGATGGCCGCAGCCAACCACTCCTTCTACCTGCGCAACTGCTATCTGGAGAACAATCTCACCGCGGGGCGGATGGAGATCGCCGGCCGGCAGCTCTCGCTCGCCGACGTGACCGTTCCGGTCTACAACCTCGCCACACGCGAGGACCACATCGCGCCGCCGCGCTCGGTCTTCGTCGGCTCGAAATTCTTCGGCGGGCCGGTGGAGTTCGTGATGGCCGGATCGGGCCATATCGCCGGCGTCGTCAATCCGCCCGCGCTGAACAAGTATCAGTTCTGGACCGGCGGCCGGGCGACGGGCAGTTTTGACGAGTGGGTTGCCGGCGCCAGCGAGAATGCGGGCTCCTGGTGGCCGCACTGGCAGAAATGGATCGAGCGGCAGGACGGGAAAAAGGTGCCGGCGCGCAAGCCAGGCGCGCATGGCAAGGTCCTCGGCGACGCGCCGGGGACCTATGTCAAGGTGCGCGTGTGAGGCAGCCGCCCGCGGCCGGCCGCCACTGCCTAAAAAGCCGGCAGAATCATGGCGCGACCATGATGCCGCCTCATTTGCTCCCTAGCTGGATTCTGGTTAAAAATCACGAATCACGCGTGCGCCTCTCGAAGGCGTGACTCATAGTTGAAATCGATACTATGCCGGCGGGCGGGACCGGCACCACGCGAGGGATTTCGGTTTGCGAGTACGGGGACAACGTAGCGCACGAGGGGGAAGCTTTACCGTCATCGGAGCTCTGGTCTCCGTCCTGCTCGCGTCCTGCACGTCCGCGACCGATCCAAATCTCGATGTGAACGGCTTCAATTCGGCGGCGATGACGGCGCCCGCGCCCGCCGACGGCACCAACCGCCTGGCCGGCTCCGGCAAGGCAACGGCCGCGACCGAAGCGCAGGGCGACGCCGAGCTCCCCGCCCGGGCTGCCGCCGTTCCCGCGACCTCCCCGCAGCAGTCGAAACCCGCGCAGCGGACGGCCGAGGCCGCGGGCGCGCCGACCGAAGCCGCGGCTGCGGAGAAGCCGGCCGAGCCGAGTGCAGGCAATCAACCTGCGCAGGCCGTGGAAGCTTCCGCCAAGCCGGAAACGAACGACAAGGCTGCCGGGGAAGACAAGGCTCAGGTGGTCGCCAGCGCCGCCGCATGGCCGCAGACCGAAGCGCCGGCACCCAGGAAGAAGGGGCTCCTGTCCTTCTTCGGATCCACGCCCGCGTCCGCGGCTCCAGCACCGATCGTCCGCCAGGATCGCGGCTCGGCCGCCGCCCCCGCCAGGGAGCAGGCGAAGGCCTTCATCGAGAACCGCCCCTCCCGCGCCGCCGCCGAAACGGACGGATCGAAGCGCGACGCGGAAAAGGCCGCCAAGCCCATCATCGACCTCGAGGCGGCGCCCAACCGCAAGCCGGTCCAGCTGGCCTCCCTGGGCGGCGAGAACGGCAACGGCCTGCCCGGCGTGCGCACCACCGCGCTGTTCGAGATCAAGCGCAAGTCCGGCATAGACGACGACAGCGACATCGACCTGCACGAGGAAGAAGGACCGGGGGTCATCCTGGCCTCGGCCGCCGGCATGGCGCGCCTCGCGCCGAACGGCCTGCTCAAGCAGACCGAGAGCGTCGACGTCGCCTGCCTGAAGCCGTCGCTGGTGCGCGTGCTGAAGACCATCGAGCGGCGCTTCGGCAAAAGGCTGATCGTGACCTCGGGATACCGCAGCCGCTCCTACAACATGCGTGTGCGCGGCGCCAAGAATTCCCAGCACATGTATTGCGCGGCCGCCGACATCCAGGTGCCGGGCGTCAGCAAGTGGGAACTGGCCAAATTCGCCCGCTCCATGCAGGGTCGTGGCGGCGTCGGCACCTATTGCCATACCAATTCCGTGCATGTCGACATCGGGCCGGAGCGCGACTGGAACTGGCGCTGCCGGCGCGGTTCATAAGGCCGAAAAACTTTGACGACGCGGGTTGCCGACCCGCTGGAAGCCCACTATAAGCCGCGTCGCTGCGCCCATCGTCTAGCGGTCTAGGACGCCGCCCTTTCACGGCGGAAACACGGGTTCGATTCCCGTTGGGCGTGCCATCGCAATCGCGATTGCCGGCACCGTTCGGCCGATGGCCTGGAATGCCGTTGCCGCCTCAGATCACCACGAAATCCGCCGACGTCATGGCGTAGCCATTGTCGATGTGGGCGAACAAAACCCTGCCGCCGGCGCCCGAGCCGTTGCTGTCGTAGAACAGATCGCCGGCCGCCTGATCGTAGAGGATGCGGTCGTCCGCATCCACTGCGGCGATGTTGAGGTTCTTGAAGCGTTCGGGCGCGAGCGCGCCCGTCGCAGCCAGCGCGGCGAAATAGGCGTTGTCCAGTTGGATGGTATCGGCGCCGTTGAAATCCTTGATCGTGTCGACGTTGGTCGCCGCGTTCAGCGGGGAGTTGAAGACGAAATTGTCGGCGCCGTTGCCGCCATACAGCGTGTCGTTGCCCCGGTAGCCCTTGAGCGTGTCGGCGCCCGCGCCGCCGGCGATGATGTCGTTGGTCTCGTTGGCCCCGTACAGAAAATCGTTGAAGTTCGAGCCGACCAGCCGCTCGATCGAATCATAAGTGTCGCCGGCGGCGTCCCCGGCATTGACCGCCGGATTGGCAAGGCTCGCGATCACGCGCTGGGCGGCGCCGGCGTAGGATGCCGTATCCGTACCGGTACCGCCGGCGAGGAAGTCGCCGCCCGCGCCACCCGTGAGCGTATCGTTGCCGGCATCGCCGAAAAGCTCATCCTTGCCGGTCAGGCCGAACAGGCTGTCATTGCCGGAATTGCCGTTGATCTCGTCGCCCGACAGCCCGCCGGTGATGGTGTCGGCCGCGGCGCTGCCGTTGAAGGTCCAGGCCTGATCCTCGACGAATGTCCGCAGCGTGCTGGCATTGCCGTAGACGAACAGGCCGTAGAAGTCGTTGACCGTGATCGCGAGGCCGATCATCTCGACCACGGCATAGCCCTCCGCGGTGACGATGCGGAAGCCCGTCACGGTGCCGGTGTTGTAGGGATACCATTCCTCGTCGTCGTAGTAGCCGCTGAGCCCGGTCCCCAGGACCTGCAGATGGATACCTTCGATCGAGAATATCCCGTAGCCGAAGTTGAAATAGGTCGAATCGCCTGCAAAGGTATGCTGGCCCGACCGGGTGGTGATGTTGGTGAACAGCGTCTCCGGATTGCCGGGCGCGAACTGCGTCATCGTGGGCATGAAACGTCTCCCGCGGCGGGATCACTCATCCCGCTCCCTGGTTTCGCCCCAAGCTCAGCATGGACCGAAAGGCAATGGAAGGCAAGATCAACGATGGTTTTTGCAGTAGCCTCCAGATAAAGCGGACATCCTGAAGTTTATTTTCGCAAGAAATTCAGATTTTCCGTCGCATGGCGGAGCAAAATGGCCGAAGCCCCTCCGCAGATCCAAGCGCGCGGGGCCGGCGAGCTGATCGCTTCCATCAGGCCTCCCGCGGAGCCGTTGCCACGCTTTGCCCTTGAAGCTTTGGCGTTCCGGTGTCACATGAGGCGACTGTTCAACTTTCACGCCTGCAAGAACCCGACACGTCCGACGAAGCCATGGTCACCTATCTCGACGCCGACGCCGCGCCGGCCCGCAACACCGGCCAGATCAAGCTCTATGGGGAAGACGCGTTCGCAGGCATGCGCAAGGCCTGCCAGCTGACCGCGCGCTGCCTGGACGAACTGGCCGGCATCGTCGCCCCGGGCGTGACCACCGACGAGATCGACCGCTTCGTCTTCGCGTTCGGCATGGACCACGGCGCGCTGCCGGCCACGCTGAACTATCGCGGCTATACCAAGTCCACCTGCACCTCCATCAACCATGTCGTCTGCCACGGCATCCCCGACGGCAAGCCGCTGCGCGAGGGCGACATCGTCAACATCGACGTCACCTACATCCTCGACGGATGGCATGGCGATTCCAGCCGCATGTACCCGGTCGGCACGATCAAGCGTGCGGCCGAACGCCTGCTGGAAGTGACCCACGAATGCCTGATGCGCGGCGTGGCGGCGGTGAAGCCCGGCGCCCGCACCGGCGCGATCGGCGCGGCGATCCAGAAATTCGCCGAGGCCGAGCGCTGCTCGGTCGTGCGCGACTTCTGCGGCCACGGCGTCGGCCGGCTGTTCCACGACGCGCCCAACATCCTGCACTACGGCAATGCCAACGAGGGCGTCGAGATGCGGCCCGGCATGATCTTCACCATCGAGCCGATGATCAATCTCGGCCGTCCGCATGTGAAGGTGCTGTCGGACGGCTGGACCGCCGTCACCCGCGACCGCTCGCTGTCGGCGCAGTACGAGCACACGGTCGGCGTGACCGCCGGCGGCTGCGAGGTCTTCACCCTGTCGCCCGCCGGCCTCGACCGCCCCGGCCTGCCCGGCTGAGGCGCGCTTCGCCAGCAGCCTTCGCGCTCCGGCAAAGCACCGTTTCCTTCCAAAGCCATCATGGTAAGCTCACATCTCGACCGTGGGGGCGGACATGGCGGACAAGGACGACGAACGCGGCTTCTTCGGCGAGCAGCCGCTGGCCGTTGGCTCCGCCAAGCCGCCGAAGCCGCATCATGCCGGGCACCGCGACCGGCTGCGGCAGCGTTTCCGCGAGGCCGGCGCCGGGGCGCTTGCCGATTACGAACTGCTCGAACTGCTGCTGTTCCGTTCGATACCGCGCGCCGACACCAAGGCGCGCGCGAAGGTTCTGCTGAAGAAATTCGGTTCGCTGGCGGAAGTGCTCGGCGCGCCGGAACATCTGCTGCGCGAGGTGGAGGATGTCGGGGAAGCCGCGGCGCTCGATCTCAAGATCGTGGCCGCCGCCGCCCAGCGCATGGCGCGCGGCGAGATCAAGGGGCGCGAGATCCTGTCGTCATGGACGCAGGTGCTCGACTACTGCCGCGCCGCAATGGCCTTCGAGGACCGCGAGCAGTTCCGCATCCTGTTCCTCGACAAGAAGAACGCGCTGATCGCCGATGAGGTCCAGCAGACGGGAACCGTCGACCACACGCCGGTCTATCCGCGCGAGGTGGTGCGCCGCGCGCTCGAACTGTCGGCTACGGCGGTCATCCTGGTGCACAACCATCCCACTCGCTCAAATCGATCACGTTTGATCACGCACAAGCACGCTGAATCACTAGGAAATTCGCGTATTTTTGGCCTTGCGTAGTGGGGGCGGTTTTGGCAAATTGGGGGCGGTTTAAGGGGTAGGAAACGGCATTCCGCTCCCAGCAAACGATCCCCGTTTCTCCTTGACCGATCCCAGTTGCGGGACAGGAGAAACGTGATGCCAAGCCTGACCGATACCGCGATCCGACATGCGTTGAAGCGCGTCGAAGCGAGCCAGAAACAAGAAAACCTTGCCGACGGCGAAGGGCGCGGGACCGGGAGGCTTGTCCTCGTCCTGAAGCCCATGCCCAAGCGCGTAACCGCCGATTGGATGGCGCAGCAATGGCGCGACGGTAAGCGCACCAAGAAGAAGATCGGCGCCTACCCGTCCATGTCGCTCGCCGAAGCGCGCGATATCTACAAGCGCGACTATGCCGACGTCATCCAGAAAGGCCGGAGCATCAGGATCGCGACCGATACGCGGCCCGGAACTGTCGCCGACCTGTTCGAGGGCTATGTCGCCTCGCTCAAGAGCGCAGGCAAGCCGTCGTGGAAGGAAACGGAAAAAGGCCTGAACAAGATAGCCGACACGCTTGGCCGCAACCGTCTTGCTCGCGAGATCGAGCCGGATGAGATCGTCGAAGTGATCCGACCAATCTACGACCGTGGCGCGCGGGCGATGGCCGACCATGTCCGCGGCTATATTCACGCAGCCTTTGGCTGGGGCATGAAGTCCGACAACGACTATCGGAACACTTCGCCACGCCGTTTCCGGATTCCCTTCAATCCGGCCACGGGCATTCCGACCGAGCCCAAGGTCCAGGGCACTCGCTGGCTCGACGAAGACGAATTCGTGCGGCTTTATCGCTGGCTGGAAAGCCCCGACACGCCAATCCATCCGCCCTATACCCGCGCCGTTCGCATTCTCATGCTGACCGGCCAGCGGGTCCAGGAAATCGCTCGGCTCCACATCGACCAGTGGGATGCAAAGGAGCGGATCATCGACTGGTCAAAGACCAAGAACCTTCAGCCGCATGCCGTCCCTGTGCCGTCGCTTGCCGCCGAGTTGCTCGAAGCCATCAACGTGAACGAATATGGCTGGTTCTTTCCCTCCGCGACGGACCCGTCGAAGCCTGTCAGTCATGGGACGCTTTACTCGTTCATGTGGCGCCAGCGCGATCGCGGCGTCATCCCCTATGTGACGAACCGAGATCTCCGCCGCACCTTCAAGACCTTGGCGGGCAAAGCGGGCGTCTCGAAGGAAATCCGCGACCGTCTCCAGAACCACGCGCTTCAGGACGTCAGCTCCAAGAACTACGACCGCTGGAACTACATGCCCGAGAAGCGGGCCGGCATGGCGAAGTGGGACAAGTTCGTCCGCGCGATGCTGGCAAAGAAGAAAGGCGACAACGCCTTGAAGAAGGCAGCGTGAGCGGTCGGCTTCTCGTGCTGGCCGCCGCCACCGCCACGCTCTGCTATACCGCCCCGGCCCATGCAGATCCGTGCGAAGGCACTCTCCCCACGCGGGCCGGCGTCCAGTTCTCCGGCATCGTCCGATATGTGGGAGATGGCGACGGCCTCTGTGTCGGGCGAACGGCGGATCCCAATGAGTGGATTGAAGTCCGCCTCGCCGATTTCAATGCCCCGGAGCTACACACTCCCGACGGTCCCGCGGCCAAGGCGGCGCTCGAACGCCTGGCGCTACAGCACGAGGTCATATGCACACCCGAGCGCGGGCGTGGCGGCCGTGTCCGCTCCTTTGACCGCGTTATCGCGCGCTGCCGGATCAGCGGAGCCAATCTTGGCGACCTGCTGCGTCAGGCCGGCGTAGCCGAGGGCGGCAACTGATGCGATCCAGTTCCCCATTGACTCCACATAGCTTGGAGGCTATATGACTTGGAACGTCAGACTGCATGATGCCTTCGAGGCGGAGTTTCTGGCTTTCGAGCGCGAGGTCCAGACCGAATTGCTGGCGGTCGCGAAGCTGCTAGGCGAATACGGCCCACAGCTCGGTCGGCCCTATGCCGACACGCTCAAAGGCTCGAAACACGCCAACATGAAGGAGATGCGTTTCTCGGCCGCCGACGGCGAATGGCGTGCTGCCTTCGCCTTTGATCCCGAACGGAAGGCCATCCTTCTCGTCGCGGGCGACAAATCCGGCGGCAGCCAGAAGCGCTTCTATAAGCAGCTTATTGCAAAGGCGGACAGCCGGTTTTCCGCACATCTGGAAAACCTGAAATCCGCAAAGAAGGACTGATCCGATGGGCCGGAGCCTGGACGAAATCATCGCTTCCCTACCCCGCGACCAGCAGGAGCAGATCGAGGCGCGCTACGAAGAGCTGAAGCAGGAGGTCGAGGGCCTCCGCGAACTGCGGGAGATCGCCGGAAAAGCCCAGGCCGACATCGCGACGGCGCTGAACATCAAGCAGCCCTCGGTCTCGAAGATCGAGAAGCAGGCGGACATGTATCTCTCGACGCTTCGTGGGTATGTCGAGGCGATAGGCGGAAAGCTGGAACTGACCGTGAAGCTGCCAGCTCGTCCGGCATTCACGATCAACCATCTCGGCGATGTCGCCGCGCCGGCCGACAAGCCTACCGTCGCTCGACGCAAGGTCGTTGGCTTGCGGTAGAAGCCCCGATGACGCTCTTGTTTGATGTCGATGGAGAGAATCTCGACCGCGGCTTCGTGAACCTCAGGGCGGCAGAATCCCGCCACGAGCAGCAGCTTCACGAGCTGATCGAATCGATGTGGGCGACCTACGAGCCCTACGCCGATCCGGATTTCCCCCAAGGCTTCGCGCGCGACGTCGATGGCCGGTTCTGGGAAATGTACCTTGGCTGCACGCTGCTCGAAGCGGGCCGCGCGCTGCTGCCTGTCGTCGAGCGTCAGCGCGCCGGCGGTCAACCGGATCTGTGCGTCGTCGAAGAGGGTCGGCGCATCTGGATCGAAGCGATCACACCCGACGAAGGCGACCCCGGCCCCGATCAAATTGTGCGACCTATCCCAATGAATGAAGGTGGTGGTCTCTCCGCCGCGCCGATCCGCCAGGCGCAATTGCGCACGACGAGCGCGTTCTGGACGAAGGCGCAGAAGATCGCACGCTACCTTGCTCAGGGCGTTATCGGCCCTGACGACGTGAGGATCATCGCCATCAGCGCAAGCCGCTTCGGTGTCTATGTCGCCGAAAGGCCCCTACCGCTCATCATGACCTCGCTGTTCCCGATCGGCGATGCCTTCATCACGATTGATCGCGAGACCGGCAATGTGGTCGAGGAAGGATTCCACCCTGCGCCCTTCATCGCTCGCGAACGCGACCCGATCCCGCGCACGGCCTTTCTCGACGAACGGTTCGCCGACATCTCCGGCGTTCTCTGGTCGCGCGTCGGGCTCGGCAACCTTTCGCGCCAAGGCAGACCACTCACCTACGTCCACAATCCCCTCGCGCAGCTCCCACTTCCGACGAACTGGGGCGTCTGGGATCGCGAGTTTGTCACCACGCCCCAGGGAGAGGCGTGGGAATCGACGGACATTCTCGCGCCCGAGCCATTGGCGGAAGCGTCGGCCGAGCAATGAGGACGCTGATCGACGTCTGGAACCTCGACACCTTTGACGCAGCCTTGATGGGCGAGTTGCGCGATCAGCAGCAGCTCCTCATCGACTATTTCGCGACAGATCGGACGAATTACCTGGAGCGTGAAGCCTCGGACCATAGGGGTCCGATCCCGTCCAACCCCCATGCCGGCGCCTATTACAGCTTCGCCGAGGACTTGATGGCAGTCACGCAGACCCGAACGATCCGGGCCTGGCATCATACGCGGATGACCGACCGCGAGGTCGAGACCGCCACGAGCAACGGGCTTTATCCGGCGACGCTCGAAACCTTGCGCGCGCGCCTGGCCGACCGAGTGGCGGACGGTGACTTCAGCGCCGATGAGGCTCGCGTGATCTTCGAGGCCAGCCCCTTTCACAACGACCAACTCGGTTCGCGGGGCGGCAAGTTCTGGATGACATCTCACCCGCACCGCATCGACGATAGCGGCGTGACCTCTCTGCTCGCCCATTGGGGCGGTGAATCCGCCTATTTCAATCACGACGAGGGCGAGATCCTCGACAGGCTCTCGAATCTCGGCGCGCCGCGCGTCCTCGAAATCGCTGTTCCCCTCAGCGTCTCGCCCGACGCCTATTCAGCGGCCAAGGCGGTGATCGCGCTCTATGCGCGCTCGCTCAACTGTCACGCTGATTGGGGCGGGTTCGACCTATACGCTTCTTCGCACCTCGGCCCCGAAGCGCTGCTGCGCGTACATAGCGGCGGCGAGCCAGACTTCGCGACCCTCGGGCGGGGCTATCCAGCCGCCTTCCATGACCGGTTCGGTGACGATGCCTAGTTCGGCGCCCCTGTGACTATCTGGATCATGGGAGCGCCCTTATCGAGCAGATCATCGAGGAAATCCTCTCGTGAGGCGATCGGCCCGGCCTGAGTCGCCAGGATGAGCGCTTCGACCACCTGTCGCGCCAGTGAGCGCGCCAGGACACGTTCACTGGTCTTGATCGCCGCCATAGTGCGGCCGTGCAGGAATGCGCTCCTGACATTGAAAAGCGTCTCGTACTGGTCGGCATAGCCGCGATCTCCCAGCAGCCCGGCCACCCGTCCACGCATTCTTCTCGTAGGGCTCATTTTTTTTGCCGGTCCGGCGCGACGCGAAAGCTCTTCTGATAGTCGGCCTGCAGGCCCAGAGCCGCCTCGATCGTGGTGATATGCGCCAGAAACTCATCGACACCCTCGGCCAGAAATGCGCGCACGAGGAAATGGGCGATCGGCGTTTCGAACAGGACGGTCCGCTTCGCCCGCTCCACGATCGCCCATCGATGTTGATCCCAAACGGCTACCTCTGTCTTGGCTTCGTCGGATAACCGCAATTCCAGGGGCCGCTCTACCTCGACCGTCCCGCCATAGCCGTCGTCATAAACGCGGTCTTCCCAGTTGAGCGTATCGGCCGATGGTGGTGAGCTGGGGCGCACGAAGATGTCGTTGTCCACGGTATAAACCCACGGGACGCGGAAGCCGCGCCAGTCGACCTCCGGCATTGTCGACCAGCCTTCCCAGGGCGCCAGCAGGAAGAAGAACAGCGCGTCCTCGAGCGCACCCGGAAACCGCCCTTTGTGTGGTTCGATCTGGCCGAGATCCTGCCGCAGGTCCATGAACAGCACGGGGACGGCACGCGCCTCCGGCTCCTTGTCGAGCGCCACATCTTCCTCGACCACCAGCCAATGGAATTCCGAAAACCGATCGGCATCGAAATCGACGCCCTGAAACATGCGCTTCAGCCGCGTCGTGTCGACGAGCGCGCGAAGCTCGTCCGCCTTGAACTGGGCAACCCGCGCCGGCCCGAACGCAAGGGACGGAAGCTCCTCTGCCAGATCGAGCGGCGCGAGATGGACACGGCGCGCGTGGGTCGCGCGAAATGCTGTGTCGAGCCCTATCGCCGCCACCTCGACAGGAGACGCGAGATGCGCCGCGTCCGCGCGAAGCTCGCATGGCAGACCGAGCGAGCGCAGCGCCGTCGAGAGTGCGAAGGTCGGCCCCTCCTTCCCGGCATTGGGATAGCCGTCACGGCAGGCTTCACGCAGCCGCACGAACGCCGGTGCGGCGAGGAGATTGTCAGGCCCCGGCGGAGCCAGCCGCCACAGCTCCGCCATTGCGTGCAACATTGCCTCGCTCGGGCCTGGCTGTGCCTCGCTCATCAGGTGATCCGCAGTCGGCGCAAGAGCTTCGCCAGCATCGCTTCATACTCCTCGGGTTTCGAGAAATCGGCGTACATCTTGCCTTTCAGAAACTCTGGCAGCTCGCACGGCTCGTAGAGAAGCGGCAGCACGACAACCTCGCCGCTGGTGATCTCCCGATTCATTGCCACGTCGAGCTCCTTCTTCACCCAAGGGGCGTCGATCGACTTGGTCGAGAGCACGACGGCGATGTAGCGGCTGAGCTTCATGCCCTCGTCGATCTTGGCGATGAGCGAGTCACCAATGTCGATTTCGGCTTCGTCCAGCCAGACTCGCGGCACGCCATGAGCGAGCAGGTCGGTTCGCAACCGACGCACGAACGGCTTGTCGACGCCGGTATGGCTCAGGAAAATCCCGTGATATTTCTCGTGGGCCGGGTCGGCCTTCTCCAGCGCCAGGCTATCCCGGACCAGTTGGTTCTCGGCGTCCGGCGACGTCGGCGGCGTCAACAGCCACCCGACCGTCATTCCAAGCGCCACGCGCCCGCCTAGGCTATAGCCCTCCGGCGTCGACGCGATCGAAGCTATCCCCTCGGCCGGGTCCGACAGGCACAAGGTCCAGCCCGTCTTCGACAGGACATCGAAATAGCGCACGAACGGGCTATCGTGATCGATCGCGCCCATCCGCCGCCCCTTCTTCACGAGCAGGTCCGAACGCTTCACAAGCCCGGCGACCTTCGGTGCGGCATAGCCCAGATGGGTTTCGCGATAGCCGAAGAAGTTCATCCGCTTTGGCTCCGACAGGCACCAGACCACGGTGGCGCCGGCCGCGATCGCGGCCTCCATCTCCTTTTCCCGATCGTCAGCCAGGAAGGCGGAATCGATGTCGTAGCTGTCATTCTGGCGCTTGAGCTTCCCCAGCTCATTGGGCTCGTTCGAGAACTCCCCCTCCGCGCCGAACAGGAAATGAGAATAGCTCTGCGGATTGATGATGATCGTGTCGTACTCGTAGAGCGGAAACGCCGCGCGCGCCTTGTCCACTCCAGCCTGGCAGAGCCCGAGATTTTCAATCTCGACACCTTCGATCTTCTCGCCGGTATATGTGACCCCGACCGTCAGCACGCGCTTCATCAACTCTCACCCTTCGTTGTCTTCTGTAGTCTCGCCCGACGATGCGCCCAGCCCCACAGTCTCACCCCGCGACCGGGACCGGCCTCACGTCCCTGACCTCGCCGCGACTTCCGACCAGTGCGATCTCGATGCCGGCCAGCGCGCAACGCGGCGCTAGTCGTTCCGCCAGACGCAAGGTGCCTTCCGTGAAAGGCACGACAGCTATCTGACGCCCTGGCGATGGGGTCGCCATCAGCATGCCGACCGTCTCGCACAGACCCTTGTAGAGCCGAGACACCTGGCCCGAATGCCTCGTGTTGATGATCCCGCCCTTGCACTCGGCGGAAATGACGTGGTTGCCGACCTCTGCGACCACATCACCCAGACCCGACTTTGGATTGACGGTGATCTGCTGGCCAGCGGCGTTCCGGTACGTGCCGCCATAGCTGGTGGTGCCGACACTGGAGATCTTGATGAAGTCGCGTCGAAGCAGCCAGGCCGCGAAGTCGAATTGCTTACCGTGCTCTCCATCGGGGTGAACACGGATGTGTTGGGTATCCTGCGTCCGCAACAGGTGCATGGCATAGGCGACCATGACCGCGCCTTCGTAGAGATGGTGTTCGTGTTCGCCGTCGGATTTTCCGACCCGGTTTGGCGGCGGCGCCAGCGCCGTAACGAGATCCTCGAAATCCATGACAATCCTCCCCGGCTGTTAGAGTAGCTGATGGGCCGAGAGTAATCGTCCTTCATCGCAAAATGGCTCAAGCTACTCGTAGCAGATTGAGCTCCCGTTCGTCCGCACTCTTTCCTCGCGCAAAACATCCGAAATCTTGACCGCCAGGAGGGGAAAGCCTTCCCCTGCGTCCGAGCCTTGCGTCTCGGCCGACCCCTTCTGCGGGAGGCCCCGCAACGCCCCTTTGAGAGGAAGAGGACGGACCGGCTTTGCCGTGACGGGTTGAGGGCTGGAGAAGAGGTCTCCGGCGCCCGTCACGGAGATTGGTCCCATGACCCAGGTTTCAGTTCTCGACGCGCGCCGCGACACCAGCGGCGGCTACAAAGTGGATGTCGGCCGCGGCGAGCGAATCGGCCGCGTCTCGTCGGAATGGTTTTCCCGGCCCGCAGACGAGCGCTACCTGTCGCTGTCCGAGCTGGCGCGGGCCGTCCGTGACCGCGCCGATCGCAGCCGGACCCGCGTGGTGGAAAGCGCCTTGATCCATGTGGAGGCGAACCGCAGCGACCCGGAACGGCTGGCGTTGATCCTGCCAGGCACGGATACGCCCATCGCCCCGACCCATTGGAGCTTCGGCCAACTCGCGAGCCTGGTCGGCGCGCCGGCAGCCTATCTGCGCCAGCTTCCCGCGCCGCTCGCGGCGATCAACCTGCAATATGGCCTGACATCCAATCGGGCGGAGCAGATCAAGACGCTGGAAACCGATAATGGCCGTGTCGAACTGCGCGCCGTCACCGGCCCGGACTACGGCCGCATCTACGATCACGAACTGGTCGAGGCCGTGCAGCGCATTGCCGGCAATGGCACGGGCGACACCCGCTGGAAGGTGCCGGGCGTGCTCGATTGGTCGACGGGCATCTACAATCCGCGCGTCGACATCACCAGGGACACCACGACGCTCTACGCCTCCGACCGCGACGTTTTCTTGTTCCTGGTCGACGACCTGAATCCGATCGAGGCCGGCCGTCTGCCGGACGGCTCGCCGGATCTCTACTTCCGGGGCTTCTACTGCTGGAACTCCGAGGTCGGCGCCAAGACACTGGGCATGGCGAGCTTCTATCTGCGCGCAGTTTGCCAGAATCGCAATCTCTGGGGCGTGGAGGATTTCGAGGAGATCACCATCCGCCACTCCAAATACGCCGCCAATCGGTTCGCCCACGAGGCGGCGCCGGCGCTGGCGAACTTCGCCAATTCCTCGCCGCTGCCTTTCGTCAACGGCATCAAGGCGGCCCGCGAGCGGATCGTGGCGCGCAGCGACGAAGATCGCACCGACTTCCTGCGCCGCCGCGGCTTCTCGAAGGCCGAGACCGGCAAGATCATCGACACGGTGCTGGCCGAGGAAGGACGGCCGCCCGAGAGCATCTTCGATTTCGTGCAGGGCATCACCGCCGTCGCGCGCGACAAGCCGCATCAAGACGCCCGCCTCGACATGGAGGCCAAGGCGAAGAAGCTGCTCGATCGAGCCGCCTGACATCCGCAAAGCCGGAGATGCGGTTTTCCGTGTCTCCGGCTTTGCGCTTCCGCGTGTCCCCAATTCCGTTCCGTGGCGCTGCCCCCTTTAGAGGAAGAGGGCGGCGCTTCGCTCCGTGACGGGTTTAGGGCTGAGAGAGAGTCTCTCGGCGCCCGTCGCGGAGACTACCCCGATGGCTGCTGCCGTTCAGAAGATCACCCTGTCGTCCTCGCGCGACATCCCTTTCAACAAGCTGGTTCTGTCCCAGTCTAACGTCCGGCGTGTGAAAGCCGGCGTATCGATCGAGGACCTCGCCGCCTCGATCGCGCGTCGCGGCCTGATTCAGAGCCTCAGCGTTCAGCCTGTCGTCGACGCCGAAGGCGCGGAGACCGGCATGTTCGAGGTCCCGGCCGGCGGACGCCGCTTCCGCGCCCTCGAACTGCTCGTGAAGCAAAAGCGCCTCGCCAAGATCGCGCCGGTGCCCTGCATCGTCCGCGACCGCGACAGCGATGTCCTCGCCGAGGAAGTCTCGCTCGCTGAGAATATCGAGCGCGCTCCGCTTCATCCGCTCGATCAATACCGCGCCTTCAAGGACATGCGCGCCAAGCACATGACCGAGGAGGAGATCGCCGCGGCGTTCTTCGTGCCGGTCAACGTGGTGAAGCAGCGTCTGCGCCTCGCCTCGGTCTCGCAGGCGCTCCTCGATGTCTATGCCGAGGATGGCATGACGCTGGAGCAGCTCATGGCGTTCACGGTCTCCGACGATCACGCGCGCCAGCAGCAGGTATGGGATGCGATCAAGGACGCCTGGTCAAAGGAGGCCTATCAGATCCGGCGCATGCTGACTGAAACGACGGTGCGCGCCTCCGACAAGCGCGCCATCTTCGTAGGCATCGAGGTCTATGAGGCGGCAGGTGGCATCGTCATGCGTGACCTGTTCCAGTCCGACGATGGCGGATGGTTGCAGGACCCGGCGCTTCTCGACCGCCTTGTTGGCGAGAAGCTGAAGGCTGAAGCCGAGACCATCGCTGCGGAAGGCTGGAAGTGGATCGAGGTGGCGGTCAGTTTCCCCTATGACGCGGCACGCGGCCTGCAGGAGATCGCCGGCACACCCCTTGATCTGACGGCGGCGGAGCAGGCCACCATCGACGCGCTGAACGCCGAGATGGCCAGGCTTGAAGCCCAATATCAGGACGCCGACGAGTTGCCGGACGAGGTCGATCAGCGTCTCGGTGAAATCGAGACCGCGCTCGCGAGCTTCGAGGATCGCCCGGTTCACTACGAGCCGGCCGATATCGCCATCGCTGGCGTATTCGTCAGCATCGACACCGATGGCTCGCTCACGGTCGATCGCGGCTTTGTCCGGCCCGAGGATGTCCCTGTCATCCCAGTCGACGGCGACGGAGAGGCCGGGTCGGAGGCCGATGGCGTATCGCGCCAGCCCGAAGGCCCGACGGTGCAGCGCGCCGTCATCACCATCGGGGGCCAGCCCGCCGAACCGGAAGATGATGACGAGGACGGCACCATCAAGCCGCTGCCCGAGCGCCTGGTCGTCGAGCTGACCGCCTACCGCACACTCGCGCTGCGTGATGCCGTCGCCAACAACCCGCACATCGCCATGACGGCGCTTCTGCACAAGCTCGTCTCGGACCGGTTCATGACCCGCATGTATGCCGGAGCCATGGAGGCGGGGGTGAAGCACATCTACTTCCCCGTCCAGGACGATGCGCTGCAGGACAGCCCCTCCGCGCGGGCAGTGCAGGAGCGTCACGACGCCTGGGCCGCCGACATCCCGAAGGACGACGACGCGCTTTGGGATTGGCTTGCCGGTCTCGACGATGCCAGCCGCATGGCGCTGCTGGCACACTGCGTCAGCTATGGCGTCAATGCGCTCTACGAGCGGCCGAATCCGCACAGCTCCAGCGGCGTGTCGCAGCATACGCTCGACATGCGGCTGACCCAGGCCGACCGTCTGGCGCGGGCTACCGGGCTCGACATCGTGGAAGCTGGTTGGCGTCCGACGTTCGGCAACTACCTCAATCGCGTCACGAAGCCGCGCATCCTCGAAGCGGTCCGCGAGGCGAAGGGCGAACAGGCCGCCCAACTCATCGACCATCTGAAGAAGGGCGACATGGCCAAGGAAGCCGAACGGCTCCTGGCCGACAGCGGCTGGCTGCCCGAACCGCTGCGCCTTGCCGATCAGCCTGACGTCGACGACGCCGGTGACACCGAAGCGTTGCCGGACTTCCTCACCGGTGACGATGACGAGGTGACCGAAGCCGATGCGGACGCCTCTGACCTGATCGCCGCCGAATAGGCCCCTTGGCGGGGAGCGACGCCGATCGCTCCCCGCCGCTTTTCCCAAGGATCCTACAGATGGATACCGCCGTCATCGACGCGCCGCGCCGCGTCGTCTTCCAGTATCTCGTTCCCGTTCACGTCGAGGTCGAAGATGGCCTCATCTGCCGCGTGACGGTGATCGACGAAACACCCGTGCGTAACCCCACCATCGTCGAAGGCGACAGCGCCTATCTCGACGAGGCCGTCGGCGCATCCGACGACGGGCAGCCATGGCCGTCCTGGCAGTTCGGCTACTGACCCCACCACGCCCTTTCATCCACCTCGAGCCCGGCCACGCGCCGGGCTCTTTTCGTTTCAGGAGACCGCCATGGCGGAATATTTCACACGCTTTTCATGCCTGCTGGATGTGGGCACGGTCGAGAACGCGGCGCGCGCCCTCGACATCTACAACGACCTGATGGCGCGGAACGCCGCCGAAGATCCTCCGGCCGAACCGTTCCTGCTTTCGATCGAACCGGAACATGGCCCCGCGCGCCTCTGGATGCGTGATCCGGGCACCGCCGACCCCCAGCTCCTCATCACCTTTGTGACGCGCTGCGCCGAGGCGTTTGGGCTCGCCGGACGTTGGGGTTTCCAATGGGCCGGCATCGCGTCCGAGCCGCGCATCGACGGCTTTTCCGGAGGCGCCCATGTCCTCGACCTGACGACGGGGCAGACCATCGAATGGATGAGCAGCGGCCGCTGGCTCGCCAACCGCCTCGCTGCGGGAGGCGCGTCATGAGCATCCCGGATTATGCGCGCGCCAATTTCCAGACGCTGCTCCGCGCCGCAGCCGATGGCAATCTGGCGCTTATGGAATGCGCGGACTCCGCCACCGGAGAAACCCGTTACGTCATCTGCGCGGTCGGCCGCGACGATGGCGAATATGTTCTTACCCCGTTCGGCCATCTCTCCGACGGCGATCCCTACGAGGCATACACACCTCCGGCTGGCAGCGACGGCATCGTGGATTGATATCCGCTACCAGACCGCCACCTCCCACTGGCCGTTGACCCGCGCGAATCCGATCGGCCGGTTCTGCGGTGTGGCGTTGGCCCGCGTCGTGTCCATCGTGAGCTGCGTCATGCATGTCACGCCCGGACCGACGCCTCCCGGTGAACAGTCGCCAAGCTTCAGGGTCGCATTGGCGAGCGACGTTCCCGTGAAGAGGCGATGGCGCCGCACGGCGGCGATCGCTTCTTCCTCCGTTGGCTGCGCGACGCCGGCGGCGGCGGCCGACGATCCGCCCAGCGAAATCATGGGGCGCGCCACGAATCCCGCGCCGAACCCCACCACCAGGCATCCGGCCGCCACCATGCCGATCGCGCTTCCCTTCATACCCGTCTCTCCCCTGACCTCGCTCGGTGAAGCGCGCGCGTCCTCGATCGTCGAGGCCGCCGCCTGCCATGTGTTGGATGACGGAGTGTAGCGCCGCGCGGCCGACCTCGGAAGACGAAGCGGTCAAAAGGTCATCGCGCGCGCCAGAGTGAGAGGTTGGCCGGGACGGGTTCGAGCCGGTGCGGTCAAGAGAGAGCGCCTGCCGGCTCCTCCGTTTCCGCTCTCCTGAGGTGCCCTTCATGACCATCGCTTCCGTATCCGCGGCCGCTCCAGCCGCGTCGTCTCCGCTTGCCGCGAGCCCTGCGCCCGCCGCCATCCTCGCCGCGGCCCATCACCTTCTCCCGCATCTTGAGCGCGGTCAGCCCGTCGATGCCGTAACCTTGCGCGGCGCGATGGAAGCAGCCTTCGGCGCTTCCGACACGTCCGGCGCCTGGGACTGGAAGACGGCTTATGAGGCCTGTGAAGCGGCGACTGTGCTGTTTCTGCGCAAATACGGAAAGGCGGTTTTCCGCAAGTCCGGAACTCCGGCTGCCAGCCTGCCCATGCTGGCCAAGATCGCGAGCCTGATGCCGACGCATACGCGGCGCTCTGAGGAGATGCAGGCCTTTCAACAGTTCTCGACGCCGCTGCCACTCGGTCTCGCTGCACTCGCTGCCGCCGCGATCACGCCCGCCGACTGCGTGCTGGAGCCCTCGGCCGGGACCGGGCTGCTCGCCGTCCTCGCCGAGATCGCCGGGGCCAGGCTGATGCTCAACGAGCTGGCCGACACGCGCGCAGGCCTCCTGTCCTCCCTCTTTCCGGCCATTCCCGTCACGCGCTTCGACGCAGCTCAGATCGACGATCACCTCGAAGCGACCGCGGTGCCGAGCGTCGTGTTGATGAATCCGCCGTTCTCGGTGATGGCGAACGTCTCCGGCCGCATGGCCGACGCCGCCTATCGCCACGTCGCTTCGGCGCTGACGCGTCTGGCCGATGGCGGACGGCTCGTGACGATCACGGGCGCCAGCTTCGCACCCGACGCACCGGCCTGGCGCGACGCGTTTGCCCGGTTGCAGGAGCGCGGACGTGTCGTGTTCACCGCGGCTATCGACGGCGCAGTCTACGCCAAGCATGGCACGACCATCGAAACCCGCCTGACCGTCATCGACAAGAAGCCTGCCGACGATCGCACAGTATTTCCGCCCTCCGCCGGTATTGCGCCCGATGTCGCGACGCTGCTCGGCTGGATCGCAGCCCAGCTTCCCGCACGCCTACCGGTCGCGCTGCCAAAGGTCGATTTGGCCGCTTCCGTGCCGCGCACCGTGCGCGGCTATCTCGCTCGCGCCGCATCATCGCCGGTTGCCCGTTCGATCGCCGAACCCGAGGGCGTCGAACTCGCCTATGAGATCGTCGACTGGACGCCTCCCGAGGGTGGCCGGCTAACCGATGCCATCTACGAGGAATACGGCCTTCAGGCGATCCGTATTCCCGGCGCTCAGGCGCACCCGACCAAGCTGGTCCAGTCCGCCGCGATGGCCTCGGTCGCGCCGCCGAAGCCGAGCTATCGGCCGACGCTCCCCGCCAGTATCGTCACCGACGGCATCCTGTCCGACGCCCAGCTCGAAACCGTTATTTATGCCGGCGACGCCCATGGCGAATTCCTCGCCGGAGCCTGGACCGTGGACGAGACCTTTGATCTCGTCTCGGCCGCGCCCGACGATGCGCAGAACGCCGTGCGCTTCCGTCGCGGCTTCATGCTCGGCGACGGCACCGGCGCCGGCAAGGGCCGCCAGGCAGCCGGCATCATCCTCGACAACTGGATACATGGACGCCGCAAGGCGGTCTGGATCTCCAAATCCGACAAGCTGATCGAGGACGCGCAGCGCGACTGGTCGGCCCTCGGGATGGAACGCCTGCTCGTCACGCCGCTGTCGCGCTTCCCGCAGGGCAAGTCGATCACCCTCGGCCAAGGCGTCCTATTCACCACCTATGCCACGCTACGGTCCGACGACCGCGGCGAGAAGCTTTCTCGGGTCAAACAGATCGTCGAATGGTTGGGCTCCGATTTCGATGGAGTGATCATTTTCGACGAGAGCCACGCCATGCAGAACGCCGCTGGCGGCAAAAGCGAACGCGGCGACGTCGCCGCCTCGCAGCAGGGCCGTGCGGGCCTGCGGCTCCAGCACGCGCTTCCGAATGCGCGCGTGGTCTATGTCTCCGCGACCGGCGCCACCACGGTTCACAACCTCGCCTACGCCCAGCGCCTCGGCCTCTGGGGCGGCGAGGATTTCCCCTTCGCCACACGCGCCGAGTTCGTCGAGGCGATCGAGGATGGCGGCGTCGCGGCGATGGAAGTGCTCGCACGCGATCTCCGCTCGCTCGGCCTCTACACCGCCCGGTCGCTCTCCTATGACGGCGTCGAATATGAACTCGTCGAGCACCAGCTCAGCCCCGAGCAGACGCGCATCTACGACGCCTATGCCGGGGCGTTCGCGATCATTCACAACAATCTCGATGCCGCGATGCAGGCCGCCAACATCACTGGCGATACCGGCACGCTGAACCGGCAGGCGAAGTCCGCCGCCCGCTCAGCCTTCGAGAGCGCCAAGCAGCGCTTCTTCGGCCACCTCCTCACCAGCATGAAGACGCCGACCCTGATCCGCTCGATTGATCAGGACCTGGCCGATGGCCACACCGCCGTCATCCAGATCGTCTCCACCGGCGAGGCGCTGATGCAACGCCGGCTCGCGGAGATCCCGACCGAGGAATGGAACGACGTCCGCGTCGACATCACGCCGAGGGAATATGTCCTCGATTACCTCGCCCATTCCTTCCCGGTGCAGCTCTACGAGCCGTTCACCGATAGCGAAGGCAACCTGTCGTCGCGGCCGGTTTATCGCGATGGCCAGCCCGTCGAAAGCCGCGAGGCCGTCGCACGCCGGGATCGCCTGATCGAGACGCTGGCCAGCCTGCCGCCGGTCCCCGGCGCGCTCGACCAGATCGTGCAGCGCTTTGGCACCGACATCGTAGCGGAAGTCACCGGCCGGTCGCGGCGGATCGTCCGCAGGGGCGAGCGCCTTGCGGTGGAGAACCGCGCCGCCTCTGCCAATCTCGCTGAAACGTCCGCCTTCATGGACGACCTGAAGCGCATCCTCATCTTCTCGGATGCGGGCGGCACCGGCCGCAGCTATCACGCCGACCTATCGGCGCGGAACCAGCGGCTGCGCGTCCACTATCTACTCGAACCGGGCTGGAAGGCGGATGCCGCGATCCAGGGGCTCGGCCGCACCAACCGTACCAACCAGGCGCAACCTCCGCTATTCCGACCAATCGCCACTGATGTGAAGGCGGAGAAGCGCTTCCTGTCGACGATCGCCCGCCGGCTCGACACGCTCGGGGCGATCACGCGCGGCCAGCGCCAGACCGGAGGCCAGGGCCTGTTCCGGCCCGAGGATAATCTGGAATCGCACTATGCGCGTGACGCGCTGCGCCAGCTCTATCTCCTGCTGGTCCGCGGCAAAGTCGAGGGCTGCTCGCTGCAGATGTTCGAGAACGCCACTGGCCTGAAGCTGATGGACGACAACGGCATCAAGGATGAGTTGCCGCCGATCACTACCTTCCTCAACCGGTCGCTGGCGCTCACCATCGAATTGCAAGGCATCCTGTTTACGGCCTTTGAGCAACTCCTCAACGCCAAGATCGAGGGCGCCATCACCAGCGGCGTCTATGACCTCGGGCTGGAGACGCTTCAGGCCGAGAGCTTCATCGTCACCGACCGCCGGACCATCCATGTCCATCCAGGCACCAGCGCCGAGACGCAGTTGCTCACTGTCACCCGGCGCGAACGCAACCGTCCGACCTCGCTCGACGCCGCGTTCGATTTTCTCGCCGCGCCGGGCGCAAAGCTGCTGGTCAACGGCCGCTCTTGCCGAGCCGCCGTACAGGTTCGGGCATCGTCCGTCATGCTCGACGATGGCGAGATCGAGCGTCGCGTGGCGCTGATCCGCCCGATGGAACAGCACCATGCCACCCTCCGCTCGATGGACGAGAGCCATTGGGAGGAAGCCGATCGGACCATCTTCGCGGCGGCCTGGACCGCCGAAATGGCCGAGGTGCCGGAATTTTCCGACAGCACGATCCACATTGTCGCCGGCCTCCTCCTGCCCATCTGGAAACGGCTGCCGAACGAGTCCACGCGGGTCTATCGGCTCCAAACCGACGCGGGCGAACGCATCATCGGTCGCCGCGTCTCGCCGGCGTGGGTCGCGGGCACATTGGCGACAGGAGCGAGCACGTTGACCCCGGACGACGCGTTCACTGCGCTGATGGATGGCCGCACCATCCTCGACATCGCTGAAAGCATGCAGCTTCGTCGCGTCCGCGTCATGGGCGCCAACCGCATCGAACTGTCGGGCTTCACCGACGTGATGCGCGACCGCCTCCGGGCCTATGGCCTGTTCAGCGAGATCATCTCGTGGAAGCTGCGATTCTTCGTCCCGACCGACGCTACCGGCTCCACGATTCTCGGCAAGGTGCTCGAGCGCTTCCCTGTCGAGCGCATCGGCGAGCGGGAGGCGGTATGATGGCCCGTCACGACGCCTCCGAACTGGCGCAGCGTCTCGGCCGGCTGGCCGAAACAGTGTGCCGCCATTACCTTTCCACCGGACATCGCGAGGGCCGCTATTGGCTGGTCGGCGATGTCCGCAACACGCCCGGCCGCTCGACGTTCGTCCGGCTGAAGGGTGGCGACACCGGCAAGGGCGCGGCCGGCAAATGGACCGATGCCGCCACGGGCGAGCATGGCGATCTGCTCGATGTCATCCGTGAGAGCTGCGGCTTGATCGACTTCAAGGACGTCGCCGATGAGGCGCGTACCTTCTTGTCGATGCCACATCCCGAACCGCACGGTCCGCATGCTGGCGAGCGCAAAGCACCGGCTCCGACCGGATCGCCGGAAGCGGCGCGGCGGCTTGTCGGAATGTCCCAGCCGATTTTGGGCACTGTCGTAGAAGCGTATCTGCGGGAACGTGCGATTACGGCTTTGCACGGAACCGGATCGCTGCGGTTCCACCCGCGTTGTTATTATCGCCCTGACGAACATTCCCCAACCGAGACCTGGCCGGCGATGATCGCCTCCGTCACCGATCTGGCTGGCCGGATCACCGGCGCGCATCGCACCTGGCTCGCCCCGGACGGTTCGGACAAGGCGCCGATCGATACCCCGAGGCGCGCGATGGGCGACCTTCTCGGGCACGCGGTCCGCTTTGGCGTACCGGGCGACGTGATGGCGGCGGGCGAAGGCATCGAGACGGTGCTATCGCTGCGATGCGTGTTGCCTGACATGGCCGTGGCGGCAGCGCTCTCGGCCGCCCACCTCTCCGCCATCCAGTTCCCCGAGACACTCCGCCGGCTCTACATCGCGCGCGACAACGATCCGGCCGGCGACGGTGCGATGACGACGCTCATCGAACGGGCCAACACCGCTGGGATCGAGGCGATTGTCGTGTCTCCGAGGCTGGGCGACTTCAACGAGGATCTGCGCACACTGGGACTGGAGAGCCTGCGGGCAGCGGCGCGGGTGCAGATCGCACCACAGGACGTCGCGCGCTTCATGGCACTGGCGGCATAGTCGGGAGGGAATGCTGGTCACGGCAATGCCGTCGCTGGCATCGCTCGGATGCTCCTAGGTGTCGGGGAGAGCCGCAACCCGGCCTTCGAGAGGGCGATCGGCCAGCAAACGGCCCGGACCAACAACGTCGGCGCCCGACTATTTTCCGGCGGCCCTTCGGGCCTTTCCATCGCGAAGCAAAATAGCCGGCCTTCGCCGTCCTCCGCTGTGCTCCAGCCCTGCGCTCCGCTCCGGGTGCAGGTCCGGTCCGCCTGCCGGCTTTCGTCGCCAGAAGGCCGCGAGGGTCGCGGTCACACCGACGAAGGAGCATCCCGATGAGCGAGCACGACGACAGCTACGAGCCGCATCACGAATCATCCCCCACCGACCACGTCCTGTCCGAACTTCAGCTTTATGGCTACCGTCCCTTTGCGGACGAACCCGACGGAAGGCCGCTACCCGAGGGCAACCAAGTCGCCGGCGCCATCGCCGATATCTTCGACGCCCTGATCGTCACCTTGGAAGACACCCGCCTCGAGCCCGACCTCGACGATCTTCTCTGGTCGACTGTCAACGTCTTCCACCGCGCCACCGACCGGATCGAGCGCGAGCTGGACGACAACGAGCAGGCGCAGCGCCGCGGGCAACGCGAACAGGACGGCTCCGAAGTGAAGGCGGTCGAGCTGGAGCGCCTGACGGCCGAAGGGCAGACGATGATCGAGCGTCGCAACGCCTTCGAGCTGATGCGCGACCAGGCCGGCGAGCATTACGAACGGCATACCGGATCACCCTGGCGTCCCCGCAGCGGATCGATGGTCAACCACCGCAACCTGACCTCGGCGATGATCGACAGCCGCGACTTCCTTGCCGCAAAGAAGCGCGCCGACAACGAGGTGCTGCTGCCGGCCGGCCCAAAGATCGCGATCACCGGCGGGCTCGACTTCAACGATCACCGACTGATCTGGGCGAAGCTCGATCAGGTCCACGCCAAGCATCCCGATATGGTGCTGATCCACGGCAAATCGCCGAAGGGCGCCGAAAAGATCGCCTCCCGCTGGGCCGACCATCGCAAGGTCCCGCAGGTTGGGTTCGCTCCAGACTGGACGAAACACGCCAAGGCCGCGCCGTTCAAGCGCAACGATCAGATGCTCGACATTCTGCCGATCGGGGTCATGCACTTCCCGGGCACCGGCATTCAGGACAACCTCGCCGACAAGGCGAAGAAGCTCGGCATCCCGGTCTGGAAATTCGGCACGGGTGGCGCGTGAGCGCCATCCACTATCCCAGCATCTCAGGCCGGAATTGGGATCGCCGGCTGATGACTTTGCCGGACACCATGAACACACCGTCGCCGGTATAATGCAGCGTCTCGGGATGCTTCGGCGACGACGCGACATGCGCCCTCACCACCTCGAAAATGAAGAAATTGTACTTCTCGACCAGCGCATCGTCGTGCAACCGGCATTCGAAGCTGGCATGGCACTCGCCGATCAACGGCGCATCGACCTCGTCGGCGTCTTCGGCCGTCAGCTTGAAATGGGCGAACTTGTCGATTTCGCTTCCAGACGTATTGCCGATCCCGACCACCGTGTCGGTCAATGCGGTCGTCGGCAGGTTGATGACGCATTCGCCGCTGTTGCGGATCATCTCGAAGCTGTGATTGCCGCCGGAGATCATCAGGCCGACGAGTGACGGCGAGAACTCCAGGATGGTCTGCCAGCCGAGCGTCATGATGTTGGTCTTGCCCTCCCATTTCGAGGACACCAGCACGATCGGGCCTGGCTCCAGATAGCGGCGCACCTGACCGACGGGGAAATCGCTCTTCTTTGGGATCTTCGTCATGCAACGACCTCGCAGACAGTTACTCGTGCCGCATCATAGCGCCCGGTGTCGGCGGTATCACGACCGGTTGGATGCTTGGCGGATCCGGCAGACGCATCGAAGTCCAATCGTCTGGTCGCTCCTCTGACTGACGGAAAACCACCCCCGCATCCATTCGCTGATCCTTGGTCCAGCCGAGGGCCTGACGCCATCAACCCGTAAAGGGTCGGCTATGCGAGCATGCCGCCGCTTTGCTTCGCCGACGCGGTGATTGCGGCCCTCGGCCGGACACATCGGGCGCCTGTCACGCGGGGGATGGTCCCCCGCCTCCAAGACAGGAGCCGGTACAATGTCCCTCAAAGACGCACATGCCTACGCCTTCAGCCTCGCCACGACCCTCATGGTCGCGATTATCATCTTCAAGGCAGGCGACGGCACCCATTCTGTCACGCCCATCACCGAGTTCGACGGCGACGCCGAGGTCGTCGCGGAGATCGATCCCTTCGCCCCCTGATCGGGGCGCGATGGCCAGTCGAGGATGCGGAAATCGAACCGATTTCCGCTCCCGTCGGCGGTCATCTTCCGCTATACTTCAGATCGCGCCGTGGTGGTGGTGGAAGGCGCGACCGTCAGACCTTTATCTCACGGAGACCACCACCATGATCTTCATTGGTATCCTCGCCAGCATCGCCGCAATCGGCGCCCTGTGCTGGCTATTGTTCACACTGGCCGTCTTCGCGCTGCCGTTCTTCGCGGGCGTTAGCGCCGGGACGTGGGCCTATCAGACCGGCGCCGGCTGGCTCGGCGCGATCATCGTCGGCCTCATCGCCGCCGCACTGACCCTCGGCCTTGGGCAGTTCCTGCTCGCCTTCATCCGTCCGCTCTGGATACGCCTCGCGATCGCTGTCGCGTTCGTCGCGCCCGCAGCGCTCGCCGGCTACCACGCGACGCATGGCATCGTGAAACACACCATGCCCTCCGACACCTGGCAGATCATCTTCTCCGTCATCGGCGCAATCGCCGTTGGCATCACGGCGCTGATCCGGGTGACAGCAATGGCCGCGCCCGGGTCAACCGGGCAGAACGTCGCGCGCGCCTGACATCGTTACCGGCGGCGGCAGCACGGTGGGTTGATGTCTTACGTGTCGCGCTCCTCGTCGTCAGGGTCGCTTGCAATCGCGTTGATCGGACCGACGGCTACCTCCGCCCGACAAGCCATTCCCTCGGTGACGGTGTTGGGGGCAACGCCGTGACAGCACGCCCGACGGTGCGAGTGCCAACAGGACGCGATCTCGTTGGCGACGGGCAGGAGTTTGCAGGACATTGGTTCTGACGGAACCGGGTGACATCGCGATGTCTCGACGTGACCACGGTCATATCGGTTGAGGATGGTCGCCACGTTCTCCTGTGATGTGTCTCTGTCAGGTCGACCGCTCCAAAACGGCCTCTTCAATGGGCTGATCTGGCCGAAGGTCGGCTGCGCCTCGATCGCCTATGCCGCAACAGCGGCGTCAAAACTTTCTTCCCCTGCCGGCTGCGCCGTCATTCCTCGCGAGACAAGAAAGCCCCTCCTTTGCTGTCAGGCCCCTGCGGGGTGCGCCGTCAATCGCCTCCGGCCTGTCGATCGCCATCGAGGCCGCAATGGTGCGGGCTCGGAACAGAGTTCAAGGAGAACTATCATGGCGACCATCGGCACCTTCAAGAAGACCGGCAACAACGAGTTCACCGGCGAAATCGTCACTCTCAGCGTCCAGACCAAGAACGTCCGCATCGTCCCCGATGCCCGCGCCACCGGCGAGAACGCCCCCAGCCATCGCGTCTTCGTCGGCCGCGCCGAGATCGGCGCCGCCTGGTCCAAGACCTCCAACGAGGGCCGCGCCTATCTGGGCCTGAAGCTCGACGACCCCAGCTTCAACGCCCCGATCTACGCCAACCTCTTCGACGATGAGGACGGCGAAGGCTTCAGCCTCATCTGGTCCCGCCCGAACGGCCGCCGCAACGGCGACTGAGGCCGGCGCGACGCCCCGCCCGGTTGACCCGGGCGGGGCCGATCGCTTTGTGGGCGACCGAATCAGTTTGGGTTCGAGCGACTGTCAGGCAAGGCCGTAAAGGCAGTATCAGGTAGCATCGACCGTCAAGAACGACTATTATAGTCGTAGTTCTAGTGTGCGCGACGGTCTGAGTGGGAGGTGATCATGCATGATCACCGCCCGACAATCGCGGGCCGCACGCGCGTTGCTCGGATGGAATCAGGAGACGCTCGCTGACAAGGCCCAGGTATCACTGACCGCGCTCAAACGCCTCGAATCCGCAAGCGGACTCGAGGTGTACGAGACCACGCGCGATCAGGTGCGTCGGGCGCTTGAAGGCCACGGCATCCTCCTCCTGACCACCGACCAAGGCGAAGGAGTGATGGTGGTTCGTGGGAAAATCGACAAGCGATAGCGTCTCCCTTGCCAACCGCATGCCTTCGGTACGCCGTTGCCATCACCGGCGCAGATTTTGCTGCGATGCAACCGACACACGGTTAACAAATGCCACCGGAATGAATAAGAATGACCTCAGGGGACCGGTGTGACCAAGACAGATTTCCTAGACCAACCGCCTGATAGCGCGGTGCTCACGCCCTATGATCGCGAGCATCTGAAAACCTATCTGCGACTGCTAGATGCCGAGGCCGACGGCGCGTGCTGGGAAGAAGCGGTCACCGTTATATTCGGCCTCGACCCTGACAAAGATGCCCAGCGGGCTGCGCGCGTCTACGCCACCCACCTGGCCCGCGCGAAATGGATGACCGAGAACGGCTTTCGCCATCTGGTCCGGTCGAGCTACCACTGATCTGGCGGTGATGCGGAATCTGCATCACGTTGCGCCACCTTCGAACTTCCCAAGCCAAAGACAACTTGGAATCGTGTTCTTCGTGTCGCTCGCCCCAGAGAGGCGCGGACAGGAGAGTAAAATCATGTCTGAGGAAGGAAGTTGGAGAACTGGTTCGACCTATGACTATATTGATGATCTGAATGCGCCAGATATCGCGTGGGAGTTTCTGCGGAGAAACCACGATTACCGACGCGAATATTCAGCGCTACAGCGTTTAGGGCATCTCGCTCCGGACAAGGCGTGGGCCTTATCCGATCGCTGGGGGTTGTCTTTTCGCTACAGACCCGGCTCTCAATGCCTCTACTGTGGCTATCTCCTGGACCCTTACCGCCGATCCGTTCAAGCTTCTCCTCGCTCCGTCACCCGCATTACCCGCTGGTACAGCGGTCACTAGGAAAGAAATTCCCTCCGCGCTCTTCGCTTCCGATGGAACTGTCCGGATCGTCGTCGACGGCGAGGTGTTCGACATCGTGCTCCACGGAGACATCAGCGACACGCCGCTCGCAGCGCTTGTCATACTGGATGACGACACGCCTGATCGGATCCTCGCGCTCGACCGTTTCTGGTCAACGATACGGGCACGGAAAGCACGGCCAGACGAACGCTTGACGCCACAACGGCGTCAACGATTGCGTGCTATGCTAAGGGCCGTTGACGCACACGATGACGGCGCGAGCTACCGCGTCATCGGCGAAACGCTCTTCCCGGACCATCAGATCGACGTGAAATCGTGGGTCGGAAACTCAGTTCGTGAAACAACGATCCGCCTCGTGCGCGACGGCCTGAAACTCGTCGAAGGCGGCTACCGCTCCCTCCTACGCCGACCCCGCCGATCATAGTCTGTCGTCGATCGCGTGCGGCGTGTCGAAATTAGATTCCTATCTTCGACATCGTCCGACCCACCGCCTTCACGCCACCGTGCTCTCGAACCGCCGCCTGACGGCAGCGGCCCCCAACGAGACCACGGAGGCTCGACAATGGCCGAAACTACCGCCGGCATCCCGCCACGCTACCTGCGCACGCAGGAAGCCGCTCGTTTCCTCGGACTGTCCGAGCGCACGCTTGAGAAGCACCGCACCTACGGCACCGGCCCGGCCTACCGGAAGCTCGGCGGCCGAGTCGTCTACGCCATTGATGACCTTCAGACCTGGGCCGATCGCGGCCTCGTCAGCTCGACCTCCGATCCGCGCGGCACCGTGCTCCCCGCCAAGAGGCAGGAGCCCTCCGATCGCCGCTTTGCCGGCCGTCAGCCGCGCTGAGACGACCTGCCATGTCGTCCCGTCACACTCAGCATGACGAGCGTGCGCAGCTCGATCTGTTTCGGGCGCTGCCCGGCGATCTCGCGCCGCGCGACGCGCAGGACCTCATGGCCTATCCGTTCTTCTCTCTGGCCAAATCGAAGCGCCTGACGCCGATCGACTTCAAGGCGGGTTCGGTGAAGATCCGCGTCGAAGCCGTGCCCGAACACGGCATGGCGACGATCTGGGACGCGGATGTCCTGATCTGGGCGGCCTCGCAGATCGTCGAAGCCCGTGACGTCGGCTTGCGCCCGTCACGCCTCATGGCGACCACCCCCTATGAAATTCTGAACTTCATCGGCCGCGGCGTGTCGCTTCGCGACTACGACCGTCTCAAGGCCGCGCTCGACCGATTGCAGTCGACAACCATCGCGACATCGATCCGCCAGCCGACCGAGCGGCGGATGCATCGCTTCTCCTGGATCAACGAGTGGAAAGAGAAGGCCGACCATCGCGGTCGCCCGCTCGGGCTCGAACTGATCGTACCCGACTGGTTTTACGGCGCCGTCCTCGACGACGCGCTCGTGCTGACGATCGATCGCAAATACTTCGATCTCACGGGCGGGCTGGAGCGCTGGCTTTACCGCCTGGTGCGCAAGCACGGCGGCAAGCAGGAGTTCGGCTGGAGCTTCGACTTCCCGCACCTCCACGCCAAGTCCGGCAGCCTCTCGCCGCTCAAGCACTTCGCCTACGACCTGCGCGACATCGTCCGCCGCCAGCCGCTGCCGGGCTACCGGCTCACCATCGAGCAATGCCTCGGCGGCCCTGAAATCCTGTCCTTCGCACCAACCGATCCTGACGCGCTCGGCATCCTGCGCCGCCGTCGCCGCTCGACAACTCGCCCTGGGGATAAGCTGTGAATAGCCTCGTGCTATCAGGGACCGGCACTATCGTGCCATCGGGGACCGGACTCTCGTGCTATCGGGGACCGAAATCGTCGATTCATCGCGCTGAATCAGCAGCTTGCGAGCCCTGTAACTTATCTAACCTAGATTCCTACGGAATCTTTCTAACGGAACCCGCGTTTTCGACCGCTGTGGACGAGTCCCCGATCGCCGGGAGACCGTCATGATCGTCGCGCTCCTCAACCAGAAGGGCGGCGTCGGCAAGACGACGCTGGCGCTGCATCTCGCCGGCGAATGGGCTCGCAGCGGCAAGCGCGTCACGTTGATCGACGCCGACCCCCAGGGCTCGGCTCTGGACTGGTCGCAGCAACGCAGCCGGGAGGGATTGCAGCGGCTCTTCGGTGTCGTTGGCTTGGCGCGCGACACCCTGCATCGCGAAGCGCCGGAGCTGGCGCGCGATGCCGACCATGCCGTCATCGACGGGCCACCCCGCGTCGCCAGCCTCATGCGCTCGGCGCTGCTCGCAGCCGATCTTGTGCTGATCCCGGTCCAGCCGTCGCCCCTCGACGGTTGGGCTTCGGCCGAGATGCTTGCTCTGCTCGGCGAAGCACGCATCTACCGTCCGCAGCTTGCCGCGCGCTTCGTGCTGAACCGCTGCGCGGCCCGCACGGTGCTCGCGCGCGAAACCGCCGAGACGCTTGCGGATCACGACCCACCATTGCTCGCGACCACCATCGGTCAGCGCATCATTTTTGCCGACGTCGTGCAGACCGGCCGGATCGCCGCCGAACAGGACGCGGATTGTCCGGGCGCGCGGGAGATCGCCGCGCTCGCAGCCGAAGTCGCGAGGATCGGCGCATGAGCGAACGATCCCCCAAGCGCGGTTTCGCATCCCGGCCGGGTAGTCCGGAGAGCTGGATCAAAGCGCCCGATCGCCAGGCGCAGCGCGCTGAGCCCGCCGACGACTTCTCGGCCAGGCTGACCATCGACGTCACCGCCGACATGCGCGGCCGGATCAAGATCGCGGCCTTCCAGCGCGGCCAGACTGTCGCCGACATGCTCCGCGCCCTGTTCGAACGCGAATTCCCGCCAGCCCAAGGAGACGACAGATGACCGGCCTTGCCGCCGCATCCGCGCGCGCCGGCCGCGCTGCCGCCGCGCCACCAGACGATCTCACCCAGGTCGAACTCGTCTGGATCGAGAAGCAGCTCGAGCACTGGATCCGCTTCGGCCGCGAGGTGCGCGAACAGGTGCTCGACCGCCGTCGCCGTATCCTCTTCTTCCCTCCCGGCACGACCTTCGCGCTGGTGCGCTGGGCCGCGAACGAGCACGGCACCGTGCTCTCCCGCCTCGACATCCTGCGCGCTGTCGCTCCCGGCGAACCTTGCCAGACAATCCCGACCGTGACGCCTGGCGGCGACATCCTGCTGCGCGTCGATGGCTGGCCGAAGGTGGAGCGCATGCTCCAGCTCATCGACGCCATTGAGGCCGTCGGTATCGATCCCGTCGAAGTCGCGCCCGATCACTGGCGGCACGTTCACAACCGCCTTGCCGTCGGCGAGGCGCCGCGCGCCTACACGATGCAGCGCCATCGCGCCTTCCTCCTGACGCAGAGGATCGGCGCATGACTCGGCTCGGCTACGCCATCACCACGACGGCTGCGGTGTCGTTGCTCGGCATCCTCTCGCTCGTATCGTTCGCGCCGAAGCTGATCTGGAATGCGTCGGCCAGCACGCCGATCGGCCTCTACACCATCGCGCCAGACCCGTCCCCGGAAGTCACCGATCTGGTCGCCGTACGCGCGCCCGAGCCGCTCGCAAGCTTCCTCGCCGAGGGCGGTTATCTGCCGCGCGGCGTGCCGCTGATCAAGCACGTCGTCGCGCTTCCTGGCCAACGGGTTTGCAGGGCGGGCCTCGCCATCACTGTCGATACCGTGCCGATGGGCGATGCGCTCGATCGCGATCGTCGCGGCAATCCGCTGCCTGTCTGGCAGGGCTGCCGCGTCGTCGCCGAGGGCGAACTGTTCCTGATGAACTGGCAGGTCCCCGACAGTCTCGACGGCCGCTACTTCGGCCCGCTTCCCGCCTCCGCCGTGATCGGCCGGGCCATCCCTCTCTACACCGACGAGGACGGCAATGGCCGCTTCGTCTGGCGCGCGCCGACGCGGTGACGACGTGCCCATTCCCAATCTCACCGCAATCCCAAGGAGGAAATCATGTCCCTGATCGGTCAATTCACATGCGACGATAACGGCTTCATCGGCCATTTGGCGACGCTCCTGCTGCACCAGGACATCATCATCATTCCGGCCGAGTCGTCCGACGCCGAGAATGCGCCAGATTTTCGCGTTCACGTCTTCGACGGCATGAATAACGAACCCGGCGCCGAGATCGGCGCCGGCTGGAAGCGCACCGGCGAGAAGGCTGGCGACTATGTCTCGCTCCAGCTCGACGATCCGACGTTCAGCCAGCCGATCCGCGCGAATCTCTTCCAGTCGGCCGACGACAAGTCCGCCTGGGGGCTGCACTGGAACCGTCCGCCCCGGCGCAGCGAGCGGGACTGAGCGATGTCGGCCCGCCGCCATCGTGCTGTCGTCGAGCGGTCGAGTACCGCCCGGCGCACAGCCTTCCTTCTCCTTTCCGGCCTGCTGGTCGCCGCGCCGCTTTGCGCCAACGTGAATGCGCAGACCGTATCGGCCGAGCGCCCTTCTCGCCTCGATCCCTACGCCGCCCTGATCGCCGAGGCCGCGCAACGGTTCGGCGTTCCGGAGCGCTGGATTCGTGCCGTCATGCGGGTCGAAAGCGCCGGTGACATGCGCGCGATCTCTTCGGCCGGAGCGATGGGCCTGATGCAGATCATGCCGGCCACATGGGCCGAGTTGCGCGCTCGACATGGTCTCGGCAACGATCCCTACGACCCTCGCGACAACGTCCTCGCGGGCGCAGCGTACCTGCGCGAGATGCACGATCGCTACGGCTCGCCGGGCTTTCTGGCGGCCTACAATGCCGGTCCCGGCCGCTACGAGGAATATCGCGCGACCGGTCGCCAACTGCCGGCGGAAACGCGAGCCTATGTCGCCGCTCTCGCACCGATCATCGGCGGCGGCGATCTCGCTGCCCCCGTCACGGTGGCGACCGCCGATCCGCTCGCCTGGACCCGCGCGCCGCTCTTCATCGTGCAGGTCGATAGCAGCGCGGGTGCAGTCCAGCGGCAGCGGGACGGCGATCCGGCTGCACCTTCTGCGCAGGAGTCCGCGCGCGATCCGGTCCTGCCTGCACCGCGATCGGACGGTCTGTTCGTGGCGCGAACCGATACTGCGGGGCCGCGATGAGGGGCTTCGCACTTCATGCGGCATTGTCGGGCTCTGGCGCGGATTTGGCGTCAGAGGCGGGAAGAGCAGGCAGCACAACCGAACGATGGCGAGATAAAAGCGCGCGAGGTGCGGCTTGGTGCGGTTGTGTGTTTTCAGGGGCTTATGGCGCATTGGCGCGAGGTGCGCCTGATCGGCGCAGGCTGCGCATCCGCCATTTCACCAAGGATTGCCGCGCGATTGCGCGATGTGCGGGACCTCGGCCATGAGCGGCGAGGACGATTTCCGCATCCGGCCAGGCCGCATCCGCTCGACCCGCGCTCAGCAGGCGCGGCCCTTCATCGCCCAGGCGTTGGCGGCCGCCCAGCGCGCCGGCGGCAGCGTCTCGCGCTCCGGCAAGATCAGCTCGGGCAACCGCTCGCGGTTCGGCCGCGGCCAGCGCGCGGCCGTCCAGGCCAACCGGCTGCTCACCAGCCGATCGCGCAACACCGTCATCAAGACGCGCGTCGTCCGTCATGGCGCTCGCGCCGCGCCGCTTTCCGCCCACCTCAGCTACCTGCGGCGCGAAGGTGTCACCCGGGATGGGGAGAAGGCGCGGCTGTTCGGTCCTGAGACCGAGGACGCCGATGCCAAGGCCTTCGCCGAGCGGACCCAGGATGATCGGCATCATTTCCGGTTCATCGTCTCGCCCGAGGACGCCACGGAGATGTCCGACCTCAAGACCTATGCCCGCGACCTGATGGGGCAGATGGAGAAAGACCTCGGCACGAAGCTCGACTGGGTCGGTGTCGATCACTGGAACACGGATAATCCGCACGTCCACATCATCCTGCGGGGACGCACCGATGACGGCCAGGACCTGGTCATCTCGCGCGACTACATCAAGGAAGGCATGCGCGCCCGCGCGCAGGATCTCGTCACCCAAGAGCTGGGGCCGCGCACCGATCACAAGATACGCCGCGATCTCGAACGCCAGATCGAGTCGGAACGCTGGACCAATCTCGACCGCCAACTTTCGCGCGACGCCTATCGCACCGGCGTCGTCGATCTCGCCCCGCATCCTAATCGCCAGCCCGACGAGTTCCACGCGATGAAGGTCGGCCGGCTGCGGAAGCTGGAGACACTCGGCCTTGCGGATCAGATCGGCCCCGGCCAATGGGTCGTATCGGAGAATGCCGAGGCGACGCTGCGCGAGCTGGGCGAGCGTGGCGACATCATCAAACGCATCCATCGCGGGCTGACCGAACGCGGCATCGAGCGCGGCGCCGCGAGCTATGTGCTCGCCGGCGAGAGCATCAACGATCCTGTCGTCGGCCGGTTGGTCGATCGCGGTCTCGACGACGAGCTGAAGGGCACGGCCTACGCCGTGGTCGATGGAACCGACGGACGGACCCACCACATCAAGCTGCCCGACCTCGACGCCGCCGGAGACAGCGCGCCGGGTTCGATCGTGGAGCTGCGCAAGTACGACGACGCGCAGGGACGACGTCGCGTCGCGCTCGCAGTCCGCTCCGATCTTGACATCGAACGGCAAGTTCACGCGACCGGCGCCACATGGCTCGACCGTCAAGCGATCGCCCGCGAGCCCGTCGCGCTCGGCGGTGGCGGCTTCGGCGCCGAGGTGCGCGAGGCTATGGACCGCCGTGCCGACCATCTCGTCGGCCAAGGTCTCGCCGAGCGGCAAACGCGCGGCATCAGCTTCTCACCGGGGCTGATCGACACGCTGCGCCAGCGCGAGGTCGACGCCCTTGGCGAGAAGCTTGCGGCCGAGACCGGTCGGCAATTCTCGAAGGCCGCGGCTGGCGAATATGTGGGCGGCACCTACCGCCAGCGCTTCGCGCTCGCGTCGGGCCGCTTCGCCATGATCGACGACGGCCTCGGCTTTCAGCTCGTGCCCTGGTCGCCGTCCCTCGAACGCCAGATCGGTCAGCACGTCTCCGGCGTCTCGCGCGGCGCTGGCGGCGTCGACTGGAGTTTCGGCCGCAATCGCGGCCTCGGCATGTAGCCCAATCAAGAAAGGAGTGCCCGCCATGTCGGCGACCAAAATCCTATGGGGCCAGATCCTCACCGTCTTCCTGATCGTGCTGATGACGACCTGGGCGGCGACGCAGTGGACAGCCTATCGGCTAGGCTTTCAGCCCCAGCTTGGACTTCCGTGGTTCGAACTGGCTGGCTGGCCGATCTACTATCCCCCCGCCTTCTTCTGGTGGTGGTATTTCTACGATGCCTATGCCCCGCCGATCTTCATCGAGGGGGCCTATATCGCCGCGTCCGGCGGCTTCATCTCCATTGCCGTCGCGATCGGCATGTCCGTCTGGCGGGCGCGCGAAGCCAAGAACGCCGAGACCTTCGGCTCCGCCCGATGGGCCGCTGCTCGCGAAGTGAGTGCCGCGGGCCTGCTGGGCGCGGATGGCGTCATCCTGGGCAAGTTCGAGCGCGACTATCTCCGCCATGATGGTCCGGAGCATGTGCTGTGCTTCGCTCCCACGCGATCCGGCAAGGGTGTCGGCTTGGTCGTGCCGTCACTGCTAACCTGGCCGGGCTCGGCCATCGTCCACGACATCAAGGGGGAGAACTGGACGCTGACGGCGGGCTTTCGATCCCGGCACGGCCGCGTGCTGCTGTTCGATCCGACCAACGCGAAGTCGGCCGCCTACAATCCTCTGCTTGAGGTCCGCCGCGGCGAGTGGGAGGTCCGCGACGTTCAGAACATCGCCGACATCCTGGTCGATCCGGAAGGCTCGCTGGAGAAGCGGAACCACTGGGAGAAGACCAGCCACGCGCTGCTGGTCGGCGCGATCCTGCACGTCCTTTACGCCGAGGCCGACAAGACCTTGGCGGGTGTTGCCGCCTTCCTCTCCGATCCGAAGCGGCCGATCGACTCGACGCTGGCCGCCATGATGAGGACGACCCATCTCGGCGAGGCCGGACCCCATCCGGTGATCGCCAGTGCGGCCCGCGAGCTGCTGAACAAATCCGACAACGAGCGATCGGGCGTGCTGTCCACCGCCATGTCTTTCCTCGGCCTCTACCGCGATCCCGTCGTCGCCGAGGTCACGCGGCGCTGCGACTGGCGCATCACCGACATTGCCGGCGGCAAGCATCCGACGACGCTCTACCTCGTCGTGCCGCCGTCGGACATCAATCGGACCAAGCCACTGATCCGTCTGATCCTCAATCAGATCGGTAGACGGCTTACGGAGGATCTGAATGCGAAGGGCAATCGCCACCGGCTGCTGCTCATGCTCGACGAATTCCCGGCGCTGGGCCGCCTCGACTTCTTCGAAAGCGCGCTGGCCTTTATGGCCGGCTACGGCCTCAAAGCCTTCCTGATCGCCCAGTCCTTGAACCAGATCGAGAAGGCTTATGGGCCGAATAATTCGATCCTCGACAACTGCCATGTCCGCGTCAGCTTCGCGACCAATGACGAACGGACCGCCAAGCGTGTCTCGGACGCGCTCGGCACCGCGACCGAGATGCGCGCGATGAAGAACTATGCCGGTCATCGCCTGTCGCCCTGGCTGGGCCACATGATGGTCTCGCGCTCGGAGACAGCCCGGCAACTGATGACGCCCGGCGAGATAATGCAGCTTCCGCCATCCGACGAAATCGTCATGGTCGCCGGCACCCCGCCGATCCGCGCGAAGAAGGCGCGATATTATGAGGATCGCCGGTTTCAGGAGCGCATCCTGCCGCCGCCGAACTTGTTGAAACCGGCAAAGGCCCAATCCGACGACTGGAGCACGCTGGCCCTGCCGGCGGTGCCGGCGGTCGCGATGGCCGTCAGCGGCGACGCATCGGAGGACGAGGATACGACGGACTCTGAGCGCCGGCACCAGCCGGAGCTCAGCCGCTCGAAACCCGTCGAGCCTAAGCCACCCATCGAAAACGAGTTCGAGATCGATCCCCGCGACGACGCCGATGAGGACGCCGCGCGTCTCTCCCGCTTGAATCAGACCATGCGCCAAGTCGCGCGCCAGGCGTCGCTCGATCCCGACGACGGCATCGAGCTTTAGGAGACACCATGGCAAAGCCTCCCAAAAAGCAGCGCCTATCGGTGTATCTCGAACCAGACGTCATGAAGGCGCTCGCCGCGCACGCCGCCCGGCGCGATCAATCCCTCTCGCTGATCGCGGAAGCCGGCATCGCCTCCTTCCTGTCACCTGATGCTGCCGAACGGCAGGAGGCGGCAACGACGAAGCGGCTCGATCAGCTCGACCGTCGCATGGCGCGCATGGAACGCGACCTTGGCATAGCCGTTGAGACGCTCGCCGTGTTCATCCGCTTCTGGCTGACGACAAACCCGCCGCTACCTGAGCCCGCACAGGCTGCGGCGCGCTCGAAAGCAGGCGAGCGCTACAAGGCGTTCGTGACCGCCCTCGGCCGGCGACTCGCTCATGGGCCGAAGCTTCGGCAGGAGATTTCCGAGGACCTGCCCTCGTCTATCGACACCCGCACAAACGCGGTCGAAAGATAGGGTTGGTACACGCCCCATCCTACGTTGCCGCAAGTTCAGTCCCATGGTCGGCACGTCGGTTCCCCCTCCGATTTCCCCGCTAGAAGATGCTCTGATGACTGTCTTCAGCAGGTCATCATTGTCATGACCCACGCAGGCGCCCGACTCGCACCCAGTATCACTGACACAGGCTGATTAGTGCGCGACCATAAAGCGCCCACCTGCAACAGCATCATCGGGAACGATATTCTGGATTTCGGAGAGGGCTTCCTCGGTCAACTGCAAGGGCGACGCAAGTGCTTCGGTTAGCCGATCGACAGTGCGCACGCCGACGAGGGGAATGATATCTGCCCCTTGGCTGGAGACCCATGCATTCAGACGATAGGCCATGCGAAAGCACATCGCGGTCTTTGGTCGTGACGTAGACGTAAATCCAATATTTGGTCGATGACTGCCCCTCCTGTCACGACGTACTTCCAGCATTACATATTGACATCAGATGCGTTTTTTGTCACAATGCGCATATGCCTGCACCAATTTCAGACTCCGATAGTGCCGTACGCCGGACCAGAATCCTGGAAGCTGCGCGCTGGTGCTTCTTGAATTTCGGCTTCACCAAGACGTCACTTGAGGACATCGCCAAGCGGGCAAATCTCTCCCGAACGCTCTTGTACCGGACGTTCAAGGACAAGAGCGAAATCTACGAGGCGGTCTTCATCGATTGGCTCATTTCCAGGCGGCCTAGGGCAGAAGAAGCAGCTGCCGATCCAGGACATCCCCGTGACCGCCTGCTCATCGTCTGCCGCGCCATGGTTCTGGAGCCTTGGGCGGAGATGATCTGTACACCGATGGGAAGCGAGTTCCTCGAGGCGTGCGCGCAAATCGCTCCGAAGAGCGAGGCGCTTTACCGCGAAGTCGTGCTTGGCAGCGTGACGATTATTTTGGGCGACCAAGCCAGCGCGGAGGTTTTCCTCTTGGCAATGGACGGTTTGCTTTCCGATCAACCATCAATTGCGGCTCTGGAGCAGCGCACTCAGATCTTGGCTGAGCGCTTCGCAGCTATTCCGCTGAACAAAGGATAATTCCATGACGAGGTCGCGCGACACGCAAGAACTTATTGTTGTCACCGGGGCCTCTAGCGGAATCGGCGCGGCCATCGCGCAAGAAATGGCTCGGCGTGGCTATCTTGTTCTCGCCGGTGTGCGGCGCGAACAGGACGCACATCACATCCAAGGACCGAACATCGAACCGGTGTTTATCGACATAACACGCATGGAGGATGTCACAGCCCTCGCTCATCGCATTGATGCCGACCCGCTTGGGAGACCATTGCGGGCGATCGTCAACAATGCTGGCATCGGCGCCAACGCCCCGATTGAGGTTTTCAACCTTGATGCGTGGCGCAGGCTATTCGAAGTAAATTACTTCGGCCACATCGCGGTGACGCAAAAATTGCTGCCGGCACTTCTCCGCAGCAAAGGCCGAGTCATCAACATCAGCTCCGTGGGTGGCAGAGTCGCTATGGCAACTTACGGCCCGTATGGCGGTGCAAAGTTTGCGCTGGAGGCGTTGAGCGACTCCCTTCGTAGGGAACTGGCCCCTTTGGGCGTTGACGTGGTCGTCATCGAGCCGGGAGCTGTCCAGACTAAAATATCGGGTCGGGCGATTGCTACGGCGAACAACGTAGCCTCCGAAATGACGCCAGAACAGACCGAACGCTATGGCTCTCTTATCCATGCAGTAACCGCACAAGCGGCAGCAGCTGACAAAACGGGGGTGAAGGCTTCCGTCGCAGCCAATGTCGTCGCCAAGGCAATTACTTCGCGCAAGCCCCGCACCCGCTATGGCGTGGGCAGCGAAGCCGCCCTGATCGGCATCATGAACATGCTTCCTGACAGGGTCGTGGACCGGCTGCTCGCTGCTGTTCTGCGCCGCTATATCCCAAAGACCGATCCCAAGGACACTCTCTCAGCACGGAGTTGACCCGATAATCCTATCGCCCGCCGGCACGCCAATCCGCCGGCCACGATTCCCGACAACTCCGCAGTTGAGGACCTACGTTGGTGACGGCTTCGCACAACAGATCGCTTCAGAGCACGGGCGCAATTGTGTCTCGAACATTCGTAAGCGGAGAGGCCTTTCGATCGAGGCGGCAGGCGCCAAAATAGCCTGACTCGTCAAGGAGGCCTTTCGCATCAATGCCACTGGCCTCGATCTGAAGGATTGCAATGAAGCATCGCTCTTGCTTCCCGGCTCTTCTGACCGGATCGAGGCGAAGAGGGACTAGGGCTGCGGTAGAAAGGCGGCGCGCATTGCCGAGATGTACGTTTCTTCCGATGTTTCCCTACGCGCCTTTGAGAGATTATTGGCTTCGATCCCCACGATATATCGCAGTTGATCTTTGCCATCTTCGGCAGCTTCAACCATGGCGGCTACGACCTGCTGCGATGTCGTCGGTTCGGTTTCGGCGAAATGCATCATGAGTGTGTTCATGTGATCCGCATAAGCTCTGTAGGCGGGATCGGGGATTGGTGTATTTGAATGCCATCGCGTCTGGGCGACGAAGTTCGTTGATGGGACAAAGCCTGGCTCGATGATCTTCACATGAATATTGAGCCGCGAGAGCTCATACCACAATCCTTCAGAAAATCCCGACGCGTTTAGAAAGCCTTGTTGATCGCCATTTTAACTGTTCTACCACGGGCATTGGCCGAGAAAGCGTCGTAGTTGAAATCAATGCGCAAAGCACGGCATTAACGTTGAACGCGTTCCGCTCGCGCGGCGTCGCAAGAAGATTGCGCCGATAGCCGTCATCGGAACGCTACCATCACCAGGCGGTCAAACATCCGGTCCGATAGATGGCGCCGCAACAAGAGTAAGGGGCGCGCCATCAAACCTCCGCTGTATCGAACCGCCGGTCGTCTTGCCTTCAGTGCACGCACGACCAAGTCGGAGACGAGGCTTGGGGGTGGAGCCTTCCGGCCCTGCATCTTGCTGAGCTTGGTGACCATGTCTGCGTAGGCGCCATTGCCTGAATGCCGCTCCGCTTCTTCCCGGGCGATCCCCTCCCACTCAGAGGCAATTCCACCCGGCTCTATCACAATGACGTCGATGCCGAACTGTCGGACCTCGTTGCGAAGCGCGTCGGAATAGCCCTCAAGCGCGAACTTGGATGCATGATACCAGCCTCCAAGCGGCAACGCGAACTTCCCCCCGATCGAGGAAATGTTGACGATCTTGCCGGAGCCGCGCGATCGCATATGCGGCAGGCAGAGCTGCACGATCCGCGCGAGCCCGATCAGGTTGGTCTCAAGCTGGCGCCGTCCCTCGGTAATCGGCACGTCTTCGAGAGCGCCATATTGGCCATATCCGGCCGCGTTGATCAGCACGTCGATCCGCGACCGCTCCCGCAGGATCCGATCAATCGTTGCAATCGCCGAGGCATCGTCGGTGACATCGAGCGCGACGGCGGTTGCGCCTGCGGCTTGAAGATCCGCCATCCGCTCGACCCGGCGGGCGGCGGCATAGACCGTGTAGCCCTCGGTAATGAGGCGACGAGCGATATCCTTGCCCATACCGGACGAAGCCCCCGTGACAAGGGCAACGAGTTTCGAAGTTTTGTCCAATGCATGTCACTCCTGCTGTTTTCAACGAGTGACACATCAGATAGACTGTGGGGATACCCCACAGTCAAGAGGTGCTGTGTGCTCATCAATGAATTGGCCAAGATGGCGGGCATGTCGAAGGACGGCATCCGGCACTATGAGGAGATGGGATTGATCGCCTCGAGGCCCCGCCAGGCGGGAAGTCGGGTTTACCGCGATTATGATCCCACTGTGTTAGAGACGATCGAACATGTTCGCCAAGCTCAACAGCTCGGCTTTTCGCTCAAGGAGATCGGGCCGCTGTTGAAGGCCTATGGTTCGGTGCGTCCCAGCAGGAGGCAGACGATCGAGTTCCTTGAAACCCGACTTGTAGTAATTCGGGAAAAACAGGCCGCGCTGCGCGAGATCGAAGATTTCATTTGCGAAAAACTCCAACGTTACCGGAGCGCATAAGCTGCCGAACCAGCCATCACCTGAGCGATATAGCTGACTTCAAGGCTCGCGAGCCATGATCTCGCGACCGCACTAGGACGAATCGACATTCAGGATTCCCAAATCGCTTTAAGGCTGATTGATAGGCAGCCGTTGAAGCACGGAGTCTCTGGATGGCAGCCAGCCGATATGAATTGAGCGACGTTGAATGGGCAAAGATTGCGGCGTTGCTGCTTGGCAAAGCTGGTGATCCCGGGCGCACTGGCTCGGCATTGCCGCTCTATCCCTCCAGAAGCGCGGGCGCTTGGGTTACCCGAGCCCGCACAGGCTGCGGCGCGCTCGAAAGCAGTCGAGCGCTACGAGGTGTTCGTGACCGCCCTCGGCCGGCGAGTCGCTCACGGGCCGAAGCTTCGGCAGGAGATTTCTGAAGATATCGCGCCCAAGCGCGGCGCGGCGCGTCCATTTGCTGCTTCGCCAGGCAATGCGCCCGTAAATGCAGGCGGACGACGCTCATAAACGACATCGATGAATAAGCATATCAAGTATCGATTTCTGGAATGTGCCACGCACGCCTATTCTGACCCGAGCGTTGAACAACTCGAGTGAGAGCCATGAAAACTGCCGTCATTACCGGAGGATCGAGGGGCATCGGCCGAGCGAGCGCAATCGCGCTGGCACGCCAGGGTCACGCGGTCGTCATCAATTATGCGAACTCGACGGCAGATGCCGAGACGACAGTCCGTGAGATCGAGGCGTTTGGCGGAACGGCCATCAAGGTAGGCGCCGACGTCTCGTCCGGTGAGGACGTTCGCGACCTGTTCACAACGGCCACAAAGGCCTTCGGCGGCGTCGACGTCCTCGTTGCGAGCGCTGGCGTGATGGCGCCGTCTGCGATCGCAGACGCCACCGACGAAGAATTCGATCGACACTTTCAAACCAACGTGCGCGGCACGTTCAACGCCTTTCGCGAGGCCGCGCGCCAAGTGCGCGACGGCGGCAGACTGATCGGCTTCTCGAGCACCACGCTCGCCCTGAACGCTCCCGGCTACAGCATCTACAATGCCACGAAGGGCGCCGTCGAAGGCATGGTCCGCGTCATCGCCAAAGAACTCGGATCGCGTGGCATAACGGTGAACGCCATCGCTCCTGGCCCGGTCGAGACCGAGTTGTTTTTACGCGGAAAGTCCGACGCCGATATTGATCGCATGGCTGCCATGGCCCCGCAGAAGCGCATCGGACGACCCGATGATATCGCCAATCTTGTGACCTTCCTGGCGTCTCCAGAAGCGGCTTGGATCAACGGCCAGGTCGTGCGCGCAAATGGAGGCATCGCATGACCGAGGACACCCAGATCATTGTCGTGACCGGTGCGGGATCCGGCATCGGTCACGCCATTGCAACAACTCTCGCACACGCCGGACACACCGTGTATGCGGGTCTGCGACTGGCACGGCCGGATGCAGAGAAGCGAGCCAGTGCAATACGTGATCTGGCCGCCGCCGAGAATATTGACCTGCGGATCGTGGATCTCGACGTCCTGTCGGAGGCGAGTTGCCGCGCCGCCGTTGATCAGATCCTGGTCGAGCAAGGCCGGATCGATGTCGTCGTCAATAATGCCGGCATGCTCATGACCGGCATTACCGAGGCATTCGATCCAGACCAGCTCCAAAGGATTTTCGATACCAACGCGACGTCGTGGCTGCGCGTCAACCGCGCTGTGCTGCCGGTCATGCGTCGGCAGCGCAGCGGCACGCTTGTCTATACCGGCAGCACGACCGCCCACATTTCGGAGCCATTCCTGGGCCCGTACGCCGCGGCCAAGGCTGCCGGGGACGTTCTGGCGGAGGTAATGGGCATGGAGACGCGGCCCTTTGGCATCGACACCATCATCATTGTCCCGGGGGCGTTTACCACGGGAACCGAGCATTTTGCTCACGCCGTCGCGCCAGCGTTCCCAACGATCGTCGCCCAGTATGGCGAACTTCCCGCCAGGGCCGAGACCCTCGGTGAGCGGCTGCAGGCCATCGATGACGCCAACGGCGGGTCCTTGGACGCCACGGCCGTGGGTGAAGCTCTGCGTGACGCGCTCACCAAGCCGGTCGGCAAACGGCCATACCGCATTTTCGTGGATGGCCAGAAGAAGGGTGTCGAGGACATCCTGGCCATTCAGGATGCGCGACAAGCCGCACTTCTAGAAGAATTCGGCCTCTCCGACCTTACCCCACCGGCATTTTGAGCGTCGGACCGACCATTCCCGTCATCAGGAAAACCAGCCATGGAAAAGTTGACGTTCGCCGCCGGGGCGCTTGCTGCCTTGACGGCTCAAGGACCAGATGCGGCAAGTCTGCAAACGATCGCGCCGACTGAGGCGGCCACTATCGTCAGGCCGCTCTATGAGGCTTTGACGGCTTCGAGGGCGGACGAGGTGCGCTCTCGGCTGGAAGCCGCGACCTCGCCGGACTGGCAGAATTGCAGCTCCAACGACGCATGCGAAACGCGGGACGCCACGATCGCGCGTTGGAGCGCCCGCATCGCTCGGCTCCCCGATTTTCGGTTCGACATCAGAGAAATCCTCGTCTCCGGCAGCCGGATTATCGTTCGCAGCCAAGCGACAGGGGCGCCGACCGAACCGTTTATGGGTATTGCGCCCGAAGGGCGGTCCTTCGCAATCATGACGCTCGACGTCCATGAAGTAGAGGGTGGGAAGATCGTTCGCACCTATCACATCGAGGACTGGGGGCGAGCCGTGCGTCAGCTTCGTGGCGAGCAATAGCCCCTGCGATACGAAAAGGCGTACCATCGCGTTATCGGAAGGCAGTGCTTGGTGCATTGCAAGGTGCTGAAGAATCGCTCGCGCGTTTTGGCGATGCACGGCTCCAGCTCGCCAGCCTTGTGCGCGTGAGCGCGCGGCGGCGAATTCAGCCGTGCTTAATCAGCGCCGCGTCTGCTGGTCAGCGCGGACTCGGGCAGGCGACGAACGGCGGCGGCAAGGAACCGGGGCATCGAAGTGGCGCCGCCGACTCTAGCACATAGTCAGGTCATCAACCTCTTGCGCAGATCGTCAAGAAGCCAACTCCCGCCGCGCCCCAATGGCTGGTTTCGAACATGTGCGGCATGTACGGGGAGTGTACCCGTCGGCGCGAGGTCCTCGTCAGCGATGTTCAATAGCACAAGGTTCCCGTCCGCCAGGTAGCGCTCGATCAGGTAGGGAGGCATTTTGCACCAGCCAAAGCCGGCCAGCAGAAAGTCGAGCCTACGCCCCAGGTCGACGAAGCGCCAGACCCGGCTGCCCACGACACCGTAGCTGGGGCCGTGAACGCCGACAGCATCGGATAGGACCAGTTGGACATGCTCCTCGAGATCGGCACGGTCGAGCCGTCGTCCGAGCTGCGCCAGCGGATGTTCCGCGGCGGCGACGGGGACGAGGTTGAGTTCGACGAGTGGGTAAGCTGCCAAATCATCGGGAACAACCGGCAGGAGCAGGCAGATCGCCAGGGATGCCGAGCCATCTCTTAGTCGACGCTCGGCTCCGCCGACACCCTCTGTAGAAAAAGAGACCGGAAGATCTGGAAATATATCACGCAGCGCACGCAGGCTGTCGATGAACGGCTCCGTGGGGACAAGCGGATCGATCGCAAGGTTCAGCGCGGGCTCGAGCCCGATCTTCGTACCTGCTGCGATGGCCTCGAAATGGTCCGCGCTGGCGACGACCCTACGCGCTTGCTCGACAAGCACCTCGCCGACGGGGGTGAGGGTAGGCTTGTGGCTGCGGCGGTCGAACAGCGCCACGCCTTGGGTTTCCTCGAGTGTCCGGATCGTCTGGCTGATCGCTGACTGGACCCGGCCAAGAGAGCGTCCAGCCGCCGAGAAGCTGCCGCTGCTGCTGACCGCAAGAAGCACTCGCAGTTGATCAAGCGTGAGGTTGCCGATCAAGTCCATCACTCCAACCGATAGAAGCCATCACAATTTGATCTCTTTTTATGGGATACATAGAGGCTTATCTGGTTGGGAATGCAACCGACATTCTTCATCAACCACGGCGGTGGCCCCTGTTTTTTCCTGCGGCCAGGGCCGATGCGCACGGCGTGGAGTTCTCTCGAAAATTATCTGCTCGGTTTCTCCGGTGCGCTCGACACCAAGCCGAGGGCGCTACTTGTCGTATCCGCGCATTGGGAAGAGGCGGTGCCGACCGTCAACACATCCCCAGCGCCGCCGCTGTTGTTCGACTATCACGGCTTCCCCAGCTACACGTACGAGCTGACCTGGCCGGCACCGGGGTCGCCTGAGATTGCCCGCCGCGTTAGTAAGCTCCTGAGTGCCAGCGGCATCCCCAGCGGAGTGGACGGCGAGCGGGGATATGATCACGGCGTGTTCGTGCCGCTGAAGATCGCCTTCCCGGATGCTGATCTGCCGGTCGTGCAGTTGTCGATGCAGCGCGGCCTCCAGCCGGCAGCGCATCTTGCGATCGGTCGAGCGCTCAGGCCGTTGCGCGGCGAAGGTGTCCTCATCATCGGCAGCGGCCAGACCTACCATAACATGCGTGGCCTTGGCGGGACGGCCACTGATCCCGAGGCGGAAGCGTTCGACGCCTGGCTTCGCGACGCGGTTACCCTGGCCGCCACACGCGAGCAGTTGCTGATTAACTGGGAAGCCGCGCCCGGCGCCCGGCATGCGCAGCCGCATGAAGACCATCTCCTTCCGCTGATGGTCGCAGCCGGCGCCGCTTCTGGCGAGGCGGGGACGGTTGCGTTCCACGGCCACGTCCTCGGCAAGCCGATCTCGGGATTCCGCTTCGGCTGAACCTTTCCACTCCGCCGGCAACAACCGGCGCGATCAACTCAAGAAGGAACTAAGCATGGCCACCCTGTTAGTCATCGAAGCAAGCCCCCGGGGCGAACACTCGATGTCCCGCGCTCTCACTGCCCAATTCGTGGCGGACTGGCGGACGCATAATCCCGATGGTCGCGTGATCGAACGCGATCTCATCAAGACGGAGTTGGGCTTCCTGACAATGCCCTGGCTCGGCGCTTATTTCACGCCGGTCGAGCAGCATACGGGCGAGATGAAGGAATTGATGAAGCTGTCCGATGAACTGGTCGCCGAAATTTTTGAAGCGGATCACATCGCAATTGGAACCCCGGTCCACAATTACAACGTGCCGGCCAATCTCAAGGCCTATATCGACCATATCGTTCGCAAGGGCATCACCCTTGGGTTCGCAGGCGACGGCCTGGTTCACGGCAAGAAGTGTACGATCCTGATGGCATCAGGCGGGGTTTACACCGAGGGTTCGCCTATCCGAGACCTCGACCTGGCCACGACGTACCTGCGCATGATCCTGAAGATCATCGGTATCGGGGACGTCACCGTGGTCGCCGGCGGCAATGCCAAGGCAGTCGATATGGGGCAGATCACCCGTGAAGTGTTTCTCGCAAAGTTCCTTCCGGAGATTGAGGCGGCTGCGGCCGTCTAGGCGTTGCAGACGCGGCGATCACGGAATTAGCAAGAGCGGCCGGCCGCGCTGTCGCTGAAGTGTCGATGAGGATTGCTGGCGGCCGCCCCGGGGAAGCATTGTGCACGCCGATCGACATGACAATCTCGCTTTGCCTCGCCGCGAGTAGGTTTTCAGCAGCTTGGCGCCAATAACGCAGCGCCAGGCGACGCGTCTTTGAGGAAGCACGCGCCCACTAGCGTCAAACGCGCCCCGCTTTCCGGCCGGGACGATCCAGTACGTCGCCCGCATCCTTGAAGCCGGCACGCAGACGCTTCAAGTCTCGGCCGGGCGGCGCGCCGAACATGCGAGAATATTCGCGGTTGAATTGCGACGCGCTCTCATAGCCGACCCTGTGGGCCGTGCCTGCGGCATCGCCGTTGACCAGGATTAATCGCCTCGCTTCCTGCAGACGGAGCATCTTTTGATATTGCAGCGGGCTTACCGTCGTCGCCGCCTTGAAGTGACGATAAAATGACGCCGGGCTCATCCCTGCGAATTCAGCCAGTTCCTCCACGCAGAGAGATTCTGCGAAATGCGATCGCATCCAGGCGATCGCTTGGCGCACCCGGCTCAAGCGGCTGTCGGCGCGCGCGATCTGGCGAAGCGCCCCGCCATGCGGCCCCTGGAGCAGTCGGTAAAGCACCTCCCGCTCGTGCAGCGGCCCGAGCACCGGCAAATCGTCGGGTACGTCGAGAAGGGAAAGGAGCCGCGCGAACGCATCGAGCAACTCTGGCGTGACCGCGCTCACGGCGAAGCCGACGCCTTGATCCTCCGCGCGATCGGGCATCTCTAGGGCCAGAGACGCAAGCGTCGTTGGATCCAGCATCATGCTCACACCGACATAAGGCTGCAACGGTGTCGCTTCCGACACGCAGACGGAGGCGGGAACCTCCACGGCGGCGACGAAGTAGTTGGCGGGATCATAGCGCAGCACCTGATCGCCGATCACCAGTTGCTTGGCGCCCTGGAAGACCATGCACAACGAGAGCTCATATACGCCGGTCGTCGCCGTCGTTGTGGAGCGGCCAACATAGAGCCTGACACGCGGCAGCATCGTCGCGGGCTGTTCACCCTCGGCGTGACGTTCGACGATCCGGCGTATGCGGCTGATCTGTTCCTGCATGCCGCAACATCACTCTTGTCCATCGCAAGAACAAGTCTCGGGTACGGCGCACGGACTAATTTTGATAGAATTAGGCAAGACTTGGATAGGAACGGACTTCGGCGGGCCAAGGTCTCTTCCCACCTTTTGGACCAGATCGGCGCGGCTCGACGCGTCGCCGGCCAACACCAACACGGGAAGAGCTCATATGACCAACACCGAAACAGCCCACCAGACCCAAACCTTCGGAGCACGATCAACGGCGGACGATGTGCTCGCCGGCGTCGATCTCACCGGCAAGCGCATCCTTGTGACCGGCGTCTCCTCAGGTATCGGCCTCGAAACGGCGCGTGCGCTCGTGGCCCGCGGAGCAGATGTCGTCGGAGCCGCCCGTGATCTCGCCAAGGCAGACAGCGCCACCGCGGCGGTACGGGCCGCGGCTGAAGTGTCCGGCGCCAGCATCGAGCTCGTCGAGCTGGACCTGGCATCACTTGCCAACGTGCGCGCCTGCGCCGACGCGCTCTTGGCGGATGGTCGCCCCTTTGACATCATCATCGCCAATGCAGGAGTAATGGCCACTCCGCAAGGCCAGACGCGCGACGGATTCGAAACGCAGTTCGGGACCAACCATCTCGGCCATTTCGTGTTGGTGAACCGCATCGCCTCGCTGCTGCGTGCAGGCGGCAGGCTGGTGATGGTGTCGTCCGGCGGGCACCGCTTTTCGGATGTCGACCTCGACGACCCCAGCTTCGAACGGACGCCCTATGATGAGCTGGTTGCCTATGGGCGCTCAAAGACCGCCAATATCCTCGTCGCAGTCGAGTTCGATCGGCGCCACCGCGAGCGCGGCGTGCGCGCAACGGCGATCCACCCCGGCGTCGTTCAAGAAACCGATCTCGGCCGTCACATGACATCAGACTCGGCCGAGAAGATCACGGCGATGATCGACTACACCCAGAAGGCGCATGGCGTCGTCCTCATGGCATACAAGTCGATACCGCAGGGTGCGGCAACGTCCGTTTGGGCCGCGGCGGTGGCGCCCGCCGACGAAGTCGGCGGCCGTTACTGCGAAGATTGCCACGTGGCCGGACTACTGACTGGTGAGGGAAGCGAGGGCGGTGTCGTGCCCTACGCGCTCGACGGCGACAGGGCCAAGGCGCTCTGGGCCAAGAGCGAGGAGATGGTCGGCGAGCACTTTTAGAATCTCCGATTAGCTGGCCGAGTTTCGCGGAGCGCCGGTCGTTGGCAAGGACCCCACCTATGTGGCGTCCGCGGTGTCCGCTTCTCCGACACTTGAGTTTGGCGCCTTTCGCGGCCGCAGATTGGCGTCAAATGCGCACCGCCTTTGTCGCGATCGATAAAGCGGAGCGCCTAGGCGTCTTTCCAGTAATAGAACCAGACGAATCACGGTCGACCAGGAGAGATTGAGGATCTCTGCGGCATGCCGGAAGCTGCCCTGTTCCGCTACCGGGATCGCATAGCTCTTCCCCAAGGGGCCTATCCGCGCTGCCGAAGGAACCGGACCGCTGGACCGATAAACTCGGGGTTCTCCCAGGTGGGATATTGATCTCGGAGACGTCGTTGGGCGTCGGCGTCCGACGTACCCCGAGCTTGCGCGACAAGCTGGAGCGACTGGAAGTAGCCCAGGATTGACTCAGGCATCTCGGTGCCCCCGAGATTGCCATGACCCGGCACGATCACGCGTGGCTGCAGTCCAATGATATCGTTCAGCGCCACTGCCCATTTGGCCAGATCGATGTCTCCTGCGCCGATCATCGGCGGGAAGTACGGCACGATTGGAAACATCCGCTCTTCGAGCAGATCGCCACCAAACATGATGCGCTCGCCTGGAAAGAAGACGATCTGGTCTCCCGGAGAATGGGCGGTGCCCCACGTCTTCAGCCGAACCTCGCGGCCGCCCAGGTCCAGCGTCGATTCCGCTGTGTCATAGGTTTCATGCGGCGGCGTCAGGACGATGCCGTCCAGCAAGTGCTTCTGCCCCTCAGGCAGGACACCGGCCCTGAAGCCGTCAAGCAAGGCCTGCCCCGAGCGCGCGAAGTAATCGCGTTGCGCACTGTTGTAGTAGATGCGGGCGTCATTCCTGAAAACCTGAGCACCGAACCCATGCTCCGGATGGGCGTGCGTGACAGTGAGAATGATTTTTCTTCCAGGCGCGAGCTCTCGCGTTAGCCGAAGGACGTTTTCCGCACTTGAGACTCCAAGCCCGCAATCGACCACAAGTACGCTTTCCGTGCCGATGATGATCCCGATGTTCGGAACCAGCGGAATCCGCTTATCTGGAATAAGAAAAACGCCCGGCGCGATTTCAGCGGGGTATCGCGTGTCCACGACTGGTAAAGGCCGCGCCGGCAATTTGAAGTTGACTTCCTGCTCCTGCGCGCTGGCGGGAAATGGAATGATGCCGGCCAATCCAGCCAGGGCCACCACCTTCAGCACATCGCGTCTGTCTGCATGCAGCCTGCTTTCAGTCTCCATCACACGTCTCCTGTGTTCTGCGCTCTTGGCTTGGTGGTCGCTGCCGATCGTTTCGGCGGCTGAGTGGAATTGCCGTTGATCAGACGATCGAGGTTGGCAGCCGGCGCCAAGCCGGCTGCCAACCTTGGAAATCAGGCGTCGACTTCGACGATGATCTTGCCGCGGGCCCGCCCGGATGCCTGGTGTGCGAATGCTTCGGCGAAGCGATCCAGCGGCACCTTGCGGTCAATCAGGATCGTCACTCCGCGCGTGTCGATCGCCTCCACCACGCGCCGCAGGCGTTCACCGTCGGAAGCGTGAAAAACAAAGCCAGCTTCGACCTTATGCGCCTTCGCCAACGCTTCGTCCGGCGGCATGGCCGTGGCGAGGAGATTGCCACCCACGCGGAGCACACTGTAGGACTGATGCTGCGTATCGCCGCCGATCGTATCGAGCACGACATCAGCATCGGAGATGTTCTTCGTGAAATCGGACGATCGATAGTCAATCACCTTGTCCGCCCCTAGCTGCCGCGCAATGGAGACCCCGTCGCCGGAAGCAGTCGCAGTCACTCGGGCGCCTGCATCGCGCGCAAATTGGATCGCGAAACTTCCGACGCCACCTGCACCCGCATGGATCAACACAGATTGGCCACTCGTCAGATTGACGCTTTCGAACAGCGCCTGCCACGCCGTGCCGGCGGCTGTCGGGATTCCAGCCGCGTCATCCAGCGGAACTGTCGACGGCGCCGTAGTCAGATAACCCGCGGGCACCACGACATACTCGGCAATCGCGCCGCCTGCCGTTGGGTCTGTTCTTGCGACAACCTGATCGCCGATCGACCATCCCAAGACATCCGGGCCAATTTCTTCGATGCTACCCGCCAGGTCGGTGCCGAGCGTGTACGGAAACTGCAGGGGGAAGAATTGCTCCATATACCCACGATGGAGTTTGACATCGAGCGGATTGAGGCCGGCAGCCTTGACCCGCACCAGAACTTCCCCGGCGCCCGGGACTGGCTTGGCGATCTCTTCGAGCGACGGAGCAGCGTTGTAGCCATTGATACGAACAGCCTTCATCACACCGTCTCCTGCTTGCCAGCCGGCCAAGCACCAACCTGGAAGAGCCATCCGAGCCAGTCTTCCAGATGCCAGGTATGGGTCAGCTTCCCGTCGGTGATGTGATGAAACTCGTGGATCGGCATCTCGAAGGATTTGCCAGTGGCCGCAACGCCAAACCAATCGCCGAGATGCGTACCCGAAATCGATGCACGCACAGCGACGCGGCCGCCCGCGCCGATGATCTCGTGCAAATTAACTTTTGTGTCGGGGAATGCGGCCTTGAACCCGTCGATCAAGGGCTTCATGCCCTCACGGCCAGGCTGCTGACCGGGAGCAAGCGGAATGTCTTGCCAATCCTCGGTGACCGCTTCGTTGAGAAGCTCGGGTCGGCCCTCGAACGCTTTGTAGAAGGTCTCTACAGCGGTGCGCTCCTCCGCTGTTAGGCCTGAAACCACGGTTCCTGGTTCTATTGTCATCAGGGTGTCCTCTTGAGTTGAGTGGCCCTGAAAATACGGCGTCGCTGCACATACTTGAAATCGATATGCGATATGTGGCAATATTTACAGAATGGATTTACACGGCATCGATCTCAACCTCCTCGTCGCTTTCGACGCTCTGATGGCGGAACGCAGCGTCACCCGCGCCGGGACACGGATCGGACGGACGCAGCCTGCAATGAGCGCCGCGCTCTCTCGCCTTCGCACGCTCCTGCGCGACGAACTATTCGTACGCAGTCCGACCGGGCTACAACCTACGCCGCGTGCCCTCGATCTTGCTGAACCGATCACCCGCGCCCTTGGTGAGATTCAGCGGACTTTGGAATTCACCCATGAGTTCGATCCATCGACATCGACAATCGCTCTGACCGTCGGCTTGTCGGATCACCCCACATTCCTTCTCCTTCCTCGCCTGGTTGCGATACTCCGCAACAAGGCGCCGGGCATTACGCTGCAAGTCCGTAACTTCACCAATCGCGACGATGCGATAAACATGCTTGATGGTGGCGAAGCGGACCTGACGATTGGCGTACCACCAACTCCAACGGGTCGCATTCTCAACGTTCGCCTGTTCGATGAGCACTTCATCTGCATCCTGCGAAAGAACCATCCTGCGGCTGGCTCCGAACTCAGTCTCGAAAACTTCCTGTCGCAGTCGCACCTTCTCGTTTCGCCAGAAAATGAGCGCTTTGGCGTTGTTGATGTCGCATTGGCGAATATGGGCCTCAAACGGCGTTTGGCCCTGACGCTGCCACATATGTACGCCGCACCTGCGCTGATCGCATCTTCCGATATGATCGCCACCGTTATGGAAGGCGTCGTCTCCGCATCGGGTCATGCAGACAAGTTGGCCGTGTTGAAGCCGCCGCTCGAACTCGAACCCGTTCAGTTCGTCATGTCCTGGCACCGCCGGAATGATACGCATCCTGCCCAGCGCTGGTTTCGAAGCTGCGTCGCCGCCGCATTTCCTGATACGTTCGCCGCATCAGCAGCCTAGCTCGAAATGGTTGTCGCAGATGCGCTGCGTGCAACGGTGTGAGCCCCGCATCACAGCGCGAATGCTCGTGGTGATTAAGGCGTAGGTCTTCTACTCCGCCGTTCACCTGTCTTTGTACGCCACAGTACGACGGCCATATTATGGTTGTTGTCAGGCCATGATTTCTGCCTCTTCTACTCATCCCCGATCCAGGGCCGCATGTCGCGGTCCCGCAAGAGAACGGGGACGACGTGGCGGCAACTCACCAGAAATCGGAAGCAATCCTTCGCGGCGCCCGCATGCTGCGCACGGCCCTTGGGCCGGCGATCGCCCGGTTTCTGGAAGACCCGGCGATCGTCGAGGTGATGCTCAACCCCGATGGACGGCTCTGGGTCGACCGGCTTTCCGAAGGCCTTGCCGACACGGGGGAGCTGCTGTCGCCTTCGGACGGCGAGCGGATCATCCGACTGGTCGCCCATCATGTCGGCGCCGAGGTTCATCCCGGCGCCCCGCGTGTCTCGGCCGAGCTGCCCGAGACGGGGGAGCGGTTCGAAGGACTGTTGCCGCCGGTTGTATCCGCGCCCGCCTTTGCGATCCGCAAGCCGGCCGTCGCCGTTTTTACGCTCGACGATTACGTCGCCGCTGGGATCATGGCCGCAACTCAGTCCGAGACGCTGCGGCAGGCCGTCGCGGACCGCCGCAACATCCTCGTCGCCGGCGGCACCTCGACCGGCAAGACCACTCTCACCAACGCGCTGCTGGCCGAGGTGTCGAAAACCTCCGACCGCGTTGTGCTGATCGAGGACACGCGCGAGTTGCAATGCGCAGCCCCGAACCTCGTCGCCATGCGCACGAAGGACGGCGTCGTCTCGCTGTCCGATCTCGTCCGGTCCTCGCTGCGCTTGCGCCCCGATCGCATCCCGGTCGGCGAGGTACGCGGCGCTGAAGCGCTCGATCTGCTCAAAGCCTGGGGCACCGGTCACCCGGGTGGCATCGGCACCATTCATGCGGGCACCGCCATCGGCGCGCTCCGCCGCCTCGAGCAGCTCATCCAGGAAGCTGTAGTCACCGTTCCGCGCGCCCTGATCGCCGAGACGATTGATCTGGTTGCCGTGCTCTCCGGCCGCGGCGACTCGCGCCGCCTCACCGAACTCGCTCGCGTCGAAGGGCTCGGCGCCGACGGCGATTACCGCGTCCTCCCAGCCAGCCAGCACCCCACAGGAGATCCGTCATGATCCAGCATGCCATGCGAATCCGCCGTCACATCGCGACGGCTGCCTCCGTCACGTTCCTCACCTTGGCGCTCGCTCCGGCTGCCCACGCATCCGGTTCGTCCATGCCGTGGGAAGCGCCGCTGCAGTCCATCCTCGAATCCATCGAGGGCCCTGTCGCCAAGATCGTCGCGGTGATCATCATCATCGTGACTGGCCTCACGCTGGCCTTCGGCGACACCTCGGGCGGCTTCCGGCGCCTGATCCAGATCGTCTTCGGCCTGTCGATCGCCTTCGCCGCGTCCAGCTTCTTCCTGTCGTTCTTCTCGTTCGGCGGCGGAGCGCTGGTCTGATGGCGACGTCGGCGGAGACGGCAGGCGAAGTGCCGGGCTTTTCGGTTCCGGTCCATCGCTCGCTGACTGAACACATCCTGCTCGGCGGCGCGCCACGCTCGATCGCCATCCTGAACGGGACGCTGGCGGCGGCGCTCGGCCTCGGCCTGCGCCTCTGGCTGGTCGGCCTAGGCCTTTGGGCGGTTGGCCATTTCGCGGCTGTTTGGGCCGCCAAGCGCGATCCGCAGTTCGTCGACGTCGTGCGCAAACATCTGCGCATCCCCGGCCACCTGTCGGTCTGAGGAGCGAAGCTGATGATGAACCTCGCCGAGTACCGCAACCGCAACTCCCGGCTCGCCGACTTCCTTCCGTGGGTCGCACTGGTCGGCGAAGGCGTCGTGCTCAACAAGGATGGCAGCCTGCAGCGTACCGCACGCTTTCGCGGTCCCGACCTCGACAGCGCCGTGCCGGCTGAGCTGGTCGCGGTCGCCGGCCGGCTCAACAATGCCTTCCGTCGTCTCGGCTCCGGCTGGGCCATCTTCGTCGAGGCGCAGCGCTATGGCGCCGCGACCTATCCCGCCAGCATGTTCGCCGACAGCGCCTCCGCCTTGGTCGACGCCGAACGCAAGGCGGACTTCGAGGAGGCCGGCGCGCACTTCGAGTCCAGCTACTTCCTGACTTTCCTCTATCTGCCGCCGGCCGAGGATGCGGCCCGCGCTGAGACCTGGCTCTATGAAGGCCGCGATCACGCCGGCGTCGATGCGCACGAAATCCTGCGCGGCTTCGTCGATCGCACTGACCGCATTCTCAACCTCATCGACGCCTTCATGCCAGAGTGCGACTGGCTCGATGACGGCGAGACGCTGACTTATCTGCACTCGACCGTCTCGACAAAGCGGCATCGCGTCCGCGTGCCCGAAACGCCAATGTATCTCGACGCGCTGCTCGCCGATCAGCCGCTGACTGGCGGGCTTGAGCCCCGGCTCGGCGACGCGCATGTCCGCATCCTCACCATTGTCGGCTTCCCGACCGCGACCACGCCCGGCATCCTCGACGAGCTGAACCGGCTTGCTTTTCCCTATCGCTGGTCGACGCGCGCCGTCCTACTCGACAAGACCGACGCGACCAAGCTGCTGACCAAGATCCGGCGGCAGTGGTTCGCCAAACGCAAGTCGATCGCCGCCATTCTGAAGGAGGTGATGACCAACGAGGCGTCGGCACTGGTCGATACCGATGCGTCTAACAAGGCTGCCGATGCCGACATGGCGTTGCAGGAGCTGGGCGCCGACTATGCCGGCCAGGCCTATGTCACGGCGACGATCACCGTCTGGGATGAGGACCCGCGCATTGCGGCCGAGAAGCTGCGCCTCGTCGAGAAGATCATCCAGGGCCGCGACTTCACCGCCATGCCCGAGACGATCAACGCCGTGGACGCCTGGCTCGGCTCGCTACCCGGCCATGTCTACGCCAGTGTCCGGCAGCCCCCGATCAACACATTGAATCTCGCCCACATGATCCCGCTGTCGGCGGTGTGGGCGGGACCGGAACGGGACGAGCATTTTGCAGCGCCCCCACTGCTGTTCGGCAAGACCGAGGGCTCGACCCCGTTCCGGCTTTCCATCCATGTCGGCGATGTCGGCCATACGCTGATCGTCGGCCCGACCGGCGCCGGCAAGTCGGTGCTACTGGCGTTGATGGCGTTGCAGTTCCGGCGCTATCCCCAAAGCCAGGTCTTCGCGTTCGACTTCGGCGGATCGATCCGCGCTGCCGCGCTAGCCATGCGCGGCGACTGGCACGATCTCGGCGGCGGGCTCACCGAAGGCGCCGACGACGGTGTCTCGCTGCAGCCGCTCGCACGCATTGATGTCGTCGCGGAACGGGCCTGGGCGGCTGACTGGCTCGCCGCCATTCTGGGACGCGAGAGCGTTTCGATCACCCCCGAGGTCAAGGAGCATCTTTGGTCGGCGCTTTCTTCCCTCGCCTCCGCGCCGATCAGCGAGCGCACGCTGACGGGCCTGTCGGTCCTGCTGCAATCGAATGATCTCAAGCAGGCGCTACGGCCCTACTGCGTGGGCGGCCCCTATGGACGCCTGCTCGACGCCGAAGCCGAACATCTCGGCGAGGCCTCGGTGCAGGCATTCGAAACCGAAGGACTGATCGGCACCGGCGCTGCGGCCGCCGTCCTCGCCTATCTCTTCCACCGCGTCGAGGACCGTCTCGATGGTCGGCCCACGCTGCTGATCGTCGACGAAGGCTGGCTCGCACTCGATGACGAGGACTTCGCTGGGCAGCTCCGCGAATGGCTGAAAACGCTGCGCAAGAAGAACGCCAGCGTCATCTTCGCCACTCAGTCGCTCTCCGACATCGACGGCTCGGCAATCGCACCGGCCATCATAGAAAGCTGCCAGACCCGCATCCTACTGCCGAACGAGCGCGCAATCGAACCGCAGATCACCGCGATTTATCGCCGGTTCGGGTTGAACGATCGCCAGATCGAGATCCTGGCGCGGGCCATGCCTAAGCGCGACTATTACTGCCAGTCGCGGCGAGGCAATCGCCTGTTCGAGCTGGGCCTTTCCGATGTCGCTCTGGCGCTCTGCGCCGCCTCCTCGAAACAGCACCAAGCCCTCATCGCCGAGGTGCATGCCCGTAGCGGCACCGACGGATTCCTCGCCGAGTGGCTCGCTGAAAACCGCCTCGGTTGGGCGGCCGACCTCATCGCCGATCTCATCAACGTCACCCCCCAAACCGATCCGGAGGCACGCCCATGACCCGCTCCGTTCATTCCCGCTCGCGCGCCATGCGCGTCGCTGCAATTCTCCTCGCCGCGCCCATGGCGCTCTCGCCGATCATCAGCAGCCCGGCTGCCGCGCAATGGATCGTCTACGATCCGACCAACTATGCGCAGAACGTCCTGACGGCGGCCCGCACCCTTCAGCAGGTCAATCAACAGATCACCCAGCTGCAGAACGAAGCGACGATGCTCATCAACCAGGCCCGCAATCTCGCGAGCCTGCCGTATTCGTCGCTCCAGCAGCTTCAGCAGTCGGTGCAACGCACCCAGCAGCTACTGCAACAGGCGCAGCGCATCGCTTATGATGTCCAGAACATCGATCAGGCGTTCCAAACCACCTACGGCAACGCCTCGATGTCCGCCTCCGATCAGGCGCTCATGGCGCGGGCGCGCGAGCGTTGGCAGAACACCGTCGGCGGGCTGCAGGACGCCATGCGCGTGCAGGCCGGTGTCGTCGGCAACATCGACACCAACCGGACTGAGATGTCCTCCTTGATCGGTCGCAGCCAGGGGGCGACGGGCGCGCTGCAGGCGACGCAGGCCGGCAACCAGCTCCTCGCGCTTCAGGCACAGCAACTTGCCGATCTCACGGCCGTCGCTGCTGCCAACGGTCGGGCACAGGCGCTGTCAGAGGCAGAGCGCGCCGCAGCCGCCGAGCAGGGCCGCGAGCAGCGCCGCCGCTTCCTGACACCGGGCTCCGGCTACCAGGCGGGCAACGCCCGCATGTTCCCGAACAGCGGCAACTGAGGGCGTGGTCATGGACGGCAAGATGCTCGCCCGACTTGGCGCGGTGGTGTTCGTCGCGGTGGCCATCACTGCGACAGCGATCGAGATGAGCCGGAATGAGGAGGAGCCGGAGCGCTGGGCTTCATCACGGTCGAACACGGCTCCGTCCGACCCGCTGCGCGACGAGCTGTTCCGCTGCCAGGCCCTCGGAGAAGCCGGGCCGCGTGACGCGGCCTGCCTGCGGGCTTGGGCCGAGAACCGCAATCGCTTCCTCGCGCCGGGCGCTCGGCCGGCAGAGCGGCTGCCGGAAGCGGCGCCAGCTCCACACCCGCCATCGGACGCGGCTCTCCCGGCCCAGCCCGTGCCAGTGTCGCCGCCGGCCGAGACGCGGTAGCGTCATGGGCAACACCGGCGTCATCGACCACTTCCTCGAAGTCTTCACCCGCTACATCGATTCCGGCTTCGGCCTGCTGAGCGGCGAAGTCGCCTTCATCGCCACGACGCTGATCGTGATCGACGTGACACTGGCAGCGCTGTTCTGGTCCTGGGGCGGCGGCGACGACATTTTCGCCCGGCTCGTGAAGAAAACGCTGTTCGTCGGGGTGTTCGCCTACATCATAGGCAACTGGAACAATCTCGCCCGCATCGTATTCGAAAGCTTCGCGGGCTTGGGCCTGAAGGCCAGCGGCACAGGCTTTACCACCGCCGACCTGCTGCGGCCCGGCAAGGTGGCGCAGACCGGCCTCGATGCCGGGCGGCCACTGCTGGAATCGATCTCCGGCCTGATGGGCTACTGGTCGTTCTTCGAGAACTTCATCCAGATCGCCTGCATGTTCCTTGCCTGGGGGCTGGTGCTGCTCGCCTTCTTCATCCTCGCCATCCAGCTCTTCGTCACGCTCATCGAGTTCAAGCTGACAACACTCGCTGGCTTCGTGCTGATCCCGTTCGGCTTGTTCGGCAAATCCGCCTTCATGGCCGAACGGGTGCTCGGCAACGTCATCTCGTCCGGCATCAAGGTGCTGGTGCTCGCCGTCATCATCGGCATCGGCTCGACCCTCTTCTCCGAGTTCACTGCTGGTTTTGGCGGCGCCACGCCCTCGATCGACGAGGCGATGGCTATCGTCCTGGCCGCACTGTCGCTCCTTGGCCTCGGCATCTTCGGCCCCGGCATCGCCAGCGGCATCGTCTCCGGCGGCCCGCAGCTCAGCGCCGGCGCGGCGGTGGGTACGGGCCTCGCTGCCGGTGGCATGATTGCCGCCGGAGCTGGCGCGGTCGGCGCCGTTGCATCCGGCGGCGCAGCGCTGGCCGGAGGCGCAGCAGCCGCGGCCCGGAGCGGCGCCGCGATCGCGGGCGGCGCATCCACGGCCTACAGCCTCGGCGCGGCCGGCCAGTCAGGCGCCAGTGGCGTCGCATCCGGCCTCGGCGCCGTCGCCCGTGCTGGCGGCAGCGCGGCGGTCTCGCCGCTGCGCCGTGCCGCCTCACGCGCCGCCGAGAGCATGCGCTCCAGCTTCAATGCCGGTGGCAAGGCCGCGTTCGAGTCCACCGGCGGCTCCTCGACGATGGGCTCGGTCGGTGGTGACGCAGCCGGCGACGGTGGCGGCTCGGCTGCTCCGGCAGCCGCGGGTGGGCCGCCCGCATGGGCGCAGCGCATGCGCCGCTCCCAACGCATGACCCACGCCGTCCAGGCGACCGCCCATGCCGTGCGCTCCGGTGACGCCCATGGCGGCGGCTCTTCCGTCAATCTTTCCGAAGGCGACCGCTGATGTTCAAACGACCCTCCACCCACTATGGCAAAGCCCCCGAACCCGAGACGCCCTATCAGCGCGCCGCACAGATCTGGGACGAACGGATCGGCGCGTCGCGCGTCCAGGCGAAGAACTGGCGGCTGATGGCGTTCGGTTCGCTGATCCTCTCGGCTGGCTTCGCCACCGCGCTGGTCTGGCAATCGGCACGCGGCACGATCGTTCCCTGGGTGGTGCAGGTCGACCGGCTCGGCCAGGCGCAAGCCGTGGCGCCTGCTGTTGCCGCCTATCGTCCGACCGATCCCCAGATAGCCTTCCACCTGGCGCGGTTCATCGAGCAGGTCCGCTCGATCCCGGCCGACGCCATCATCGTGCGGCAGAACTGGCTGCGCGCCTACGACTTCACGACCGACCGCGGCGCGACGGCGCTCAACGATTATGCGCGGGCCAACGACCCGTTCACCAAGGTCGGCCGCCAGCAGATCGCCGTCGAAGTCTCCAGCGTCATCCGCGCGTCTCCTGACAGCTTCCGTGTCGCTTGGGTCGAGCGCCGGTACGAGAATGGCCAGCTCGCCACCACCGAACGATGGACCGCGATCCTGACAATCGTCGTGCAGGTCCCACGCAACGCCGATCGGCTCAGGGCGAACCCGCTCGGCATCTACGTCAACGCCATCAACTGGTCACGGGAGCTTGGTCAATGAAGCCGTCGTTCCGTAAAGCCGGAAACCCGGCTTCGCACAATTCCGCAGTTCCGGCTTTGCGCCGGGGCGCATTGCCGCTCCTGATGCTGGCGACGTCCGCGTTTGCCGGCTGCGCCACCAGCACTCCGCCCCCCGAAATCTCCTACGACGCCGCTGCTCCGGCCGTACAGACCGTCGATCCGCCCGCGCCGGTCACCGTGGTCGAGATCCCGCGGCCGCTTCCGCTGCCCGGGCAGATGCAGCGCGTCGAGCCATCCCGAGCCACGCCGGAACCGACCGATCCCACGGCACGTGTCAACCAGGCCAACGCCGCCGCCCGCATTCAGCCGGTGCGCAACGGCTTCATCAACTCGATGCAGATCTATCCGTTCACGCAAGGCGCGCTCTATCAGGTCTACACCGCCGTCGGACAGATCACCGACATCGCGTTGCAGCCGGGCGAGCAACTCGTCGGCTCCGGCCCGGTTGCCGCCGGCGACACAGTCCGCTGGATCATCGGCGACACGCAGAGCGGCGCCGGGCCAACGCTTCAAGTCCATATCCTGGTGAAGCCGACCCGGCCGGAGCTGATGACCAACCTCGTCATCAACACCAACCTGCGCACCTATCACATGGAGTTGCGGTCCACCGAGCGGACCTACATGGCCTCCGTCTCCTGGCAGTATCCGCAGGACCAGCTCATCGCGCTGCGCCGTCAGAACCAGCAGGCTGAGGCTGCGCAGCCGGTTGCATCCGGCGTCGACCTCGCCAGCGTCAACTTCCGCTACGCGATCGACGGCGATCGCGCGCCGTGGCGGCCGCTGCGCGCCTTTGACGACGGCCGCCAGGTCTTCATCGAATTCCCGCGCGGGATTGGACAGGGCGAGATGCCGCCGCTGTTCGTGGTCGGTCCCGAGGGCAACACCTCCGAGCTGGTGAACTACCGGGTGCGCGGCCATCACATGATCGTCGATCGGCTTTTCGCCGCCGCCGAGCTGCGCTTCGGCTCCGGCGATCGCCAAAAGCGCGTCCGCATCGTGCGTACCGATGGGAGGCCGGCATCGTGAGCGAAACAGAGCCCCGGAAAGAGGAAGGGCCGGACGAGGAGGCTCGGCCGTTGACCGGCGAGCCGGTCGGTCCCGCGCCTATGCGGCTGCGCGCCGAACCGCCGCGCGTCACCCGACTATCGCGAAAAGTGCTGACGGGTCTCGGCCTGGTCGCGAGCGTCGGGATCGGCGGCGCGCTCATCTACGCGCTTCAGACCCGCGATGGCGGCCGGTCGAACGAGGAACTCTACTCGACTGAGAACCGCTCGACAGCCGACGGCATCGCCGGTTTGCCACGCGATTATAGCGGCGTGCCCCAACTGGGCCCGCCGCTTCCGGGCGACCTCGGCCGCCCCATCCTTGGCGCACAGAATCGCGGCCAACCCCTACCGACGCCCGGCGTCGCCACGCCCAACCCCGGCCTCAGTCCGGAAGAGCAGCGCCGTATTCAGGAGCTTGAATCGGCACGCACGGCGCGTTTGTTCGCCTCCACCGAAACCCGGACGGCGGCTACAACGCCGTCCCAGGCAACGTCCGGCGCGCTACCAACGCCCGATCTTACCAGTCTCGGGCTGGCCCCGCCGCCGACGACGCCCACGGCGCAGGATCGACAGAGCGCCTTCTTGAACGCTGCCGCAGATCGGCGAACGGTCGCCGCTGATCGCGTCGCTGCGCCGGCCTCGCCACACGTGCTGCAAGCGGGCGCCGTGATCTCCGCCGCACTGATCACCGGCATCCGTTCGGATCTCCCCGGCCAGATTACCGCTCAGGTGACAGAAAATATCTACGACAGCCCGACGGGTCGCATCCTCCTCGTGCCCCAAGGCACACGCGTCATCGGCCAGTACGACAATAACGTCCAGTTCGGACAAAGCCGCGTACTGTTGGTTTGGAACCGGTTGATCCTCCCGAATGGACGCTCGATCGTTCTCGAGCGCCAACCTGGCGCAGACGCCGAGGGCTACGCCGGCCTACGGGATGGCGTCGACTACCATTGGTGGGACCTCGCCAAAGCCGCGGGCCTCTCGACCCTGCTCAGTGTCGGCGCCGAACTCGCCGTGGACAATGACGATCGACTGATCCAGGCGATCCGCGATGGCGGTCAGGACACGATCAATGATGCGGGCCAACAGATCGTCCGGCGCCAGCTCAATATCTCGCCCACACTCACCGTCCGGCCAGGCTTTCCGGTCCGGGTCATTGTCACCCGTGATCTCGTTCTCGAGCCCTACGGAGGGTGACATGACCAAGTTGAAGCTCAACGCGATCGTCGATGATAAACCCATCAAGGTAACAGTAGAACTGCCTGCGCCTGTGCATCGGGATCTCGTTGTCTATGCGGAGGTTCTCGCGCGCGAGACGGGACAGCCGGTCGCCGATCCAGCGAAGCTCATCGCCCCGATGGTGCAGCACTTCATCGCTACAGATCGAGGCTTTGCAAAAGCGCGTCGGGCAAAGCCGACAACTGAATAGGCGTGCATGCGCGGATAGCCGCAACGCCGGTTTGGAGTGTCGTGGTGGCGGACGGCGATGAGTTCGGCGGCCGCTATTTGCAGGATTGCCGGGTCGCTCCGATCGAGGACACTTCGGGATTCGGCGACGGCGTGAGGTCCTGCGCCCTCGATCCGAAGCGCGCCGAGCAGCTTTGGGCGAAGAGCGAAGCGCTCGTTCGCGAAAAATTCTAATCAGGAGGTATCCTATGAACGTCTGCGGCGGTTATCGCCCAAGCAGCTCGCACGGCCCAACGGATGCAAGACGAACTGATCCGCGTTGAAGTGCTGGACCGGAAGGAGGTTGAGAAAAAGAAGCTCATGACTGCCTTCCGCTACTCGCTGACCGGCGGTTTCGATCAACAGGAGGCAAACGGCTATGGCGACGACTGGACCAACATAGCGGCTATGAGCCGCTAGACGTTTGGTGCGGATGGCGCCAATGCGGTTGATACGGGCGAGGCCGATGACGGGCGGCCCTCAGATTTCGGATGTACATTTCCTTTCATTCCTTGAATCAACACATCGAAAGCGTAGTCATCGATTTCTGATGGCTTCTTGCCGCCGAGCACGTCGGCCTGTCGCAGCGACCATATTCCATGGAGTAATCCCCAAAGCGTAACGGCTGCCGCCGTCGCATTGTCAGCGCCGGCCAGCGGTTCAAGAATACCGACGACCCTTGGCCACAATAACTCGTGATATCGTGGATGAGGGAGTTGGCTCGCAGCCTCCCGTTTTGCACTGAGAAGTACCCGATAAAGCGTGGCATTTTGTTCGGCGAAGTGGGAATACACCGTGAGCAGCTTACGGACCCCGGCTTCGCTATCTGCGTCGCTCGGAAGTTCAGCCATTCCTTGTTCGATTGCCGAATAGAGGCGTTGAGCCACGGCATCGGCTGTGGCTGCGATCAGGATATCGCGACTGCTGAAATATCGATAAAGGGCATTTGCCGTTACCCCAACCTCAGTGGCCAGACGCCGTTGCGTCAGCGCCTCCTCGCCCTCGCGCTCCAGCAGCGCGAGGGCTCCGTTCATGATGGTTTGAGAGTCGATCTTGCTCGGATAGGCCATGGTCATCAATGTACACCTTGACTCAGCGGATGCAAAGATATACATTGTACATCTTCAATCTTCTAGAGCAAAGGCATCCCATGTCTCCCACGCATTCGATCATCATCACCGGCGGCAATGCCGGCCTCGGTTTCGAAACTGCAAAGGTTGCAGCATCCGACAAGACCGCGATGGTCGTAATCGCCTGTCGAAATCCCCAGTTGGGACGGGACGCTGTCGCCCGACTGACGGCCCTCGGTGGTCACGCGGCTTTCCTGCCGCTCGATCTGGCGAGCCAGGTTTCGATCAGAGATTTCGCGGTGGCTTGGCGTAATGCGAGCTTGCCGCCACTCAAGGGTCTCATCTGTAACGCGGGAACGCAAAACGTCGCCATGCCGACGAAAACCGTCGAAGGGTATGAGATGACTTTTGCGGTCAATCATCTTGGGCATTACCTACTGACACGCCTTCTCCTCGACGACATGGTTAAGGACGGCCGGATCACCTTCGTCTCGAGCGGTACACATGATCCCAAGGAGCGGACTGGGATGCCCGCAGCCGTCTACGAGAACGCGGAAGTGGTCGCTCACGATTTCGAGGCGTCCAAAACCGCCGGTGCGCGTCGCTACACGACTTCCAAGCTCTGCAACATTTATTGCACCTATGAGCTTTCACGCCGGCTGGCCGCATCAGGCGATCCGCGGCTGTCCTCGATCAAGGTGAATGCCATTGATCCCGGCCTGATGCCGGCCACGGGACTAGCTCGATCTTGGCCCGCCCCGATGCGATGGGTTATGCGGAACGTACTGCCATTGCTGCGGCTGGTGCACAACAACGTCCATTTGCCTGAAACCTCAGCAAAGCGTGTTGCCGTACTCACGACCGGAGACGATGCCGTGCCAGGCGGCCGGTACTTCTCCAACGGCCAGGCCGTTCGTTCATCTGCAGCCTCTTACGATGAGAACAAGGCTCGCGAGCTTTGGGCTTCCAGCGCGGCCATGACCGGATTGCCTGCTGGCATCGCGGGCTAGCCTCTTATGAAAGATCTGTCTCGCGCGCGGATCCAAACCGTTCAATTGGTCACGGTATCCTTCGATCGTGGAGCATCGGTCGAAGGACACCGTCGCAGACGTTAGTCCCCTCGGCGGACGTGGGGGGAGGAAAATACTCAGGCTTTGAGTGTCGCCCAATGGTCGCCGCAAAAGGGGTCGGGAATCGGTCGATGAGGCGCGAGAGGGTGAGAAGTCGATCCACCAGCCAACAGAGCGACGGAAGCGCGCCGATCATCGCGGCAGGCCGCTCGGCCTCGAACTGATTAGTCTCGCGAGAGGCATGGCGAACACTCCTGGAGACCATTCTGCTTCAAAGCGCGCGGCTGGGGCAATCCGCAACGCGGGCAGGACACGATCAACGGGCCAGTCAGCAGATCGTCCCGCTGAATGAAATGCGGGGTCACGTGACTCCGAACCGACTGTCACCTCCATATGTGCGAAGGGAGCGAGTTGACAACGTCAACCTGCGCGGCCTATAGGTTGACGTTGTCAACCTAGGAGCATTCTATGCCAACAGTCTTAATCACGGGCGGACATTCCGGCCTTGGACTCGAAGGTGCAAAAAATCTGGCTGCAATGGGTCTCAACCTTGTCCTTGCGGGTCGCAACCTTAAGAGCATTGAACCAGTCGCTGCGGAGTTGAGGTCTGCTCATGGGGTGAAGGTCAGCGCAATCAGGCTCGACGTTGCCTCGCTCGACTCGGTCAGAAGCGCAGTCGCGGTTTGCAATTCCATGATCGCGAGTGGCGACATCGACGCGCTGCAGGCAATCGTCTGCAATGCCGGGGCGAATTTCCTGGGCAAGGTTTCGTATAGCGTGGACGAGTATGAAATCACGTTTGCGACCAACTTCCTGGGCCATTTCCTGCTCGTGCAATTGCTACTCGACCACCTGGCCGAAAACGGCCGCGTCGTATTCGTCGCGAGCGGCACGCACGACCCGAATACAAGGGACGGCAGGTTCGTTGGGAAAGCGGCCGAGGCGGATGCCGTTGCTCTCGCCAACCTGGGCAAGGACGGCGCAAAACCCATCTCAGGTGGTCAGCGTTATGCCACTTCCAAGCTCTGCATGATCCTTTGTGCCTACGAACTCGATCGGCGCTTGAAGCGGTCGGGCAAGTCGATCGCCTCGATCGCTTTTGATCCCGGCTCGATACCTGAAACCGGTTTGATGCGAAGCCTGCCCGCGCCGCTCCAGGCGCTCACCAAATCCTCGTTTACGCGATGGATAACGAGAATGATGGGAATCACTCAGGGCCATCTGGACTTTTCGGGAGCATCTCTGGCGAAGGTCGCCGCGGACCCTGGTTACGCGCAAATGTCGGGCAAATATCTGCAGTCGAATGACGGATCGTTGCTGGTGGCAAAGTCCTCGAAAGCCTCCTACAACGAAGCAAGCGCGGCAAAGCTGTGGGACGACTCCAGGCGTCTTGCTCGCTTGCAGCCATCGGAGGAGCCGGCAATTCTGAAATGAGCACCGCAAGAAGGCTGGTTGCGGCTGCCTCGGCGTTACTGGACGCTGGCGGCGAAGACGCCGTCACGCTCAGGGCTGTCGCCCAGGCTGTCGGGGTATCGTACAACGCGCCGTACAAGCATTTCAAAAGCCGGAATGCCCTATTGGCAGCCGTGGTAGCTGATGATTTCGCGATGCTGTCGGATGCTTTTAGCAGCATCCGACAGTCGTCCGAAAAGCCCATGGACAAGTTCAGGCGGGCGCTGGCCGTCTTTGCCAAATATGGTCAGGAGAAGCCCGCGCGCTACCGGCTCATGGCCAATAACCCCGATATCGGTGAGCATGGCGACGTCGAGAAGGCGGCCTTCGCGACATTTGGCGAGTTCTCCGCTCTTGTCGAAGAATGCCGGGTTGCCGGAGACCTGCCGGATGTCCCGGGTCCAGCCCTTGCCGGGCTGATTTTCGCCACCCTGCACGGCCTCATCAACCTGGATGCAAACGCGAGGCTAAGGCCGGAAAAAGGCCTTAACAGCATCGGTCAAAGCATGGATTTGCTGCTCAGCCTTCTCTCGCCCCGAAAATGAGGCTACGATAGGCCGGCCCGCAGCGCCTGGCTCAGCCCCGCCCTTGCATCCGTTTGACCGACCCGTTCACTTTGCCGAAAACAAACTCCGGGGCGATCCGGCTGGCCATCTTGAGCAGGTTCGCCGCTCCAGGACGGATCTCAAGACGATCCGCCTCAATGCCCCTGATCGCTGTCGATACCATCTTGCCGACCGGCATGGGCGCCATTCCTTCCGTGTCCTCGGGGGTGAAATCGCCGTGGAAGAGCGGCGTTTCAGTACCCGGCGGCGCCAGTTCGAACACCCTGACGGATGTATTCGAGAGCTGCGCGCGAAGCGATCGAGTGTAAGCGTGGATTGCGGCCTTCGTTGCCGAGTAGATCGGTGAGATGGCCATCGGTACGAATGCGAGGCCGGACGAGACGTTGACGATGGCGGCGTCGTCTTTCGATGTGAGGTGATCGAGGAAGGCGAGCGTCATCCAGATCGTGCCGTTGAGGTTGATCTCGACCTCGCGCGTGGCGTCCGGCAGGTCGGTGCCGGCCTTCTGAAGATCGATCTTCCGCATGAGGCCCGCACAGTTGATCAGCATGTCCAAGCCGGGATGCTCCCTCAGGACGGCATCGCGGAAGGGTTCGATTGTCTCGACCTCGCCGACATCGTTCCGAAGGATTAGAACGCCAGGTAAGCTCTGCGCTGTTTCGTCCAGCTTGTCCTGATTGCGGCCTGTGACGATCACGCTGTTGCCCTTCGCAAGAAGCTGTCTGGCGAATTCGAGGCCGATCCCGGACGTGCCCCCGGTAATAAGGATTGTTCTGTTTGTCAGTCGCATGGGGACCCTCTTTCTCGCGTTTTCATCCGATATAAATGATGAAAAGGGCTGTTGTGCAGTCGCTGACAATAACTTTCCGAAGCCAGGTGACCGATTTCAACCACGCTGGTGAAGGTCAGTAATCGCCGCGCCACGGACGTTCAATCCATCTCCAATGCGTGCGTAGCGCGGCAGCGTTGCCTCGAAAGAGGTCAGCCTTGATAGGCCACGGCGATGTCGAGCACCCAGGTGATGCCGAAACGGTCCCTGAGCATCCCGTAGAGCGGCGACCATGCCGCGGGTCCGATCGGCTGGATCACATCGGCGCCGTCTTCAAGCTTGTCCCAGTATCCGCGAAGTTCAATTGCGTCGTCCCCGCGCACGGAAACAAAGACGGGGATGGTTCCAGCGTCCCAGTCCATCGCCGAGGGGACGTCATAGGCCATCACGCGAAACCCGTTTTCGCCTGCGACCTGGCCCCACATGATCTGGTCAGCCTCTCCGGGGTCCTGAACCGCGCCCGCGTCCTTGTAGGAGATGGCGGCGAGCTCTCCGCCGAAAACCGACTGGTAGAAAGCCAGCGCATCGCGGGCCTGCCCGCGAAAATTGAGATGGGTGGTGGTCTGTATCGACATTGGCGTGGGTCCGATTTGATTGCTTCGATGGCCGACGTATAAACAAACCCAACTGTCAGTTTTCGGCAGTTACATCGACGAGGGAAAATAATGGCCCGTGCCGACCGTCTGTTTCGCCTTCTTCAGGCCATGCGCGTGATGCAAGCGCCCATCACGGCTGCACGTCTGGCCGAGGAAACGGATGTGTCGCTCCGGTCGCTCTACCGCGATATCGATAGCCTGCGCGCGGCGGGCGCGCGGATCGAGGGCGAGCGGGGCTATGGCTACCGGCTGATCGAGGATTACGCCCTGCCGCCACAGACCCTGGATCGCGATGAAATCGAGGCGTTGGCGCTCGGGCTCGCCGAGGTGCGCCATATGGGCGACGCTACGCTTGCGCGGGCCGCCGCCTCCGTTCAGGCCAAGGTCGGGGCGACGCTCCCTGACGAGCGCGAGCAGCAATTGTTTCACGCGATTTCGCAGGTCTATCGGCCCGATGCCCGATTGCCTGCCACGGTCGATATGGACCTGGTACGTAGCGCGTGCTGGCAGGAACGCGCACTGAAGATCCGGTATGCCGACCGAAATGGCACTGATACGGAGCGCACAATTTACCCGCTGGCCGTCATGTATACCGAACGTGCTCTGACTTTACTGGCCTGGTGCTGTCTGCGGCAGGACTATCGCATGTTCCGGAGCGACCGGATCGAGAAGTTAGATGACGACGGCCAAAGCTTTCGACCTCGCCGCGCGCGAATGTTGCAGGACTATCTTCAAAGACTACGCGAACGGGATAGGTCGAAAGCCTGACACTCTCAGCCTCAGCCCTGAAATCGGGTTTTCAAAAACGGAAGGTTTCCCGCATGTGCCCTTGCCGCTCGCAAAATCCACGAATCTCGTCTTCATCTTTCCCTTAAGCTCAAACTTTGAAGTGCCATCCTATCGGCCTCGCCTTTAAACCAGTGCTTCGAAGCTCGCCCAAAGATCAAGTACCCATTTCACTCCATCCGGCCGCTTGGCGAACATAGTCGACAGCCACGCCGTCAGTGCCAGGCTGGAAATTGCGGCGCTACCGCCTCCCGAGATGCGCTCGGCCAACAGCAAAAGATGGCGTAGCGCAGGGTTCTCGTTGGTGCGCAACCACACTGCGCTTGACGGCAGGATATTCGTCTCGCCCACGACTCGCCGGAACGCCATGCCCTGTGCCTCGGCAGGGCCGGACGAAGTGCTGGTTAGTGTGATGCCATAACCCATAGCGACAAGATCAAGGAGACTGCCACGCGATACGTCATGAACGTCAATTCGCGGTCTGAATCCGGGGCGACCAAGTTTGCCGATCAGATAGTCTTCGATCTCCGAGCCGGGTCCAGATTGGCCGACGATGAAGGTCTCGCCTCGAATGTCAGTCCAAGTCAGCTCGACTAGCGACGCGAGGCGATGGTCGGCGGGAAGCGCGACAAAGATGGACTCGGTCCACAACAATTTCACTTCGTAACCCGGCATGGATGGATGCCCGGTCACGAACGACACGTCCAGGTCCGCAGCAGTTAAACTGCGGAGAACCTCGTGAGGTGTCGACTCCTTCAGCTGGACGTGAATATTTGGATGCTCCTTGCGAAAGAGCCGAAGCAGTCTGTGTAGATAGCCCGAGGTCAGCGACGCCAGTACCCCGACCTTGAGTTGTCCGCGGTCGCCCCGATGAAACTCGATTGCCCGCCGTGCGGCACGGCTGAGCTGATGGGCACCTCCAACCGCATCTCGGAGAAACTCAGCGCCAGCAGTCGTCAGCGTTGCGCCGTGCCTGCTGCGGACAAAGAGTGGAAAGCCCAACCGATGCTCCAGCCCCTGCACGCGCCTGCTTACCGTCGATTGTGGGAGTTCGAGGGCCCTTGCGGCACGTCGAAAGCTGCCGAGTTCCGCGACCGAAAGAGCGCACCTCAAATGCCGTAGATCCAGGGAAAGATCAGGCACGGCGCCGCGCCTTCGTAATCACCAAGAGCCGTCCGCGCCCGGCGCGTGCAAGGCGCCGGACGTGGACAAGCCACAATTGGTCATCGAAGCGGAAGATCAGTTCATGCCGCCGTTGACGTAGATCGTCTGCCCATTGATCCAGCGAGCGGGGCCGGCCAGGAACGAGATCACTTCGGCAATCTCGGGCGGCTGCCCGATCCGATTGAATGGATTGAAGCTTGCAATCCGCTCGACCAGGGCATCGTCCTTGCCGTTGAGGAACAGCTCCGTCGCTACTGGACCGGGGCCGATTGCGTTGACGGTGATCTCGCGGCCCCTGAGCTCGCGCGCGAGCACCAGATTCAGGCCCTCTACCGCGCCCTTTGACATCGCATAGGGACCATAAGCAGGCATGGCCTGCCGCTCCGCCGAGGTGGAAATATTGATGATCGCGCCCCCTGCCCGCATCCGGCGAGCGGCCTCACGTGCCACGAGGAAGGTGCCGCGGACATTGATCGCATGCATGCGGTCGAATTCTTCCACGGTGAAATCGACTACGGGCTTGGTCGTCATGATGCCGGCGCAGTTCACCGTGACGTCGACGCCGCCGAATTCCTGCTCGGCGAAATCGAACAAGGCCTTAACCTGCTCTTCGCTCGCGACGTCCGCCTTGAAAGCCTTCACCTCGCCGCCGGCGGCGGTGATGGCGTCCACCGCTTCCCTGGCGGCGGCATCGTTGCCGGCATAGTTGATGATGACGGCGAGTCCGTCTTGCGCAAGCCGCTCCGCTGCCGCGCGGCCGATACCGCGGGATGAGCCCGTGACGATGGCGATACGGCGATCGTTAGTAGACATTGTCTTTTCCTATTCTTGGGTTTGAGGTTCAGTTGGTATTGCTGGGGCTGCTCGCGATCAGGAGATCGCCGAGATCCGTGCGACGCAGGAACTCAGCCCGCACCCGATCCATGACAGCTTCGACGACTTCGCAGCCGTCCTGGGACAGATCGACATGGACGCGGAAGGGGCGCTTGCGGACAGGCGATGCGAGCAACGTGGCGATCGCGTCGGCGACCTGCTGCGGATTGTTGTTATCGGGCTCGAGACGATCGAGCCCTCTCATGATAATGTCGGGAATGCCGGCGTAAGGACCGCGCGCATATTCCGCCGCCACGCCGCTGTCGGCCGGTTGACCGGCATGCTCAAAGTGGCTTGTTCCTTCGGTGAACACCCCAGGCACGACGATCGTGGACTCAATGCCCCAGCGCGCGACCTCGTAAGCGTACGTCACCGCAAGCGCGTCCATTCCCGCCTTGGCTGCGAAATAGGGACCAAGGAACGGCGGGATGCCGCCCCGCACGCTCGTGGACGACACCCAGACCAGATAGCCGATACCGCGTTTGCGCATGTGCGGAAGGACGGCGCGATTGACGCGCTGCGTGCCGAGAACATTGACGTCGTAAAGCTCCGCCAGTTGCTCGGCTGTGAAGGCCTCGGTAGGCCCAAACGTCATGTGCCCGGCATTGTGGACCACGACATCCACCGTGCCCTGCTCGTCGATGATCGTCTCGACTGCCTGATCGATCGACGATTGGAGCTGGATGTCGAGATCGATGGGATTGAGGACAACCTGATTCTCGGTCGCGAATTTCGTCGCCGCTTCCGCCTTCTTTGCGTTGCGGTGATCGAGATCGCGCATTCCGGCGTAGACGATGTGACCCTGAAGGGCGAGCGTTTGGGCGGTCAACAACCCAAAACCGCTCGACGCTCCGGTGATGAGCACCACTTGGGACATTGCACGTCTCCTGCATCCAGAGGGGACCGACGCGCTCTGGTCGGCAGATGAAAGTTGATGTGAGGGTTTCGAGCGGTCGCGATTAGAGGCGACGAACCGGATGGCCCGTCCGGTCAGTCGGACAGTCAGCCGGTCGCCGTGCTCGACGCTTCAGCGCGTGTCCCGAGGCGATCGGGATAACGACCGAGCGCGAGGATCATGGCATTGGCGACTGCGATAGCGATGACCGAGCCGATGAGATGCGGAGTGTAGCTCCCGCTGCGATCGTGCAGCGCACCCCAGAGAGGAGCAGCGAGGCCGACGCCGACGGCGAAAGCCACATAGACGCTGCCAAAAATCTCGGAGTAACGGCGCGAGCCGAAATATCGGCGGGTGAGGTAAGCGATGATGTCGAGTTCGGCGCCTAGTGCCAGTCCGGCCAGAATGGCTGCAATCGCCGCAATCGACAGCGAGAGCGAGGCCGACGCCCATACGACGAGAATTCCAAGCACCGTGCCGGTGAAGTAGATCGCCGAGACAGCAGGCGCCCAGATGCGATCCATAACAGCGCCGGCGCTAAGGCGCCCCACGATCACAGCAACTCCCAAAAGACTAACAACCGGGCCGGCGTCGGCGGTGGCAATGCCTTTCTCTTCAAGCAGGGGCACGAAGTTCGGTACGAGGCCGGCGACCGCGAGAGAAAGGATGAAAACCGCGGCGCAGAGAAACCAGAAGCGATAGCTGCGATACGCTTGCGGTGGCGTCAGGCCGTCCTGATCGGCGCTTTGCTGCGCGACATGGGATCCACCCTCCGGCTCCCGGTACAAGGACAGAATGACCGCCGTCGCCAGCGCCCAGGCGATGAGCCCCAAGGTAGCGTACGTCATGCGCCAGCCGAACGCTTCCAGACCGAACTGAACATAGAGCGGGGCGAGAGCCGCAGCGACGCCCGTGCCGGACATGGTGATGCCGATCGCGAGACCAAGCCGGGATCTGAAATGGCGGCTGACGAGCGCAGTCCACGTGATCGGCAATGACCCAGCGGCCAGGATCGAAAGCATACCGTAGCTGACATACCAAAGCGCCAGCGAGCCCGGATTGATCGCCAGCAGGAGATAACCGATGCCATGGCCGGCAAGTCCTGCCAGGCCGACTGTCCGAACGCCGTAGCGAGCAACCAGCTTGCCAACGAGCGGGCCAGTGACGATCCCAAGGAGCATCAGGACAGTATAACCGGCGAAGAACTCGGCGCGGCTCCAGCCAAATTCTTCCGTCACGGACGCAAAGAAAAGCCCTTGTGTGTAAAAGGTGATTGAAAGCAGACCGCAGCCCGTCCCGACCATCGCGGTGACAAGAACCTTCCAGTTGCTCCTGACCTCCGCAGGTATATTGATCGAGGACATGTTAGCCTCCCTCGCCTTGCGTCGATTGATTGAACAAGACGATAGCGGCGTTATGATCGATCGATTAGCCGAATAGTTGCGAACGGGCCGTCCGGCATGTCGGACAATCTAACAGGGCAATTGCAATCCTTGCCGGCATTGGATTGTCCAGCCCATCTCTTGCGTTCGTTTGTACGGCCCTTCAGACGGGCCGTCCGGGTCCGTCCCGCTTATCGCAGGATCTTAAGTGCGCGAACATCATCCTCAGGCGCACGAATAGATTAGCGTTGGCACTCGGCTCAATCGATCGTCGATGTAGCTAGGCATGACTGAGATTTGCGAGCGCCTGCAACAACTCCCAAGAACGCAGGAGACTATGATGAGCGATGAGACCACGCCCAAGGAAGCCAATCGGATCGGACGACGCGGACTGCTGAGTGCAGCGGCGCTCGCTGTTCCGGCAGTTGCCGCTCTATCCAGCAGGAGTGCAAACACACAGTAAACTCAGCCCGCCAACAATAAGGCCGCGCTGGTGACCGGCTCTTCACGCGGGATCGGGGCCGCCACCGCCAGACGTTTGGCGCAGGATGGCTACGCCGTGACGATCAACTACCTTGAGAGCCGTGATCTGGCAGCGACCCTGGTCCGCGAGATCGAAGGCGCCGGTGGTCGCGCGATCTCCGTCCAGGCGGACGTCAGCGATCCTGCCGCGGTTCGCCGGTTGTTCGACGCGCACGATCAGGCCTATGGCGGCGTCGATGTCGTGGTCGCCAATGCCGGCATCATGCGGCTCGCCCCGTTCAGCGAGATGACGGACGCGGATCTCGCCCGCATGTTCGCCGTCAACGCCAAGGGCAGTTTCAACACATTGCGTGAAGCCGCCCGCCGGGTGCGCGATGGCGGCCGCATCATCACGCTGTCTTCCAGCCAGTCGAAGATCCGGTCGCCGGCCTATGGCCCCTATGGCTCGACCAAGGGCCTGCAGGAGCATTTCGCGGCGGTCCTGGCTAAGGAACTGGCGGGTCGCATGATCCCCGTCAACGCCGTCGCGCCGGGCGCGGTGAACACGACGCTGTTCACGAACGGCAAGACGCCCGAGGTAATTGCCGGCTTTGCGGCAAACACGCCGCACAAGCGCCTCGCGGAGGCATCCGACATCGCAGACAATATCGCCATGCTGTGCAGTGACGACGGTTTCTGGATCAACGGCCAGACCGTCTTCAACAATGGCGGTCTGGCCTGATTACACAGTCTTGACGACGATCGCCGCATGTAACCCAGCGGCGGCCGTCTTCGCCTATGGCGAAGATGATAGGGAAGCGGCGCCAACAGCATCGATCGCGCGTCGCTGCTTTACAAAGTCTACGAACGCGCGGAGCGGCGACGGCATGTGGCGGCGGCTATGATAATAGAGATAGGGACCGTCGAACTCCTGCCACCAAGGCTCAAGGATCGGAACCACGAGGCCCGATTCGAGGTGCGGCCGGAGGAAATCTTCAAACGTATAAATAATGCCGGCCCCGGCGGCGGCGCCTGCGAGTTGCAGATCGATGGAGCTTGAGACCAGCGGGCCATCGGGCACGACACGCAAAAGATCTTTGCCGCGCTCGAACTCCCAGGTCCCCACCGAACCGTTCGGAAAGCGGTTGCCGATCAGGCGATGGCTGGTCAGTTCGCGCGGCTCCTCAGGCGTGCCAAAGCGATCGAGATAGCCCTGCGAGGCGGCCGCCACAAACCGTTGGCGGCGAGGTCCGATAGGCACCACGATCATGTCCTTGGCGATGCTTTCCTCATAGCGAACGCCCGCATCGAAACCGCGACCGATGACGTCGGTGAAGTCGTTCTCCATGACGACATCGATTCGAACGCCGGGATAGGTGTCGAGAAAGCCTGTGACGATCTCGGGCAGGATATGCCGCGCCACGGGCACGGGAACGTTCAACCGAAGTGTCCCGACCGGGCGACTGGAGTCGTCACGCAGGTCGTTCACGGCCGCTTCGATCTCCGCAAATGCCGGCCTCACGCGATCAAGAAGCCGCGAGCCGGCCTCGGTCGGCGTGATGCTGCGTGTCGTGCGGTTGAGAAGCCGGATGCTGAGGTCGGTCTCAAGCCGCTTGATGGAGTCACTGAGTGTCGAAGCACTCACGCGCCTGATCTGCGCCGCGACGCGGAAGCCACCAGCATCGACCACGGCAATGAAGTTCGAGACGTCGGAAAAATTAAGAGAGCCCATTAGCTGGCCTTTCGATCACGCACAAACTGGGCGACCGGCCAGAGCAGCGCACGCGCCAACCCGCTATTTTTAGCGCCATGTCCATCATCCGGCAATGGGCTGAAATCCGGACGCCCCGTTCGGCGTTTCGTACAATCCAACTGTCCGGCTCACCGAACGGGCCGTTCAAGTTTGACCGGATTATCGTGCATGCGCACCACGGCTATGGTGCCGTGACGAATTGTGCACGTAGATCCCGCAAGAGAGGCCGCAATGACAGAACAGTCATCCTTCATAGAGACCGAGGCGGATGTCGAGCGCGCGCCGACGTCGTATTTCCTTCCCAGGCTCGGGCCCTTCTATCTACGGATACAGCCGATCACCTATGCTTTGCTGCGGATATCCTTTGCCCTTATCATCCTGACCCACGGTATTCCCAAGGCATTTGGCACGCCTCATGGATCGATGGCCGATCCGATGACCGGCGCGACCAACATGATCGCCAACGTGCTCCACCTTCCGTTTCCGTACGCGCTCGCTGTGGCAGCCATGCTGCTTGAGACGGTCGGCGCCATCGCCGTGGCCGCCGGCTTCATGACCCGGTTCTTTGCAGCCGCGCTGGCGGTGCAGATGGCGGTCATCTGTGTCGCCCATGCGCCGACATTCGCGTGGATCGATCGCGGCTACGAATACCCGCTGATGCTCGGCTTCGTCGCCCTGCACATCGCGATCACAGGTGGCGGACGCTACGGCGTAGATCGCTGGCTTTCCAAGCAGCTATGACCGCGCGGCCCACCGCATCCCGCCCCCATATTGAGGCTCGCCCGACGTCTGGTGAACTCGCAAAAACAATCAGCGACCACGAACAGCTCGCCGACATCGAGGATCAACGACATGCACGAACTGAATGGACCCGATCCACAATCTGACGAAGACGCCCTTGCGATCAGCCGGCGCGATATGATGCTGGTCGGCGCGGCAATGACCGGCGCTGCTCTCGCTGGAGCGCATAGCGCCGAGGCGCAGACCCCTGTCACGCAATCCGCCGCACCGGGGGCGACAGTTCCTCTTCGACTGCAAGTGAACGGCCAGCCGATCGAGGTCGTCGTCGATCCGCGTACCTCCCTGCTCGACTTACTGCGCGAGCGGCTTGAGCTGACAGGTGCGAAGAAGGGATGCGATCACGGCCAGTGCGGCGCCTGCACCGTGCATATCGATGGTCGCCGCGTCGCCTCCTGTCTCACCCTTGCTGCAACAACACAGGATCGCGCGGTGCTGACGATCGAAGGCCTGTCGCTCCGCGAGGGGTCGCTGCACCCGATGCAGCAGGCGTTCATCGACCACGACGCCCTGCAATGCGGCTATTGCACGCCGGGGCAGATTATGGCGGCGGTCGCGTGTGTGCAGGAAGGTCACGCCTCCAACGCGGCCGAGATCCGCGAATATATGAGCGGCAACATCTGTCGCTGCGGCGCTTACGTCGGCATCGTCGCCGCGATCCAGGACGCTGCCACCGCGATGGGGAGAGGCTGAGCCATGCGAGCCTTCTCCTACACACGGGCCACATCCCCCGAAGCCGCGATTGCCTCGCAGGCTGCAACCGGCGCCCGCATCCTTGCCGGCGGCACCACGCTCTACGATCTGATGAAGCTCGACGTCGAGTCGCCGTCGCATCTGGTGGATGTGACCCGAATTTCCGGCCTGAGTGACATTCAAATAGAACGGGACGAGCTCGTCTTCGGCGCCCTCACCCGCATGAGCGACGCGGCCGCCCACCCTGCTGTTCTGCAGCGCGCTCCGGTGCTCGCTGAGTCGCTCTCGAAAGCGGCCTCGCAGCAACTGCGCAACATGGCCACGCTTGGCGGGAACCTCCTGCAACGGACCCGCTGCGCCTATTTCCGGAACGGCCCCGAATACCCCTGCAACAAGCGGACGCCTGGCAGCGGCTGTGCGGCCATTGCGGGGCTGGATCGCGGTCACGCCTTGCTTGGCGGCAGTTCGTCCTGCATCGCGGTCTATCCAGGCGACTGGGCCGTTGCCCTGGTCGCGCTCGACGCCACCGTGGATGTGCTTGGACCAGGAGGGATGCGCAGCGTCCCTGTCGCAGAGCTCCATCGTCTTCCGGGAGAAACGCCGCACCTCGAGACCGTGTTGTCGCCGGATGAGATGATCCTTCGCATCCGGGTTCCGGTCGGGCAGATCGGCCAGACCTCGACCTACCACAAGATCCGTGATCGCGAGTCCTACGCCTTTGCGCTCGTCTCGGCCGCCGTGGCCTTGGAGCTGGACGATGGCGTGGTGCGGCAGGCCCGCATCGCGCTCGGGGGAGTCGCGACGCGGCCCTGGCGTGTGCCGGCAGCCGAGGCGGTGCTGGCTGGACGGCGTCTCGACCGCGCTGCCGCGCTGGAAGCCGGACGACTGGCCTTCACCGATGCCCGCCCCGGCCGACACAACGGGTTCAAGGTCGCACTCGGCGCCGAAGCAGTCGCCGACGCTCTCATGATTGCAGCAGAACGGAGTATGCGCCGATGAGCGATACCATTTATCCCGATCGCGCACGGGTCGACGCCCATGACAAGGTGCGCGGTGTCACTCGCTTTGCCGCCGACGTGCCGCTGCCACGCCTCGCCTACGCGATGACCGTGCCCTCCCGGATCGTGCGGGGCCGCCTCGCCGCTATTGATATCGATGCGGCCGCCGCCCTCGATGGCGTCCTCAGGGTCCTCACCTGGCGCGATTTCGACGGGATCAAATCCGCCGGCTATCTGATGGGCGGCGGGTTCGGCTTCCAGAGCCATCAGCCGATGCTGTCCGACCAACTCGTCCATCGCGGCGAACCGATCGCGCTCGTGGTCGCAGAAACTTTGGAGATCGCAATCGAGGCTGCCGCGCTGATCCAGCCCCGATACGAGGAGGAGCCCTTTGCGTCGTTGCTGGACGATGCGCGTGCCGAGACTCTCGATCCGCAGCCGGCCCACAATGTGGGCGACGCTGAGGCGGCGCTTGCCGCTGCCGCCTTCAGCGTGGAAGCCGAGTATTTTTCTCCCGCCCAGTTCCAGAATCCGATGGAGCTGATCGCGACCGTCGCCGAATGGCGCGACGGCACGCTGACCCTCCATGAGGGGACGCAGAATTCCGGCGCGCTTAAATTCGGCACGGCGGCGGCCCTCGGTCTCGATCCCGCGCGTGTGCGGGTGAATAGCGCGTATCTCGGCGGCGGCTTCGGCCAGAAGAACTCGCTGCAGAGCCAGACGGTGCTGGCCGCGCGCGCGGCCATTCTGCTCGGGCGACCTGTCAAGCTCGTCATGCCACGCGCCCAGCTCTTCCACACCGCGAGCTTTCGGCCGGCCAGCCGCCACAGAATCCGACTGGGTGCGAATGCGGATGGGCGGATCATTGCGGCGCGCTACGATGCTGACATGCAAAACAGCCGCGCCGACACGTTCCGCGCGAGCTTCAGCGAGATCACAGCACGGCTCTACGCCATCGAGAATTATACGAGTAGTGCGCGGCTCGTGCGCACGGACATACAGTCGCCGGGGTACATGCGCGCGCCTTTCGAGCATCCGGCCGCCTTCGCCTTCGAAAGCGCCGTGGACGAGCTGGCCTACGCCGCCGGCCGCGACCCGCTGGCTTTTCGTATCGCTAACGATGCGCAGACCGATCCGGTCACCGGGGGACCCTTCTCCTCGCGCTTTCTGGCCGAATGCCTCAGGGATGGCGCGGAGCGCTTCGGCTGGTCGCGGCGCGACCCTGCTCCCGGATCGATGCGCGCTCCCGACGGGACGCTGATCGGTTGGGGCGTCGCCGTCGGCGCTTACAAGGCGGCCATGGCCCCGGCGATCGCGCGTCTTCGTGTCCGCGCGGACGGAACGACCAGGATCGCCGTCAGCGGCCACGAGATGGGTCAGGGCATTCGCACCGCCATCCTCGCCGCCGTGACCGAGGGACTCGCCATCGATCCGGCACGCGTCGAAATCGTCATCGGTGACCCGGACGCCGCGCCCCAGCACGTCACCGCCGGTTCGTGGGGAACGGCAAGCTCGGTCCCCGTCGTACGGCGGGCCGTGCAGGCCATGCAGGTCCAGTTCGACGAACTCAGGAACGGCCGGACCGTCAACGGCACGATCCATCAGATGCTCGCGCGCTGGCGACGCCCCTATATCGAGGTCGAGACCCGCCTGCAGGCGCCCGGCCAGCCCGATGCCGTCTTCGATCGGCTTCAGCGCGGTCTGCCGGCGGCCGGCGGCCCGGAGTACAAGCCCTTCGTCAGCTTCAGCTACATCGCGCACTTCGTCGAGGTGCGTGTCGAGCCGACAACACGCCGCATCCGCGTGCCGCGTGTCGTCAGCGTCGTCGACTGCGGCCGGGTCGTCAGCCCGCGCACCGCCGAAAGCCAGGTGCATGGCGGTGTCGTCTGGGGCATCGGTGCAGCCCTTCGAGAGGCTGGTGAGATCGATCCGCGCTTCGGTGGCGTGCTAAACAACGACCTGGCCGAATACATCGTCCCCGTGAACGCCGATATCGGCGCGATCGACGTCGCCTTCATCAACCGGCCCGACCCGTTGCTGAACGATGCTGGCGTGAAAGGCCTCGGCGAAGTTTCTATGGTCGGCGTCGCTGCCGCCATCGCCAACGCTGTGTACCACGCGACGGGGCGGCGCGTGCGGCAACTGCCAATGCGCATCGACGACCTGATCTAGCAGGGACGCCCCGAGCGCTTTATTTGAAGGAAGACAAAATGCCAACACAGACCGCACATGTGCCGACCGAAAATGGCAGCCGCTATCTCCAGCAGCTTTGCAAGCATTGGTCACACGATCTCAAGACCGTGTTCACACCCGAGCATGGAACAGTGGCGTTTCCAAGAAATGCGCGAGGCGCCAATTTCGCTGGCGATGCGCTGGTAACCTTCGTCGCGGCGTCGGCGACCCTTGAGGTCCGCATCGAGGCCAGCGAGGCCGAGCAACTCGCGCGTTTGAAGGACGTCGTGGCGAATCACCTCGATCGTTTCGCGTTTCGCGAGGCGCCGCTCACCTTCAATTGGCAGTAGGAAGCCCACTGACCGCTTGCGTTCTCGCTTCGCAAGGCATCCGAGCGCGTTCAGCGGTAGGCCGTGCCCCTGGCCGCCTCTCCATATCATGGCCTCGCGACCGGGAATTCGTGTAAGACGCCGTTGATCCGCGCAATGTGATCAGTGCGCAGGCTCAGGCTCGCCGTGGCGACGTCCAGCTCGAGGAAAGTGCATCAGGCCGAGGCCTGCCGAAGCGTTGTCCCTCGGAAATGCTCAGATGCCGGTCGGGATAGCGCTACTACAGACGCGTATCTCGTCTCACGCCGCCAACGGAAGAAGGTCGAGATGCAGTACCTGCCCGGCACCTAGAATTAGCGGCGAACGGCAGCGCAGTTAACTCACCTATGTTGCCTCTTTGATATCCGTTTCTCTGATATCTGAATTGAATGTTAATGCGCCGACATCGATAGGCTGACCTCAAGCTACCACTGCCAAGCCTGGCGAAGCGCGCAAGCGGGAGATGTCGCGCGCCGGCGGTTCTCCGAAGTGGCGGCGATATTCGCGACTGAACTGCGACGGGCTTTCGTAGCCCACGCTCAAGGCGGCAGTCGCGACATCGATGTCCTGGACTAGCATGAGGCTGCGTGCGTCCTGCAGCCGGAGCTGCTTTTGGAATTGCAGCGGCGTCATCGCCGTCACGGCGCGAAAATGCTCGTGCAGGCTCGACGGACTCATGCCGACCTCCGCGGCAAGCCGCTCGATGCTGAACCGTTCCCGGAAGTTCTTGCCGATCCAGGCGATGGCGCGGCCGACCTGTGCCACTTTACCCTGGCCGGAGGTGATGTGGCGCATTCTGGCGCCGTCTGGGCCGGCGAGGAGATGATAGAGGATCTCCTGCTCAGCAAGCGGCCCGAGCACGGGCAGCGCTGCCGGATCATCGAGCAGGCGCAGCAGGCGCAGCGCAGCGTCGAGCAGACCGGCGCCGGCATCGGACACCGTCTTGCCTATGGGCGGCGATGGTGCTCCCGGTGGCGGCGGCACGCGCGACGCCAAGTCCCCAAGCATCACCGGTTCAAAATCGAGGTACAGGCAGAGATAGGGCTTGTCAGGAGTCGCTTCGACCACATGGCCGACAGCGGGTAGGTCGTAAGTCACGACTCCATAACGCCCCGGTGCATATCTGAACACGCGGTCGCCCAGCGTGACCTCCTTGTGCCCCTGCGCGACGAGGCACAGTTGCGGCCGGTAAACATTCGGCATCGGCATCGTGACCGTGGAGGATCGAACAAGCGTCACGCGCTCGATGGGGGTAGCGTGGAAGCCATCCTTCGAGACGTATCGAGCGATTATCGCAGAAATTTCCTTCAGTGTTTCCATGGGCCGACCATCACACGCGCGCGGAAGTGCGGCAACGCGAAACCGCAGCTTCCCGGAGGATCGGGCAGAAATCTCGGCGCATCAGGCTAACGGTCTGGGCTCCCGCGTATCAAAATGCCTGGGACGCGTCGGGTCACAGCAGGCCCTGGCCGCAGAACCAGTATGGGACAAACATGGCAATCGATAATCTGAAGATACCCACAGTCGCTCTGGGCACCTGGGCCTGGGGCGACAGCGGCGAGACTGGCAACGGCTATTTCGGCAGCTCCATGACTCAGGCTGGCCTGGAAGAGGTCGCCGACAAGGCGCATGCGGCCGGGCTCACCCTCTGGGACACCGCCATCGTGTATGGCATGGGCCGTTCAGAGACCGTACTCGGTGAAGTGTTAAAGCGCTTCGCCCGCAGCGACTACCAGCTCTCCACGAAGTTCACCCCGCAGGCTGCGGGAGCCGGCGACGATCCGGTGGCGGACATGCTGGAGCAGAGTCTGGCCCGCCTCGGCGCCGAGTACATCGACATTTACTGGATTCACAATCCAGCCGATGTAGCGCGGTGGACGCCTCACCTGATCCCGTTGCTGAAGAGCGGCAAGGTCAAACATGTCGGCGTCTCGAACCATAATCTGAGCCAAATCAAGCAAGCCAACCAGATTCTCGGCGAAGCCGGGTTCCGGGTCGAGGCCGTCCAGAACCACTACAGCCTTGTCTACCGCAGCGCTGAGGATGCCGGCATCCTGGATTACTGCCGCAACCAGGGCATCCCGTTCTTCGCCTATATGGTGCTCGAACAGGGCGCCTTGACCGGCAAGTACAGTCCGGAGAACCCGCTGCCGGAAGGCACAAACCGGGCGCAGGCTTACAACGGCATGCTGCCTCAGTTGAAGGCGCTGACCGACAAACTCGCCTCGGTCGGCCAGAAGCAGGGTGCGGCGGCTTCTGATGTTGCGACGGCTTGGGCGATCGCCAAGGGCGCGACGCCGATCATCGGCGTCACCAGGCCCCACTACATCGAGGGCCTGGTCCGGGCCACCAGCATGACGCTCACCAGCGACAACATTGTCGAGCTGGAGGCTCTCGCTGACGCCGCTAACGTGAACACCCGCGGCTGGTGGGAACAAGAAATGTAGTTCGAAGGGCGTTCAGGAAAGGATGCCCAATACCGGCGAGGGCGTCAGCATCATCGCCGATCCGCAAAACCTGGACGCCTCAAAATGACGACTGCAACGGTTGGGAGAACCGCATGGCCAAGCTCAACATCAACGGCAAAGTCGTGGATTTTGACGTCGAGGACGATACCCCGTTGTTGTGGGTGATCCGGGAGCACGCCGGTCTCACCGGCACCAAGTATGGCTGCGGCGTCGCCCAGTGCGGCGCCTGCACCGTGCATATCGATGGCGGCGCGGTGCGTTCCTGCTCGATGCCCGCGAGCGCGGTATCCGAGGACCAGAAGATCGTCACGATCGAAGGCCTTGGCAACGAGAAACCCCATCCTGTCCAGGAGGTGTGGGCAGAGCTCGACGTCGCGCAGTGCGGCTTCTGCCAGACCGGCATGATCATGGCGGCGGCTTCCCTGCTCGCCCAGAACCCCAACCCGACCGACGAGGCGATCCGCAGCGAGATCAGCAACATTTGCCGGTGCGGGACCTATCCGCGCGTCCTCGCCGGCGTGAAGCTGGCGGCGACCCGTCTTGCGGCCAACCGAGGCTAAGGAGCGCCTGTCATGTTGAACACGACCCTCCCGTCGCCCACCCGCCGCGCGTTCCTGGCAACCTCGGCAGCCGGCGCGTTCACGCTGGCGTTCTCTCTGTCGGGTCCGCGCCAGTCGCTCGCACAGACGACCGACCGCGAGGTCAACGCCTGGATCGTCATCCAGTCCGACAACAGGGTCATCATCCGCACCGCGCGCGCGGAGATGGGACAGGGCGCGCTCACGGGCCTGGCACAGCTGATAGCCGAGGAGCTCGGCTGCAACTGGGCAGACGTCGGATTCGAGCTGGTGAAGCCCGGCGAGAACCGCCGCCGCAACCGGCCCTGGCGCGACATGGCCACCGGCGGCTCGACCGCGATCCGCAGATCACAGGACTACGTCCGCATGGCCGGCGCCACCGCGCGCGTCATGCTGGTGCAGGCTGCGGCCGAAGCGTGGGGCGTCCCCGCGTTGGAATGCGCCGGCGTCAACGGCTTGGTCACCCATGCACGCTCCGGCCACAGCGTGACCTATGGCGCAGTGACCACGCGCGCAGCCCAGCTGCCGGTCCCGACCAATGTGACCCTGAAGGATCCGAAGGACTGGACGATTGCCGGCAAGCCGCTCAGGCGGCTCGACACCGCCGACAAGCTCAACGGCTCGCTGGTCTACGGAACCGATTTCACAATGCCCGGCATGCTGGTCGCGCTGCCGAAGGCCTGTCCCGTACATGGCGGCAAGCTGGTGAGCTTTGACGCCAGAAAGGTCACCGGCATGCGCGGCGTGCGGTATGTGCTGAAGGTCGACGATGAAACCGTGGCCGTGGTCGCCGACACCTTCTGGCGCGCCAGGACCGCGCTCGAAGCGTTGCCGGTCGTTTGGGACGAAGGCGAGAACGCCAGGGTCTCCAGCGAGACCATTGCCGCGCAGCTGAAGGAGGGTCTCACCGCCGAGACCAACTTCATCGGCAACCGCCAGGGCGATGCCCGCGGCGCGCTCGCCAAGGCGTCGCGGGTCATTGAGGCCGATTACAGCTATCCCTACCAGAACCACGCGCCCATGGAGGTACTGTCCGCCACCGTGCGCTGGACCCCCGAGCGTTGCGAGATGTGGGGACCGACCCAGATGGCCGAGGCGGCGCTCGCGATCATGTCGACCGCGGCAGGCGTTCCGCCCGAGGCATGCGAGATACACACCATGCGCATCGGCGGCAGCTTCGGCCGCCGGCTGCAGAGCGACTACGTGCGGATGGCGACCCTCATCGCCAAGCAGATTCCCGGCACGCCAGTGAAGATGATGTGGACCCGCGAAGAGGACATGATGCAGGGTCGGTTCCATCCGATCACGCAGTGCCGCCTGCGCGGTTCGCTGGACGCCCAGGGCAATCTCGAAGCGCTGCACATGCGCATCTCTGGGCAATCCATCGCCCACTACGCGATGCCCAACCTGATGAGTGCCAACGGTGATCCCCTGGTGTTCCAAGGCCTGGTTGCGGACGGCAGCGAGATGGCGATCGGCTACACGATCCCAAACCTCCTGATCGACCACGCGATGCGCAATACGCATGTGAGGCCTGGGGCCTGGCGCGGAGTCAACCTCAACCAGAACGCCATCTATCTCGAGTGCTTCATGGACGAGCTGGCGCAGGCGGCCGGCGTTGATCCGCTGGAGTTTCGCCGCCGGTTGATGACCCGTCATCCCAAGCACCTCGCGGTACTCGAGGCGGCTGCCAAAGGCATCGGCTGGGGCACCCCGGCACCCGCTGGCCGCCATCGCGGCATCGCCCAGATCATGGGCTTTGGCGCCTACGTCGCCGGTGCCGCGGAGGTCTCGGTCACCCAGGGCAAGCTGCAGATCCACCGCATCGTCGCCGCGACCGATCCCGGTCACGTCGTCAACCCGCAGCAGGTGGAAGCTCAGATCGCCGGCTCGTTCGTATATGGCCTCTCCGCCATGCTCTACGGCGAGTGCACGGTCAAAGACGGCCGCATCGAGCAGCAGAACTTCGACACCTACAACGTGCTCAGGCTCGACGAGATGCCGGAGGTCGAGGTCATCGCCATGCCATCGGGCGGGTTCTGGGGCGGTGTCGGCGAGCCCACGATTGCGGTGGCAGCTCCTGCGGTCATGAACGCGATCTTTGCCGCCACGGGCAAGCGCGTGCGGCAGCTGCCGCTGAAGAACATCGACCTGCAGACTGGTAGTTGATGGGTGCTGACCCCGCCTATGTGACGCCGAGAGTATCCGTCTTCCCTCGAGCGGGCACACAATCCCCTCCCCCGCGCAGGCGTCTTCGTCAGCATCGCCCATGACGGCAGCCTCGACATCGACCGCGGTTACGTGCGGGCCGAAGATGAAGCGCCGATCGAGCCCGAGGGCGAGACCGGCGTAGAAGCCGGCGGTGATCCCGCCGAGCCCGTGGTGCAGCGGGCGGTCATCACCATCGGTAACCAGCCTGTCGAACCCGAGGAGGACGAGGACGACGGCGTCATCAAGCCGCTGCCGGAGCGTCTGGTCGTCGAGCTGACGGCCTATCGCACGCTCGCGCTGCGCAACGCCGTCGCGGAGAATCCGCACGTCGCCATGACCGCGCTGCTCCACAAGCTCGTCTCGGACACCTTCATGACCCGCATGTACACGGGCGCCATGGAAGCCGGAGTGAAGCACATCTTCTTCCCGGTCCAGGACGCCCCCTTGAAGGACAGCCCGTCGGCGCGCGCGGTGCAGGACCGCCACGCCGCCTGGGCGGGTGACATCCCGAAAGAGGACGACGCCCTATGGGACTGGCTCGCGGGCCTCGACGACACCAGCCGGATGGCGCTTCTGGCGCATTGCGTCAGCTACGGCGTGAATGCCCTCTATGAGCGCCCGAACCGCACAGCGCCGGCGGCGTATCCCAGCACACGCTCGACATGCGGCTCGCCCAGGCCGACCGCCTGACCCGGGCGACCGGGCTCGATCTGGTTGAGACCGGCTGGCGTCCGACCTTCGGCAACTACCTCAACCGGGTCACCAAGCCCCGCATCCTGCAGGCGGTCCGCGAGGGCGCCGGAGAACAGGCCGCGCAGCTCATCGACCATCTGAAGAAGGGCGACATGGCCAAGGAAGCCGAGCGCCTGCTGGCCGACACCGGCTGGCTGCCGGAACCGCTGCGCCTGGCCGCCGCGGCCGAGGCGGCCACCCCGGAGACCCAGACCGGAGACCCAGACCGGCGGCGAGGATGACGGCGCGGCGCTGCCCGACTTCCTCGCGGGCGATGACGAGGAGCTCGCCGGCGAAGACGACGAACGCCACCTCGTCGCGGCCGAGTGATCGCGCAGGCGGGGCGGCGTCGACCGCTCCGCCTATCCCTCCAGCCAAGGAGCAGCACCATGTCGCAATCCAGCCCGGCGCCCCGGCGCGTCGTCTTCCAACATCTCGTGCCCGTGCATGTCGAGGTCGAGGACGGGCTCGCTTCCCGCGTCACCGTCATCGACGAAACGCCGGTCCGCGATCCCACCGTCGTCGAGGGCGATTCTGCCGATCTCGACGACGCGGTGCGGGCTACCGACGACGGCCAGCCCTCGCCGTCCTGGCAGTTCAGCTACTAACCCGACCACCCTCCGCCCTCCCGGGCCCGGCCCAGCGCCGGGCTTTTTTCGTTTCAGGAGCCCGCCATGACCGATTTTCTCACGCGCTATTCATGCCTGCTCGACGTCGGCACCACCGACAACGCGGCGCGGGCCTTCGACATCTACACGGCGCTCATCGCCGAAACTGCTCTCGCTTTCGCCCGAATACGGGCCGGCTCGCTTGTGCTGCGCGACGCGGGCAGCGCCGACCAACAGCTCGCGATCACCTGCGTGACACGCTGCGCGAGGCCTTCGGCCTGACCGGGGACTGGGGTTTTCAATGGGCGAACATCGCCTCGAACCCGTCGTCGATGGCTTCTCTGGCGGCGCCCATGTCCTCGATCTTTCGACGGGCCGGACGCTCGAATGGACCAGCACCCGGCGCTGGCTCGCCTTACAGGCGTTGGGAAATGAGAGGCCGAATGTTCGATCGCGACCGGCGATGCCGCCACCACCTCGTTCAGGCAGGCGTAACGGGCGCCAGGGACGAAGCACGGCCGAGCCGCGCCGTTCAAGCGCAACGACGAGATGCTGCAGATCGTGCCGAAGGGCGTGATGCACTTCCCCGGCACCGGCATCCACGACAACCTCGCCGACAAGGCCAGGAAGCTGGGCATCCCGGTCTGGAAGTTCGGCGGCGCGTGAGCGCTGTCCGAGACTTGATATCTCCGAACGGCCCTGCCGACCGCCGCCTTCATGCCGTCGGCTCGGCGTCCGGCTTGTGATCGGTAAGAGATCCCGTCGCTCACGCACACCGCGATACCGAGCCTTTATCGCTCCTCGATACGCCCGATGGTTGACACTCCCGTGGCCAGTTCCTCGCACAGCGACGACCATGCCGCTGCTTGATTCAGAAGAACCTTTTGCAGGTATGCGAGCGTAACCCTCTGCACGAGCGCAACACGCTCGGGATTCTCGTCGGTGGTTTCGGTGACCTCATATCCGGAAATGCCGCCGAGCATATGCTCTCCGCCGAGCAGCGTAAGCAGCGCTTGCCCGCCCGGACTGAGGTGGAACGGATCGGCGAACCAGTCCGGGCCACGAACCGTCAGCGGCGACCTGTCGGCATCGCCGGCCACCACCAAGGTCGGCGTCGTCATATGGTCGAAGCCGGAATCCAGATAAGGGGTCTTCTCGAGCGCAAACGGGCTCAGGTCTGAACCGCCTCGCCCGCCGGACGCAAGAAGGATACCGGCTCTGATGCGCGGATCGGACATGTCCTCGCCGTCACCGCCGTCACCAAGCATCCGCGCGCCCAGCAACATGCTCGTCGTCTGTCCACCGAAGGAGTGGCCTGCTGCGGCGACCAGTTCATTATTTGCCCGCCCTTTAAGATCCGGCGCCCGCGCCTCAATCGCGTCAAGATTGTCGAGGATGCGCCTTATGTCATCGACGCGCGTTCGCCAGATCAGCGGTTGTCGCGGATCGTCCTGTGCCAGACCGAGCCGCTTCGCGTCGAGATGGGTTGGCTGGATCACGACAAAGCCGCGCGCGGCCCAATAGTCGGCCAGCGGCGCATAGCCATCCATCGAGGAGCCGAAGCCATGCGAAAACACGATGATCGGAAGTCCGTCGCCTAGAACAGGCGCGGATAAGCGCAGTTGCAGGTCTTCTCCCCGCCCCGCTGCCGGCAATGCGAGAGATCGCACCGATAGAACGGGTGTCGGCGCTTCCATGTTGGCGTCTCGGTGAATCTGCTGGCCGGTCATGAAGACTCCTTTCAGATAGAGACCGGCCGCGAACAGAAGTCGTTGGCGACCAGTCTGGATTTTAGACCTGATCTCGATATATGACTGCTCAGAACATATCTAGAACGCATATTTTTGGGATCAGGTCATATGGATATGACTTCACCAGCTGACTTGCCTGCGGACTGCGCCGGCGTGGGAGATGTTTTAGGCCGCGTCGGAGACAAATGGACGGTGCAGATCGTCGTAACACTCCACCGCCAACCCAGGCGCTTTAACGAGATAAAGCGCCTGGTCGCTGGTATCTCGCAACAGATGCTGACCCGCACGCTCAAAGCGCTGGAGCGAGACGGCCTGGTTAAGAGGGTTGTGCACGACACGACACCGCCCCAGGTCGAATACTCCCTAACGTCCCTCGGCATGTCGCTGTCGGAGCCGCTTCGGGCGCTGGCCGCTTGGGCGATCGCCCATCGCTCATCGATCCGCGACAATCGCCATTCATACGATCACAGGCAATAGCCGCGCAGGTGCAGCCGTCCGCTTCAGCGCCATGATTGCTATGCTTTCGGTTCTACCTTGTGAAACCTCAGCTTAGCTCTAGGCGGCTGATATGGCTGCGCCGCGGCGGGTTCCCCAGGTTCAGCGTGATGCTTCTTCAGGTGTCGAGGAGATCGGCTGCGAACAGCTCTTCGACGGCGATACGACGACTGGAAAGCCCCTGCTCGTGGAAATACCGGCAGAAGGTGTCGAGCGCCGCCCGGTTCGCCGTGACGCCATACGGCCACAAGTCCTCACCGAGGAGCGTGCGGTTCCGATCAAGCAGCGGCGTCAGCCATGGTACTGTCGTCTTGAAGTTCATTTCCGCCATACCCACGCGACGGCGATCAAGAGCAGCGTCCTTCGCCTTGGTGAACACGTCGTAGATTGCGCGGGCGAGGTAAGGCTCCGCCTGAAGCAGATCGCGGCGAACGACCAGCGTGTGCATGATCGGGAAGATGCCAGTGCGCGCAAAATAGTCGCGCTCGACCGCCTCATGATCGGGGAAGAGACGTGCAACGCGTGGCGAGCCCTCAACGAAGCAGCGCGGTGTGCGCGCCGACATCAACGCCTGGATTTCCCCGCTCTCGAGCATGTCGCTGAGCGTGCGCCCCTCAGGCACGGGCTGCACCTCGACATTCATGGGGTGCGGCTGTGCGATGAAATCGAATGGTGGCATATACCAGTCGGTCGCGCCGATCACCCAGCGGCATTGATCGGGCCTGAGGCCGAACTCGTCGGACAGGATGCCCTTCGGCCAGACGCCTCCGTCATGGCCGTACATGCCGAACTCGCCGATTGTCTTGCCGGCCAGATCCTCCGGCCGCCTGATCCCGCTCTGCGTGTTGACGTAGATCGCCGAGTGCCGGAACACGCGGGCGAGGAAGATGGGCAGGGCCACGAACGGCGAATTGCCGGCGTCGAGCAGCCGCAGATGATAGGTCAGGCCAAGTTCCGCCACGTCGTAGGCGTGGTCGCGGATCATCCTTTCGAAAATGTCGGAGGGTATATCGGCGCTGTGCATCCGAACTTCGGCGCCCTCGATCCCGATGCTGCCGTCGAACAGCCCCGCGACATGATCATAGCGTGAGCAGCCGATATCGAGCGTCCTCATGTTCATCGTCCCTCGCCGCGCCGGATGCCAGCGACAAGGCGTTCCCAATTACCGCTGGCGATGCCTGCCCGCTCAGCCGCGGATAGCTCGGCTTCCTCCAGGAAACGATATCCGTCGCGGCTGGCCGGCACGAAGGGATAATCGGTCGAGAAGAGGATCCGGTCCGCGCCGATCACTTCCTTTGCCCAGCGAAGGTAACGTTGGCTGAACATTCCGCTCGGCCTGACATAGACTTGGTCGCGAACATACTGCTCGAAGCTTCGCGGCAGCCTCGCGGCCTTGTGCAGAAGATCGATCCTTTCGAGATAGAAAAGGATGACCTCTCCCCAATGGCCTAGAATGAGTGTGAGATCGGGAAAGCGATCGAGCACGCCCGACAGGATCAGGCGGATGACCTGCACCCCTGTCTCATAACGCCAACCGACACCGCCGATGGCGAACAGCGCGCTGACCTCAGGGGCAAAGCCATCGTATAGTTGCGCCCGCACGGCCGGGGTCGGCGATTGCGGGTGGATGTACAGGGGAGCGCGCAGCTGCGCGGCGGCCTCGTAGATCGGCCAATAGTCCGGGTGGTCCATGTTCCTGTCACGCGTGCGACCGAACAGCATCGCGCCATTCAGGCCGAGCCGCGTCACAGCGCGCTCAAGTTCTTTGACGGCCGCGCTCGGATCCGGGGTGGCGAGTGTAGCGAAGGCCTGAAAGCGGTCGGGCCGCGCGCGCACCGTCTCGGCGAGCAGGTCGTTGGTTTGCGTCTGCAGCCGGACCGCATCGTCGGCGTTCAGATTCTGGAGGCCTGGCGTCGTCAACGACAGCACCTGAACGTCGATGCCGCTCGCGTCCATCGCGGCGATACGCTGCTCGCCGAATTCCTGCAGGGCTAATCCGGCGGCGCCCTCCGACGAGGGTCTGAAGCCGACGTCCTGCCATTGCGGGTCGAGCTGACGCCAGGTTTCGACCACTTCCGGCGTTGCGATATGCTCTTCGAGCGCGATCAGGCGCATTGATCAGCTCTCCAGCAGGGCGGGAACGAATACCTCTTCGATCGTCCAGCGTTTCTTCGACAGTCCCTGCTCGTTGTGATAGCGCAGGAAGGCTTCGATCGCGGGTCGGTTCTTGGCGATGCCATAAGGCCACCAGTCCTCGCCCAGGGTGTCGATATTTTCCTGCATCAGGTGACTGAGCCAGGGGATCATCACCGTCATGTTGTTGAACGTCATGCCCTTGCGGAGTTTCGCCGCCATGGCCTCCTTGGCGTCGACAAAGCCCTTGTAGACAGCCCGCATCAGAGCCTCGTCATCCGCCAGCTCCTTCTTGACGGCCACCATGTGCATGATCGGGAAGATGCCGGTGCGCTTGTAGTAGTCGCGCTCGACGGTCTCGTAATCCTCGAACAGCCGCCCGACGTTGGGCCGCTTTTCCAACACACACTTCGGGGCATCGGCGGAGATCAGGGCGTCGATCTCGCCCGCCGCGAGCATCTCGCCAAGATCGTCATCGCCCGTCGCGTAAATGACCTCGAGGCCGTCCGGCACGGGCTTGGGCAGCCAGTCGATCGGCTTCAACGCGAAGTCGATGCCGCCGACGATCCACCGACAGCTTTCGGGCCGAAAACCAAACTCGCCCGACAGCATGCCCTTGGGCATCACGCCCGCATCATGGCCGTAAAGCGCGAGCTCGCCGATGCGCTTGCCGTTAAGGTCCTCAGGTCTTTCGATCCCTTTGGTCTTGTTGATATAGATCGCCGAGTGGCGGAACATATGCAGCAGCGGCACCGGCAGCAGCCGGAACGGTGCCTCATCTGTGTCCATCGTCCGCAGGAAATAGCTGAGGCCAAGGTCCGAGACGTCATAGGCGCGGTCCTTGACCATCGCTTCGAATATGTCCGTGACGATGCGGCCATTGTGGAAGGTCGCATCGACGCCCTCGATCTTCACTTCCCCGTCGCGCAGCGCTTGGGCGCGATCGTAGTTCCAAAAGCCGATGTCCAGTTTGCGGTTCGCCATGACGCATCTCCTTTAGGCTCGCGTAAGTCATACCATATAAATATATTTACATGGCTTCAATCCCTGTGCATAAGATGCATTCCCGAACTCGGCGGCTGGATGAGGAGATTGCGATGCGGGTCGCCCCTGAGGTCCTGAAAGACTTCTTTGAGAGCAGGACGTTGGGCTCACCCGATGCAGCGATTGGGTTCGTTCTTTGGCGTCTCTTGCATCGCTTCCAGCGTGAGATGAACCGGGAGTTGAATGAGGCAAACCTCACCTATCTTCAATTCACCGCGCTGGCGCTCGTGGCCTGGAGCAACAGGTCTGGCGAACCGGCTTCGCAGGCGGAATTGTCACGCGCCGCCGAGATTGAGCCGATGCAAATGTCGCAGATGATGAACGTGCTTGAGACGAAGGGATTTATCGTTCGGCACGCCGGCAAGCCGCATCCACGCGCCAAATCGGCGTCGATCACGCCCGCAGGGCTTGATACACTCGAAAGCAGCATGGCGATTGCGATCGAAGTCCAAAAGCGTGTGTTTGGCGAGAGCGGTTCTCCGGGAGGAGACCTTCTCACCATCCTTCAAGCCCTGTGACTCGTCCTTCGAGAAGCTATGCAGTCCGCGCCTCGACTATCCCCGACCCGCTTCTCGACACGAGAAAGGTAGAACTCGAGATGTCAGGTCAAGACGTTAGCGCGGCACCTGTTCGGCACCTAGCCGCTTCGAAGAAAGGCAGCGCAGTCAACTCCGCCTATGTGGCCTCTATGGTATCCGTTTCTACGCCCCCTGCCTCTGATGTCTTTCGCGCCGCAGAATTCTGCAGCATGTATGGCAGTGCGGAAGCGTAAGGCACCGGGCCCGGGCGGGTGAAACAAAGCCCCAAAGCGAACCTTGACAGACTACCGCGATGATCAACTCAAGACGCGGCGACACGACCCTTGTCGTACTGCCGAAGGAGGGCGGTAGTGGCAGACAGCAAATTCCTTACGCCTGACGAGGTAGCTGAACGCTACCGGGGCGGCATTTCGGTTGGGACGCTTCGAAACTGGCGCGCGATGCGTCTTGGCCCGTCCTTCGTCAAAATTGGCAAGGCCGTGCTCTACCCACTCGACGAACTTGATGCATGGGATGAAAAGAATAAGGTGCAGTGCCGTGCATCCAAGGGACCCGTCGAGCACAGGGGTGATCAGGCGTGATGGTCACGTTCGGGCAAAATCAACCGATCCCAGTCTCCGGCACCACTCCTCGTGTCCCTGCCACTTACCTAATACAAATCAACATCTTAGCATGTTGGAAGGCATGGTCCACAATCATCCCTCCGGCGACCCGACGCCGTCGCGCGCCGACATCGAGATGACCAAGACCATCATCGCCTCCGCCAAGCCGCTCGGCATTTCGGTTCACGACCACATCATCATCGGCAAGAAGGCGCATGCCAGCATGAAGGGGCTGTTGCTGATTTAGGGCAGTAGGGCAGTAGGGCAGTAGGGCAGTAGGGCAGTAGGGCAGTAGGGCAGTAGGGCAGTAGGGCAGTAGGGCAGTAGGGCAGTAGGGCAGTAGGAAAAGAATGCCCGAGCGAATTGATTCGTACAGGGATCTCGTCGTCTGGCAGCAGGCGATGGATTTGGCCGTGGCTGTGTATGCCACCACCAGAACCTGGCCGAAGGAAGAACTCTACGGGCTGACAAGCCAAGTTCGTCGGGCCGCCGCTTCTGTTCCGGCCAACATCGCCGAAGGCTACGGCCGCGAAAATCTCGGCTCCTATCAGCAGTTCTTGAGAATTGCACAGGGCTCGCTGAAGGAAATGGAGACCCATCTGTTGATTGCCGAACGGATAGACATCGCTCGGCGAGACACCATACGCCCTCTTATGGATAGTAGCGAAAGCGTTGGAAAATTGTTGCGGCTCCTGATTCGAAAGCTATCGAACGAATAACCCCTACTGCCCTACTGCCCTACTGCCCTACTGCCCTACTGCCCTACTGCCCTACTGCCCTACTGCCCTACTGCCCTACTGCCCTACTCCTCAGGGACACGGATTGCCAAACCGCTGGTGCAGCCCGTCGACCGCCTCCTGCATCTCCTTCGTCCACTGGACCTCCGCGGCGGCCAGCGCCGTCTCGAGCTGCGGCATGCTGGTGGCGCCGATAATGCTGGAGGTCACGACAGGCTGGCTGAGCACGAAGGCGGCGGCGAACAGCGCCGGCTCCAGGCCGAACGACCGCGCCAGATCGCAATAGGCGAGGATCGCCTCGGCGGCGTGCGGCGTCTCGTAGCGCTGGCCGCGGTTGAACAGCGTCGTGCGCGCGCCGGCCGGCCGCGCCCCGTGATTGTATTTTCCGGTGAGATAGCCCTGCGCGAGCGGCGAATAGGCGAGCAGGCTGACATCCTCGCGGTCGGCGACCTCGGCGAGATTCACCTCGAAGGTGCGGTTGAGCAGATTGTAGGCGTTCTGGATGGAGGCGACACGCGGCCCCCGCCCCTGCTCCGCCTCGAACAGAAAGCGCATGACGCCCCAGGAGCTCTCGTTCGAAACGCCGAGATGGCGGATCTTTCCCGCCTTCACCAGTTCGTCGAAGACGGACAGCGTCTCGGCGATCGGCGTCTCGTCCTCGTCGCGGCCGGCCGGCCATTTGCCGACGCGCGTCGGGTTCGAACCCCACGGCACCTGCCGCTCGGGGAAATGGATCTGGTAGAGGTCGACATGGTCGGTCTCAAGGCGGGCCAGCGACTTGTCGATGGCATCGAGAATGTCCGCCCGCACCAGCCGCGACGGGCGATCGCCGCGGAACCAGTCCATGGCCGTGCGGCCGACCACCTTGGTCGCGAGAATCACGTCGCCGCGGTTGCGGCGCGCCTTCATCCACGAGCCGACGATGCGCTCGGTGCTGCCCTGCGTCTCCGCCCTGGGCGGGATCGAATAGAGTTCGGCCGTGTCGAGGAAGTTCACGCCATGCTCGAAGGCCATATCCATCTGGGCGTGGCCTTCGGCCTCGGTATTCTGCTGGCCCCAGGTCATGGTGCCCAGGCAGATTCTCGAAACGAGCAGGTCGGTACGGCCGAGGCGGCGCTTCTCCATGGCGAATTCTCCGAAATGCTTGGGATGTGGGAGCGGAACGAATGTCCGGCCGCAACCTATCGCGAAAAGACGGGCAGCCCAAGTCCTTGAGCCTGGAAGTTCCGAGCGACCATTTCGAAATGGCTTGGCGCAGCCCTCTCTACTCTGCACGAAGTTCGCGATCGCCAGCGGATTTCGACAGCTACGGCTTCCATGCCGTCCTGGACGACCACACCGGAAACAGGTCGCCCTCTGCCGGCGTGGCGGCGAAGACGCCGCGCGCGATGGCGCGTGCCATGGTCGCGCCGGCCGCGGCATAGAGGTCGATCGCCTCGTCGGCGGCCAACACCTTGCCGCTGCGGCCGGTCGCCAACGCGAAGACGAGGTCGCCGTCGGCCGGCGTATGGGCTGGCCAGATGGCGCGGGCAAAACCGTCATGCGCGGCGATCGCCAGCCGCTTGGCCTCCGCCTTGGTGAGCACGGCGTCCGTGGCGATCACCGCGATGGTGGTGTTCGCCAGTTCCGCCTTGTCGCGGAATTTCAGCCGGACCTTGGTCGCATCGGCGGGCATCGGCGAGGGATGGCCGAGGCCGCCGAACTCGTCGCCGATCTCGAAGGGTGCCGCCCAGAAATGGCGGCTGCGCCCGATCGTCACCGAACCGGTGGGATTGACCGCCGCCAGCGCGCCGATGGTGATGCCGTTGGCCAGCACGGTCGAGGCGGAGCCCAGCCCGCCCTTGAGCCCGGCGCTGAGCGCGCCGGTGCCGGCGCCTGCCGTCCCGATCGCGAAGTCGGTGCCGGCGTCCGCGACGGCCTGGTAGCCGAGCTCGCGATAGGGCGGAAAGCGGCCCCATTGCTTATCGCCGCCGTTGCGCAGGTCGAACAGGATGGCAGCCGGCACGATCGGCACGCGAAACCCGCCAACTTCGAAGCCGATGCCCTGTTCGCGCAGCGCCGCCTGCACGCCGGAGGCGGCGTCGAGCCCGAAAGCCGAACCGCCCGCCAGCACCAGCGCGTTGACGGCCTGGACGGAATTGTGCGGTTCCAGAAGATCGGTCTCGCGTGTCCCCGGCGCCCCGCCGAGTATCTGCACGCCGGCCACCGCCGGCTCCTCGCAGACGACGACGGTGACGCCTGATTTCAGGCCGGCGTCGGCGGCATTGCCGATCTTCAACCCGGCAACGTCGGTGATCAAGTTGCGCGGTCCGGCGCGGTCCATCACGGCTCCTCCAGCGGCACGAAGCGCGTTCCGTCATAGCGGAACAGGCGATAGGGATTTGCGGAGAGGTCGCCCTTGCCGTCGAACATAATCCTCCCGAGCGCGGTGTCGTAGGGGCCGGCCAGCGTCGGCGTTCCCGACGGCTCGGCCTGAACGGCGGCGACCGCCACCTGCATAGCCGCGTAGGCAGGCAGCACGTAGCCGTCCGGCACGACATGGCGCTCGGCTAGGGCTACAAGGGAGGCCTGGTCGGCGATGTCCGACCATTCCGGCAGGCCGATCATCAGCGTGCCGGCGGCGAGCGCGACCCCGTTGGAAGCCGAGCGCAGCGTCTCGCCGCCGGCGAAGGTGAGCGGCGCGCCGAGCGCGGCCGCGTCGCGCGTCATGGCCGCGACGTCGTCGCGGTCGCCGCCGACCATGACGTTGACGGCGCCTGCCCGGCGCAGCCGCCCGACCAGGCCGATCTGATTGTCCATCTGCGGCCTGTACGTGTCGACGAAGACTGCCTTCAGCGCCCGCCGCTCGGCCGCGCCGCGAAAGGTCTCGGCGAGGTCCCGGCCATAAATGGTTCCGTCGTCGACGATGGCGAACAGGCTGTCGCGCCAAAGCGGCACCAGCAGCGAGGCGAAGGCCTGGCCTTCGGCGTCGGCGCGGGGTGCCAGGCGATAGACCAGCCAGCCGGTCTTGTCGCGCCGGTCGGTCAGGCTGTCGGTGCGCACGCCTGGCGTGATCGTCGGGATGCCGGCGTCCTTCAGGATCGGCAGCGCCGCCTCGATCGCCTCGGTGCAGAGGAAACCAACGACGATCTTCACCTCCGCCTCGGCGAAACGACGCGCCGCCGCCGCCCCGCCCTCGCCCGTGCAGGCATCGTCCGCCACATCGAGCATGGCGTCGCCCGCGGCAGCGCGAGCGCCGTTCACGAGTTGGCGGCCAAGCAGTTCGGAAGGGCCGCTCAGCGGCGCGGCGACGCCGATGCGGACTGCCTCGGCACGCGCCGCCTCTCCGGCCAGGACCAGAGCCAGCAACGCCATCGCCGTCTTGGCAAGCAGCATGAGGCCGACTGTCCTTTCGAAGCCCGATTCCGCGCGCCTGGACCGCGCGCCGGAGCAAACTGGTAACGGCGGCATGCGGCCGGCGCAACCGGCGATTTCGCGCGTACCGGTTCGGCGATTTCCTTGTGGCCCGCCGTCTATGCCCATATATAGCGGTCGGTCCTCCAGTCGGGAAAAATCGGTGCTGAAGAAAAGCGACGTCGAACCGCAGGCCTATCGCGACGCCATGGCGCGCTTCGCCGGCGCCGTGCATGTGGTGACCACCGACGGCGAGGCCGGCCTGCGCGGCGCCACCGTGATCGCCGCCTGCTCGGTGACCGACGCGCCGCCGACCATTCTCGTCTGCCTGAATCGCGAGAATCCGAAGAACGAGGCCTTCCTCGCCAACCGCCGCTTCGCGCTGAACACGCTGTCGCCCGACCAGCAGCCCATCGCCGTCGCCTTCTCCGGCGTCACCGGCCTGCCGGTCGGGGAGCGCTTTGCCCTCGGACGCTGGGAGAAGATCGCCTCCGGCGCGCCGACGCTGGTCGGCGCCACGGCGGTGTTCGACTGCGAGCTGTTCGACTGGAAGGATCTGGCCACCCATCGTGTGCTTTTTGGCAAGGTGACGGGCCTGCGGATCGGCGATAGCGTGGATCCGCTGCTCTACTACAACCGCGCCTATCGGGTCCTGTGACCCCGGCGGAGGCCCGATGACCGACATAGCTGCCCGTCCCCTGCCCCAGTCCATCGACGCGACGCTCGACCTGCTGTCGGGTGCCGACTATGTCGCCGACCGCTCGCTGGCGACCGTGCTGTTCCTGGCGCTGCGCATGAAGCGACCGCTTTTTCTCGAAGGCGAGGCCGGCGTCGGCAAGACCGAGATCGCAAAGGTGCTGGCCACCGCTCTCGGCCGGCCGCTGATCCGGCTGCAGTGCTACGAAGGGCTCGACGTCTCCTCGGCGGTCTACGAGTGGAACTATGCCGCACAGATGATCGAGATCCGCATGGAAGAGGCGGAAGGATCAGTCGACCGCGGCGCCATGGAGAAAAACGTCTTCTCCGAAAAATATCTTATCCGCCGCCCGGTGCTGCAGGCACTCGAAGGCAAGGCGGGCAAGGCTCCCGTCTTCCTCATCGACGAGCTCGACCGCACCGACGAGGCGTTCGAGGCGTTCCTGCTGGAGATCCTCGCCGACTTCCAGGTGACGGTGCCTGAGCTCGGCACGATCAGGGCGGAGGAACCGCCGATCGTCGTCATCACCACCAACCGCACCCGCGAGATCCACGACGCGCTGAAGCGCCGCTGCCTCTACCACTGGGTCGACTATCCCGACGCCGCCCGCGAGCTCGACATCGTCGCGCGAAAAGTGCCGCAGGCCAACAGCCGGCTGTCGGCCGAAGTGGTCAAGTTCGTGCAGAAGCTGCGCCAGATCGAGCTGTTCAAGGTGCCGGGCGTGGCCGAGACCATCGACTGGGCCGGCGCGCTGACCGAACTCGACAAGGTCGCGCTCGATCCGGAGACGATCTCCGACACCATCGGCGTGCTGCTGAAGTACCAGGACGACATCGCGCGTATCGAGCAGGGCGAAGGCCGCCGCCTCCTGCAGGAGGTCAAGGCGGAGCTGGCCGCGGCGGAGTGAGATGGACAGCTCCGATCGCAGCTCACGTCCGCCTCTTACCCCTCCCCTCAAGGGGGAAGCGGATTCTGAGGCGCCGACGCTCCCCTCCCCCTTGAGGGATGGGGGTGAAGCAACCACTCCCCTCGTCATCGGCGGTGCAGATGCGACGACTGCGCATTCCGAAGGCCGGCTCGCCGACAACATCGTCTATTTCGCCCGCGCACTGCGCAAGGCCGGCATGCGGGTCGGGCCGGCTTCGGTGAAGGACGCCATCGAGGCGGTGCTGGCCGCCGGCATCGGCAGCCGCGACGACTTCTACTGGACGCTGCACGCCGTGCTGGTGACCCGCCACGAGGACCATCCGGTATTTGACGAGGCGTTCCGGCTGTTCTGGCGGTCGCGCGAGCTGATCGAAAAGATGCTCGCCATGTTCTCGCCGGTGGCGCCCGACATGCGCGAGCGGCAAAAGCCGCGGGCGGCCGAAAACCGCGTCAGCCAGGCGATGTTCGAGGGTCACCGGAAGAACGAGCCACCGAAGGAGACCCCCGAGATCGAGGTCGACGCGCGTTTCACCGTGTCCGGCAACGAGGTGCTGCGCGGCAAGGATTTCGCCCAGATGACGGCGGCCGAGCTTTCCGAGGCGCGGCACGAGATCGCCGCGCTCAGGCTGCCCTTCGACCTGGTCGCCACCCGCCGCTTCCGCCCCGACCCGCGCGGCAAGAAAGTCGATCCGCGCGCCATGATGCGCGCCTCCGCCCGTACCGGCGGCGCGCTCATCCTGCCGAAATACCGCTCGGCACGCGAGGTGCACCCGCCGCTTGTGGTGCTTGCCGACATCTCCGGCTCGATGAGCCAGTACACGCGCATCTTCCTGCATTTCCTGCATGCGCTGACGGAGAAGCGCAGGCGTGTTCATGCCTTCGTCTTCGGCACCAGGCTCACCAATCTCACCCGCCAGATGCGCCACCGCGATCCCGACGCAGCGCTCGCCGACTGCTCGGCGGCGGTGCAGGACTGGTCGGGCGGCACCCGCATCGGCGAGACGCTGCACGAGTTCAACCGGCTGTGGTCGCGCCGCGTGCTCGGCCAGGGCGCGGTGGTGCTGCTCATCACCGACGGACTGGAGCGCGACGACGTGGTCGGGCTGCAGGCGGAGACGGAGCGGCTGAGAAAGTCCTGTCGCCGGCTGATCTGGCTGAATCCGCTGCTGCGCTTCGACGGTTTCGAGGCGCGCGCCCGCGGCGTGCGGGCCATGCTGCCGCATGTCGACGAGTTCCGGCCGGTGCACAATCTCAACGCACTGGCCGATCTGTGCGCCTCGCTCGACCAGGGTGCCGCCGGCGGCGCCGATCCGCGCCGCTATCTCTTGCCCGCAGACCGGGCCGCCGCCTGACCGCAAGGAGAAGGACGATGAGCGAAACGACCGTACTCGACGAAAGCCGCGATCCGCTGGCGATCGCGGAGGAATGGACCGACGGCGGCCGCGACGTGGCGCTCGCCACCGTCATCGAGACCTGGGGCTCGGCGCCGCGCCCGGTCGGCAGCCATCTGGTCATCGACGCCGACGGCAATTTCCACGGCTCGGTGTCCGGCGGCTGCGTCGAGGGCGCCGTCGTCACCGAGGCGCTGGACGTCATCGGCGACGGCAAGCCGCGCATGCTGGAGTTCGGGGTCGCCGACGAGACCGCCTGGCGCGTCGGCCTCTCCTGCGGCGGCCGCATAAAGGTCTATGTCGAGAAGCTGGGCTGAGCCATGAAGCTGGATTCCCTGAAGGCCCTCAATGCCGAGCGCCGCGCCCGCCGCGCCGCCGTACTGCTCACCGATCTGGCAACCGGCGCCGACCGGCTGGTGCGCGAGGACGACGTGATTGCCGGCGAGCTCGGCGAAGCGGTGAAGAAGGCTTTCCGCACCGGCATTTCCGGAACGGTCCAGGCCGACGGCGCCTCCTGGTTCCTCAACGCCAGCCTGCCGCGGCCGCGCCTCGTCGTGGTCGGCGCGGTGCATATCAGCCAGGCGCTGGCGCCTATGGCCAAGGTGGCCGGCTTCGACATGGAGATCATCGATCCGCGCACCGCCTTCGCCACCGCCGAGCGCTTTCCCGGCGTGCCGCTCTATGCCGACTGGCCGGAGCCGGTGCTCGCCGCGAAGCCGCTCGACGCCTACACGGCGCTGGCCGCCCTCACCCACGATCCGAAGATCGACGATTTCGCGCTCAAGGCCGCGCTCGACGCCGGCTGCTTCTATGTCGGCGCGCTCGGCAGCCGCAAGACGCATGCCGGGCGGGTCGAGCGGCTGCGCGCGGCCGGCGCAAGCCCCGAGCAGATCGGGCAGATCCATGCGCCGATCGGCCTCGACATCGGCGCCTCAAGCCCGGCCGAGATCGCCGTCGCCGTCCTGGCCGAGGTGGTGCGGGCGCTGCGCACGCGCGGTCTCGGCGAAGCCGGAAAGGCCAGGGCGGCGTGAGGTTCGGCCCGGTCGCCACCGAGGAAGCCGAAGGCGCGCTGCTGGCGCATGCCGTCCAAACTGGCGAGCGGCGCCTGCCCAAGGCCCACCGCATCGGCCCTGAGGATATTGAAGCGCTGCGCGCCGCCGGCCTGCGCGAGCTGGTCGCTGCCGTGCTGGAAGCCGGCGATCTCGACGAGAATGCCGCGGCCACGCGCATCGCGGCGGCGGTCAGCCCCGACAATCTCAAGGTGAAGCCGGCCTCCACCGGCCGGGTCAACCTGCATGCCGCGGCGGCCGGTGTCTTCACCGTTGAGGCGACCCGGATAAACGCTGTCAATGCCATCGATCCGGCCATTACCATCGCCACGCTTGCCGACAAGGCCGTGGTCGAGCCCGGACAGATGGTGGCGACGGTCAAGATCATCCCCTTTGCCGTCGGGGAAAACCTGGTCGCGAAGGCGGTCGACATCCTGGCTGGCCCCGCGCCCTTCCAAATACATCCGTTCGTCGCGCGGAACATCGGCCTCGTGCACACGCTGCTGCCCGGTCTGAAGGACAGCGTGATCGACAAGACGGCGCGCATCACCCGGACGCGGCTGGAGCGCTCGGGCAGCGTGGTGACGGGCGAGACGCGGGTGGCGCATGAGGCTCCGGCGCTGGCCGCCGCGCTTGCCGGCAGCCTTGCCGGAAATGACATGGCGATCGTCTTCGGCGCCTCGGCGCTGTGCGACTTCGACGACGTGATCCCGGCGGCAATCCGCGCCGCCGGCGGCGTGGTCGTCCGCGCCGGCATGCCGGTCGACCCCGGCAATTTGATGGTCCTGGGCCGCATCGGCGGCAAGACGGTGATCGGCGCGCCGGGCTGCGCCCGCAGCCCGAAGGAAAACGGCTTCGACTGGGTGCTCGACCGGCTGCTCGCCGGGCTCGACGTGACCTCAGCCGACATAGCCGGCATGGGCGTCGGCGGCCTGCTGATGGAGATCGCCAGCCGGCCGCAGCCGCGCGAGGCGCGGCGCCCCAACGGCGAAGCGGTCCATGCCATAGTGCTGGCGGCAGGCCGCTCAACCCGCATGGGCGGCCCCAACAAGCTGCTCGCCCGCTTCGGCGGCGAGCCGCTGATCCGCCGCGTCGTCCAGGCGGCGCTCGCCAGCAGGGCGAAATCGGTCACCGTCGTCACGGGCCATCAGGCGGAGCGCGTCCGCACTGCTCTCGACGGGCTTGGCGTGCGCTTCGCCGACAATCCGGATTTCGCCAGCGGGCTGGCCAGTTCGCTCAAGGCGGGCGTCGACAGCCTGCCGGACAATGCCACCGGCGTACTGGTCGTGCTCGGCGACATGCCGGCGGTGTCCGCCGCCGATCTCGACCGGCTGATCGCCGCCTTCGCCGCTTCGGGCGGGCAGCAGGTGGTGCGCGCCAGCCATGACGGCAAGCGCGGCAACCCCGTCATCCTGCCGCGTCTCCTCTTTGCCGAGGTGGCCCGGCTGGAAGGCGACGTCGGCGCTCGCCACGTGATCGAGTCGGGCTCGGCAGGCGTCATCGACGTGGAGATCGGCGAAGGCGCGTTCGTCGACGTCGACACGGCCGAGGCGATGGCGGCGGCCGGCGGGGAGTTGCAGGAGTGAGGCGACGGCAGCGACTAGTGCCTCCCGCAAAATCATCGGCCGAGTGACAACTCACTCACCGGGATGACGGCCCCGGCCATCGACGCTACAACACGCAGATGTCTTTCCTGTCCTCGCTGACCGGCCGGTGTTCCTTCGCACCCCCCTCTGTCCTGCCGGACATCTCCCCCGCAAGGGGGGAGATTGGCCAGCCGCTTTGGTTTCGCCAATCGCCGTCGCCGCAGAATGAGCGGCAAGGCCGGAGCTGCCAATCTCCCCCCTTGCGGGGGAGATGTCCGGCAGGACAGAGGGGGGTGCGAAGGAGCACCGATACCTCCGATACGGCTGGACGAGGAACGCTGCGGACGCTTCTTCTAGCTGCTTGCCTTGCGCTTCTCACCGCCGCCGCCTCGGCCCAATCCCTAAAACCCTTCAAGGACGAGCTGTTCGCCTATCCCGGCATCCTGAAGAGCGAGGACGGCGGCGCCTACAGTGTGGTCGACTACAAGGAGGCGCGCGACATCGATGCCCGCGACGAGATTCCGGAACGACGGGCGCGCGGCAAATATGTCTCGACCGGCGTGCGCAAGGTGCAGAAGGATCTCGTGCTGCGCACCGACGCGGGAAACATCCGCCATTTCGCGGTGGGCACGCCCGCGAATGCGCGCTTCATCGCAATCTACCTGCACGGCCAGGGCGGCAGCCGCAAGCAGGGCGTAGACGACTTCACCTTCGGCGGCAATTTCAACCGCATCAAGAACCTGATGGCCGGTAATGGCGGGCTCTATCTCTCGCCGGATTTTTCCGACTTCGGCGCCAAGGGCGCGGCGCAGGTGTCGGCGCTGATCGCCCACTATGCCGGGCAGTCGCCTTCGGCAAAGATCTTCGTCGCCTGCGGCTCGATGGGCGGCGCTCTGTGCTGGCGGCTCGCCGACGACAAGGCGGTTGCCGGCCGCCTGTCCGGCCTGCTGCTGCTCGGCTCGCATTGGGACGAGACTTTTCTCGCCAGCGCCGCCTTCAGGCGCAAGGTGCCGGTGTTCTTCGGCCATGGCAGCCGCGACACGGTTTTTCCGGTCGACAAGCAGGAAGCCTTCTTCCGCTCGATCCTTGCCAGGACGCCGGGTTATCCCGCCCGCTTCGTGCGCTTCCAGACCGGAACGCACGGTACGCCGATCCGCATGAGCGACTGGCGCGACACGCTCGACTGGATGCTGTCGCGGCAGCCGTGAAGCGGCTCACGGCCCGGTATGGAAATCCAGCACCGTCTCGGGATTGATCTCGCCGTCATAGGAGGCGTCGACGTCGTATTTGACCAGCGTGAACGTGCCGTCCCGCAACATCCAGGTGCCGGAGGACGAGGCATCGCCGACGCCGCGCCATTTGGCAGCCGACGTGATGCTCTTGCTGGCGTCGTCGTAGAAGGAGTTCACCAGCGCATCGTCGGTGCGGTAGCCGATGATCGTCATGCTCTCGACCTTGCCTTCGGAATCGTCGTTCTCGTAGCGGATGTCGAGCTCCGGCGTGGCGAAGTGCAACTCGCGCAGGCCCTCGACCTCGGTGTGCAGGTAATAGACGTGGCTCTCGTTGTAGGCGCCGGCGCCGCAGTAGAAGCGGAGCAGCCGCGCCGTGCTTTCCGGATCGTCCTCGGAGCCCGACGTGTAGCGGAACGGAATCGTGTAGCTCTCCGGCGCGTCGGTGCTGCCGTCCGGCCGGATCGCCGAGCATTCCGACGCATGCAGCGCCGCGAAAGCTTTTCGCGCCTGCTCGAGCACGGCGTCGCGCGGCTCCGGCGCAGGCCCGTCGCCGCATTTCGGCGGCAGCTTTTCCTCGAACGGCTGCTCGGACGGCTTCAGCTCGGCGCTCTCGATGATCATGCCGCGGAACGGCGGCTCCTGGATCTGCGGATTGACGAGGCGCGCCGTATAGCAGCCGGCGAAGACCTGCTCGCTGCCGTCCTTGTTGGTCGCCAGGATGGCGACGGGAAGCGCGAAGAAGGTGCTGCCGGCCGCGCCCTCGGCGCCCGGCTCGCCGGTCACGACCTGCACCGAAACGGTGTTCTCATAGCCCTTGGCGAATGTCGCGAAATCCTTCGACGGCTTCTTGTCGCCGAAATAGTCCCAGGCGCGGGCGAATTCGCCCCGGTCGATGGCGTTGTAGAAGGATTTGACGATCCCAGCCGCGTCGGAGCGATCGTCGAGATAGGCAGGCGGCTCGACGGTCTGGGCGAAGCTCGCGGTCGCCGCAAGCAGCGAGAACGCCGAGGTGCAAAATGCCGTCCGCATCGCCGAATCTCCGCAGGTCGGACCTTCAGCCTCGCCACGGAATGCGGCAGCGCCATGGCACTTGCGCTATCGGCCCGCGCATCCCTATCTGCGCCTGGGGCCGCTCCGGCCCGGCGGAGGAATTCTCATGACCATGTCCATGTACCGGGCCAGCGTGCCTGTGTTCCAGGCGCGGCTCAAGGGCCTTGCGCACTGCCTGCGGATCGCCGAGGCCAACGCGGCAGAACGCAAGATCGATCCGGCCGTGTTGCTGGCGGCGCGCCTGGCGCCCGACATGCTGTCGCTGACGCAGCAGGTGCAGATCGCCACCGACCATGCGAAAGGCGCGCCTTCGCGCTTGGCGGAGCGGGACATCGTCCGGTTCGAGGACGTCGAGAAGTCGTTTCCAGAGTTGCAGGCACGGATTGCCCGCACGCTCGACCTGCTCGACACCTTCGAGCCGGCGGAGATCGACGGCAGCGAGGAACGGGCGATCGAGATCAAGGGGCGGACGCGCGACCTGTCATTCACGGGCGCGGACTACCTGTTGCATTTCGCGCTGCCGAACTTCTATTTCCACGTGACCACGGCGTACGGCATCCTGCGGCACAATGGCGTACCGCTGGGCAAGCCGGATTTTCTCCGGCGCGACTGATGGCCCGCCTGCCCTTACGCCTCGGCGAAGCGGCGCGGCAGCCGCGGAAAATCGGCAGGCCGCACGTCGGTGTCGGTGCGGCCCGTCTCGCTGAGCGATTCGATGATGGCGCGGGCGACGCGGATACGGCCGATATCGCGCGGCCGCGGACGGGAGAAGAGTTCTGTGAAGAAACCCATGACAAGGCTCTTTTGATCTGTTCCTCCCGATCACACTATATAGGCGATTCGTGACGATTGTGCAGTGCAGCATGACGCAGGGCAGCCATGCGTTGCGCGGCGGCGACAAATGGGCGCAGCCGGAGCGGCCGATGCCGCGCAATTGTCTCAATTCCACCGGACGCTTCCATCGGAATCTTAACGCTCCGGCTATAGATCGTCCGGTATAGAGGGCAGTCACGGCTTACAACCTGTCATGGCAATGCTGGCGAACAAGGATTTTGCGTCGCTCCTGGACGAGCTGATCGCCACGCGCGATCAGTCGGTAGCGGCGGCGGCCGCGCCGTCCATTCCGTTCGACTATCTCGCCGTCGCCGAAGAGCTGCATTCCGGCCGCATCCGCGTTTCCGACGAGGCGGTGGCCGCGGAATATCACGATGCGGCGGGCGCCGAGCCGGCACAGGCGCTCGAGAGCCCGCCGGAGCTTCCGCTCGCCACCGAACCGGAGGCGATCGCCGCGGAACTCGGGCTCGAGCGCGCCGCGGCCGCGGACTTCGCCCGCATCCGCCGCCGCTTCGCCTTCGCCAACCATCCCGACCGCGTCGCCCCGCACCTGCGCGAGCGCGCGATGATCCGCATGCAGGTCGCCAACCGGCTGATCGACGATGCGGCGCGGCGCGCCCGCCCCGGCGACAAATCCGTCACCCCACGTTAAGACACCCGGCAATAGACTCGTCGCGCAACATCGCGGAGGTGCCGATGCGCGCTGCCCTTCTCGCCTGCCTTGCCGCCATGGCGATGCCTGCCGCCGCCTCGGCAGGCGACGCCTCCGACCTCGCCTTGCTCGGCTTCAGCGCCGACGGCGCGATCTTCGCCTTCGAGGAATACGGCATCCAGGACGGCTCCGGCTTCCCCTATGCCAACCGCTATTACATCGACACCGGCAAGGACGCCTTCCTGCCCGGCTCGCCGGTCCGCGTGCGCCTCGACGACGAGGGCCCGACGGTGCGGGCCGCCCGCGACGCGGCGCGCCAGAAAGGGGAAGCGATCATCGCCGATGCCGAACTGGCGGAAAACCCCGGCTACACCGCGGCGAAGAACGCGGTCGCCGAGCTTTCCGCCGATCCCTTCCGCGTCGTCGCCAATTCCAGCCCGACCTTCGCGCGGCCGTTCGATCCGATGGAGTTCCGCATCGAGGAATTTGCCGCCAAACCCGGCGCCACCTTCTGCCCCGAACCGGAGCAGATCAAGGGATTCCGGCTGACGAGCGTCGATTCCCGGCCGGGCGGCGTCACCAAACTCCTGCACGAGGACAAGGACGTGCCGGCCAGCCGCGGCTGCCCGCTCGGCTACCGCATCGGCGGCGTCCAAACCTATTTTCCCGAGGGCAAGCCGGGCATCGCGATGATTGTCGTCTCGGTGCGCTCCTTCGGCTTCGAAGGGCCGGACTATCGCTGGCTTGCCGTCGCGACCACGCTGCCGGACTAGGGATCGTGAGCGCGGCGCCGATCGACGCGGGTCTGGCCGGCGCAAGGCTGCCGGGCCTGCGCGCGCGCATCAGGCAGGCGTCGCCGTCCTGGCGGGTGGGAACCGCCGGCGCCGTCTTGTGGGCGGCCGCGATGGCTGCGAGCGCGGCAACGAACCTTACGCTCGCCGGCTGGGGCACCGGCCAGCATGTCGCCACGGTGGCGCTGGTCTTCGCGCTGGGCGCCGCCCTCGCCTTTCCGCTCGGCTTCGTCGCGGCCAATCTTCTCGCCGGCAAGCGGCATCCGGAAGCGCGCTTCGCCGCGGCATTGCTGTGCTTCACGGCCGCGACGCTCGGCATCACCGCCGGGTTCTATGCGCTCGACTACCGGCAATATTACGCGAACTGGCATGCAGAGCCGCTGTCGGCGGTCTGGCTGATCCAGCTCGCCTTCACCACAGCCGGGGCGCTGGTGCAATTCGCCGTCACCGGCGTCCGCCTCTATTTCCCCATCGGCTTCCTCGCCCTGCTGCTGGTTTCGCTCTGGTTCGCGCGCCGCGCACGTTGAGCCGCGCCGCCGCCTCTGTTAGGACGCGGCAGGTTTTTTCGCAAAACGCAGGACCGATCGATGATCCCTCGCTATTCGCGGCCGGAAATGGTCGCCATCTGGTCGCCGGAGACGCGCTTCCGCATCTGGTTCGAGATCGAGGCGCATGCCTGCGACGCCCTCGCCGAGATCGGCGTGATCCCCAGGGAAGCGGCGAAGACCATCTGGGAAAAAGGCGGCGCGGCGAAATTCGACGTCGAGCGCATCGATGAGATCGAGCGCGTCACCAAACACGACGTCATCGCCTTCCTCACCCATCTCGCCGAATTCGTCGGGCCGGACGCCCGCTTCATCCACCAGGGCATGACCTCGTCCGACGTGCTCGACACCTGTCTCGCGGTGCAGCTGGCGCGCGCCAGCGACCTTCTGCTGGCCGACATCGACGCGCTGCTGACAGCCCTCAAGCGCCGCGCCTTCGAGCACAAGGACACCGTCACCATCGGCCGCAGCCACGGCATCCATGCCGAGCCGACCACCTTTGGCGTGAAACTGGCCCAGGCCTACGCGGAATTCGCGCGCTGCCGCGAGCGGCTGGTCAACGCCCGCGCCGAAATCGCCACCTGCGCCATCTCCGGCGCGGTCGGCACCTTCGCCAACATCGACCCGCGCGTCGAGGAGCATGTCGCCGAAAAGCTCGGGCTGACGCCGGAGCCGGTGTCGACGCAGGTCATCCCGCGCGACCGCCACGCCATGTTCTTCGCCACCCTCGGCGTCATCGCCTCGTCGATCGAGCGGCTGTCGGTCGAGATCCGCCACCTGCAGCGCACCGAAGTGCTGGAGGCGGAGGAATATTTCTCGCCGGGCCAGAAGGGCTCGTCGGCAATGCCGCACAAGCGCAACCCGGTGCTCACCGAAAACCTCACGGGCCTCGCCCGCATGGTGCGCTCCTACGCCCTGCCCGCGATGGAGAACGTGGCGCTGTGGCACGAGCGCGACATCTCGCATTCCTCGGTCGAGCGCATGATCGGTCCCGACGCGACGATCACGCTCGACTTCGCGCTGGCGCGGCTCACAGGGGTGATCGACAAGCTGGTCGTCTATCCCGACAACATGTCGAAGAATCTCAACAAGTTCCGCGGCCTCGTTCATTCCCAGCGCGTGCTCCTGGCGCTGACCCAGGCCGGCGTAAGCCGCGAGGACGCCTACCGGCTGGTGCAACGAAACGCCATGAAGGTGTGGGAGCAAGGCGCTGACTTCCTTGAGGAACTGCTCGCCGACAAGGAAGTGCGCGCGGCGTTGTCCGAAGAAGACATCCGCGAAAAATTCGACCTCGGCTACCACACCCGGCAGGTGGACACGATCTTCCGCAGGGTGTTCGGGTAAAACGGCGGCCTGCGCCTCCGCCGTGGTCTAGGGCGAGGCCGAGAGCCGGTCGCTTCGGTCAAATGCATGAGCAGCGAGGCTACGCTCGGGCTCCGGCCAAGCGGGCCGCTGCTCGGTCGCCCGCCAGCGCCTGCCCCCCGGTCCCGGGAACCGGCTCCGGTCCTGCCGCGTTTCTGGCGCGGTCCCACGGCCAAGGAGGGCTCGACATGAACGACGATCCGGCAGCCGACACAGGCAGTCCGAGCCGCGTTGTGTGGTTCGCGGCCGGCGCCCTGACGATCGCCGCCGCGCTGGCGCTCTTTCTCTATGTCGACGGCTTCTTCGCAGCCCGAGCCGAACTCGACGCGTCCGCCGGCTCATCCCGCACCATCATCGAGGGGCAGTAAGCGGTCAGGCCGGCACGATCCGGACGACGTTGCCCCACGGGTCCTCATGCACCGACTCCTTCGCCGCGGTCTTCGACCGGAATTCGACGAAGGACAGGCCCGAGCGGTCGGGATCGCGGTCTTTCGCGCCGGCGCTCTGCCAGGAGTTCGCGCCGACATGGTGGTGATAGCCGCCGGTCGACAAAAAGACCGCGCTGCCGCCCAGGCTCATGATCGTGTCGAAGCCGAGTTCGTCGTTCCACCAGCGCTCCGCCTCGCCGGCATTGCCGACGCGCAGATGGACGTGGCCGACCATGCTGCCCTCCGGGGCGCCGACCCATGGAGCGTCGCCCGGCCGCAATTCGCCGAGCAAATTGTCGACGTCGAGCCGCACCGTGCCGATCTTCAGCCCGCCGCCTTCGTAACTCCAGGCGTCGCGGGGCCGGTCGGCGTAGATCTCGATGCCGTTGCCTTCCGGGTCGGTCAGGTAGATCGCCTCGCTGACGAAATGGTCGGAGGCGCCGGTCACCTCGATGCGCCGGTCGATGGCGCGGCGAGTCCATTTCGCCAGGTCGAGGCGCGACGGCAGGAGGAAAGCCGTATGATAAAGCCCGGCGGCGCGTGGGTCGTCGGGGCGCGCGGCGCGAAACTCCTCGATCTCCAGCAGCGGCAGACCGCCTGCGCCGAGCACGATGACGCCGGGCCGGCGCGAGACCTCGTCCAGGCCGACCGCATCCTTGTAGTAGTCGGCGAGCGCGTTCACGTCGCGCGCCTTGATGCCGACCGCGGCGACGCTCACCGGCGCGTCGGCGGCAAAGGGAAGTTTGGTCATCGTCATCTCCGCTCCGGCAAATCCGGTCGCCGCATCGAGCGCCACCAGGCCGGCCGCACCGCAAAAACCGCGTCGCGATATCCGCATTCGATCCCCCGGCGCCTCTTCTTGTCGCTGCCAACATCGGGCTCTCCACCCGCGCGCGCAAGGGTGCAGACGGCGAACACGGTGTTCACCGTACGAGAACGACCGGCCGAACTGCCGTGCCAGCACCGTTGACAATCCCAGCCCCTGGCTTTGGCGGCGACGTTGCCAGCCTTGCCCGGTATCGCTAAACCCGCCGCATGAAGGTCAAGGACGCAGACATCCTCATCGTGCCCGGCTACACGAATTCCGGGCCGGAGCACTGGCAGAGCCGCTGGCAGCAAAAACTGTCGACGGCGCGCCGCGTCGAGCAGGCGGAATGGTCGAAACCCGTCCGCGACGACTGGACGCGGACGCTGGCCAACGCGGTGAACGAGGCCGAAAGGCCGGTCGTCATCGTCGCCCACTCGCTGGGCGTGGCGACGGTGGTGCAGGCGCTGCCGCTGTTCAGTCGCCAGGTGGCGGGGGCCTTCCTGGTCGCCCCGCCGGACGTGGCGAACCCGTCGATCCGGCCGAAACATCTGATGACGTTCGGGCCCTATCCCCGCGATCCCCTGCCCTTTCCGTCGATCGTCGCCTCCAGCAGCAACGACCCGTTCTGCCCGATCGAAGTGGCCGAGGATATTGCGGCGGCCTGGGGCTCGCTGTTCATCCACGCCGGCGAGGCCGGCCACATCAACGCCGAATCCGGCTACGGCCCCTGGCCGGAAGGCAGTATGGCCTTCGCCAATTTCATGACTCGGCTGGAGGCGTGAGCGGCGGTTGGATGTCGATCGCTCCGGCATGAACCAGGAGAGCGGCGCCGGCCACGACCTTAGGACACCCGCCCCTGTCTGGATCGGAGAAATGCATGCCCAAACATGTCGTCGTCGTCGGTGCCGGCATCGTCGGCGCATCGATCGCCTGGCATCTGGCGAAGGCCGGGTGCGCCGTCACCATCGTCGACGCGGACGACGGCGGCGGGCTGGCGACGCGCCATTCCTTCGCCTGGATCAATGCGAGCTGGGGCAATCCGAAATTCTATTTCGACTTCCGCAGGCGCGCCATGGCCGGCTGGCGGCGGCTGGAGCGCGACGTGCCGGGCCTTTCTGTCGACTGGTGCGGCGGCCTGATCTGGGACCTGCCGCCCGACGAACTTGACGCTTATGCCGACGAGCACGCAGGCTGGGGGTATGGCCTGCGCCGGGTCGACCGGGCGGAGGCGCAACGCATCGAGCCGAACCTGACCGCGCCGCCGGAGCAGGCCCTCCACGTCGCGGAGGAAGGCATGGTGGAGCCGGTCGCGGCGGCGCGGGCGCTGCTTGCCGGAGCGATCGCGTTGGGAGCGCGCTTCCTGCCGAACACGCCGGCGGCTGCGCTGCTGGAGCGGGGCGGCCGGGTGGCCGGTGTGCTCACCCAGACTGATGAAAGACTGGAAGCCGACGAGACGGTCGTCGCCACGGGTGTCGATACCGCGCGGCTGCTGGACAGCGTCGGCATCCGCCTCGCCGTGAACGCTCCGGCAGGGCTGATCGCGCATTCGACGGTCGCCGGCCAAAGACTGCTCAACGGGCTCGTGATGTCCCCGGATTTCCACGTCCGCCAGACGCGCGAAGGGCGGCTGATCGCCGGAACGGATTTTGCCGGCGGCGATCCCGGGGGGCGGGGACGGGAAATGGCGCTGGACTTGATCGAGCAGGTCAAGGTGATGATCGACGGGGCGTCAAACCTCGCGCTCGACTTTTTGACGGTCGGTCACCGGCCGACACCGGCGGACGGCTTTCCGGCGATCGGCCGCCCCGGCCCCGATGGTCTCTACGTGGCGGTGCTGCATTCCGGCATCACGCTGGCGCCGCTGGTCGGCGAGCTGGCCGCGCGCGAAATAGCCAGGGGTGAACGCGATGCGGACCTGGCGCCCTACGATCTCAGGCGGGCGGCGGTTGCGTAGCCGGCTCCTGTCTACTCCGCCGCCAGTCCGACATCCTGCGGCGGTTCGCCGGCGCGAAAATGGCTGGGCGGCGCGCCGATCACCCGCTTGAAGGCGCGGCTGAAGGAAGCTTCCGAATCGTAGCCCAGGCGTTTTGCCGCCACCGAAATCCGCATGCGGTCGCGCACCAGCCATTGCCGTGCCTGGTGCATGCGCACTTGCGCGACGTAGCGGGCCGGCGTCTCGCCCACCACGCTCGCGAACCGTTCGGCGAAACCCGAGCGCGAGGCGCCCATGATCTTGGCTAGCGCCGTCACCGTCCAGTCGCGGTGCGGCTCCAGATGGATGGCGGCGAGCACGCGCCCGACATCCGGGTTGCGCACCGCCGCGATCCAGCCGGTGGCGTCGCCGCAGCCCTTCTCCACCCACACCCGGATGATGCTGGCGGCGAGCACGTCGGCGAGCCTCGCCAGCATGCCGCCGGCGCCGACGCGGTCCATCGTCACCTCCCGCGCCATCGCTTCCAGCAGGAAGGCGATGTTCGGCTCGACCGCGGCCAGTTCGTGCACCCACATTACGTCCGGCATCATGCTGAGCAGCGGATGCAGGCTGTCGACGTTGAAATGCATGCTGCCGCAGAACAGCAGCGTCACCTCCCCCTCGCCGCCGCCGCAGACGTCGAAGACGTTGCCGCAGATCGGCTTGACCTCGTAGCGCTGGATCGGCAGCGCGCTCACGTCCGGCTTGCTCGCCAGAATGTGCTCGGCGCCGCGCGGCAGCAGAACCGCGTCGCCGGTCTTGAGCTCGACCCAATCCTTGCAGGGGGTGAGCAGCCAGCAGCGATGCCTGCCGATGAAATGAAAACGTGCCGCCGCCTGTGCGGGAAACAGGATCGCCCACGGCTCCGTCATCTGGCAGCGGCCGTAGTCGACCCCGTCCAGCCGCAAGCCCCGCAGCATCTCGGTCAGCGGATCGCCGGCTTCGATCCCGATAGATTTGGACGAATGATCAAGCATTTTGGCTTCCCTAGCATGGAAGCTCCAACCGGTCACTTCCTATTTTGCGCTGCACAACCTCCTGGAGTGACCCCATGTCCGATTCCCTGTCCGCCGCGGCCGCCGAAGAGGCAATCGAGGCGTCCGACGAGCCCGTCGAGCGCAGCGAGGCGCTGTGGGCCGCCGTCGTCTCCCTGTCGCTCGGCGTGTTCGGCTTGGTCACGGCGGAATTCCTGCCGGCCAGCCTGCTCACCCCAATCGCCGCCGATCTCGGCATCAGCAACGGCGCGGCCGGCCAGGCGGTGACGGCGACGGCCGTGGTCGGCGCCATCGCAGCGCCCACCACCGCCATCCTCACCAAGGGCATCGACCGCCGCCTGGTGATGTGGACATTCACGCTGCTGCTGATCGTCTCCAGCATTCTCGCCGCCACGGCGTCCGGACTGGTCACGCTACTGGTGGCGCGCGTCGTGCTCGGCGTGGCGCTCGGCGGCTTCTGGTCGATGGCCGGCGCCATGGCGATGCGTCTCGTTCCCTCCCATCTGATGCCGCGGGCGCTTTCGATCGTCTTCACCGGCGTCTCGGTCGCCACCGTCTGCGCCGCGCCGGTCGGCGCCTATGTCGGCGATTTGTGGGGCTGGCGCATGGCTTTCGCGCTGGCCGCCGGCATCGGCGTGGTCACGCTTGTCGTGCAGATGCTGAGCATCCCGCGCCTGCCGCCGGTCGGCGCGCCGGGCCTGGCGTCGCTGGCCAAGATGCTCCGCCGGCCGAGCGTCAGCATGGCACTGCTCGCCACGCTGCTGATCGCGTCGGGCCATTTCGCCGGCTTCACCTATGTCCGGCCGTTCCTCGAGGAGGTGCCGGCGCTCGACATCGAGACCATCTCCTTCGTGCTGCTCGCCTTCGGCATCGGCGGCTTCTTCGGCAACCTCTTCGGCGGCTTCCTGATCGAGCGCAGCCTCAAGGCCGACATTGGCACTGGCGCCCTGGCGATTGCCGCGGCGGCGCTGGTGCTGGTGCTGCTCGGCAGTTCCGGATGGCTGTCGGCCGGCGCCGTCACGCTGTGGGGCTTCGCCTTCGGCATGCTGCCGGTCGGGCTGCAGACCTGGATCGTACGGGCGGCACCCGACCAGGCCGAGAGCGCCGGCGGGCTGCTGGTCACCGCCTTCCAGGTGGCGATCGCCGGCGGCGCCATCTTCGGCGGCCTGCTGGTCGACGGTTTCGGCCCACTCGGCGCCTTCATCTATGCCGGCACGGCGATGCTTGCCGGCGCGCTGCTGGTGTTCTCGCTCGGCGCGAGAAGTTTGCCGCGGGCGGGTTAGGCCTTGCCGATCGACTCGCTGATCGCTCCGAGCTGCGCGGCCGCGCCGCGCGCGATCAGCTGGCCCTCGCTGCCGGTCGCCAGCAGCCGGTAGCCCATCTTGACGAAGCGGCCGGCTATCGCCGGATCGATGACGTAGATGCCCGTGAACTTTCCGGCGGCGCGGGCGCGCGCCGCCACCGAGGCCACCGTCTCCATCATGTCCTCGAGCGTCGAGTTGACGGTCTTGCCGCGGCTCCAAGCGATCGAGAAGTCGGACGGGCCGAGGAAGACCGCATCGATGCCCGGCACGGCCAGAATGTCGTCCAGCGCGTCAAGCGCGCTGCGCGTCTCGATCATGGCGAAGGAGACGGTGCGCTTGTTGCTCTCCTCCAGCCATTGCTGCTGCGTGCCCTGCCCGTACCGCGGCATGGCGAAGGTCGGCCCCCACGAGCGCTCGCCGACCGGCGGATATTTCATCGCCGCGGCGAAGCGGCGGGCGTCCTCGGCCGAGTTCACCATCGGGGCGATCACGGCATCGGCGCCGAAATCCAGCGCCCGGCTGGCCATGTCGAAACGGCCGACCGGGATGCGCACGATGGCCGGCTTCCCAGCCCGCTTGATCGGCACGATTCCCCGCAGGACGCTGTCCTCGTGATGGCCGCCATGCTGCATGTCGAGCGTCACGGCGTCGAAGGGTTGGGCCGCAAGGATCTCGACGGTCAGCGCATCGGGCACCCCCGACCATGCGGTGACGACGGGCTTGTCTTCGGCCAGCCGGTCGATCAGGGTCATCCGCTTCCTCCGTTCCAAGGTGGGCCGTAGATTGACCCGGGTGCGGCGAAAAAGGCAAAGAAAAACCGCCCGGCGAGCGGGCGGTCGATTGGTCCAGGCGACAGCTGCTAGCTGTTCTTCACCGCTTCGACGGCCTGCGCCATCAATTCTTCCATGGTGCGGCGGATCTGGTGGTCCGACTGGTCGACGCCGGCGGCGTCGAAATCCTTGCGGACCTTTCGGAACACGTCGTGATCGCCGGCCTCCTCGAAATCCGAGGCGACGACCTCCTTGGCATAGGCCTCGGCGTCGGCGCCGGTCTTGCCCAGCTTCTCGGCGGCCCACAGCCCGAGCAGCTTGTTGCGGCGGGCGGTGGCCCTGAAGCGCTGCTCCTCGTCTATCGCGAACTTGCGCTCGAAGCCTTCCTCGCGGTCCTTCATGCTGGTCATGGCAAATCCTCCGGCTGGGAATCCGATTCGTCGGATCCCATATAAGCTGTCCAAGCTGCACAAACCAAAACGCCGCGGCGGGGTCAATATCGACGGGCATGCTGCGCTGCGGCAAATGGCGGCGGAAAGCCGTCGACTGCGCGGAATTGCCAATTGAGGAAAGACCGCGATTACGATAGAGACCGCCGTTGAAACCCATCATCGCGAAATTGCAGCGCGACTCGGAGGGTAGGGTTATGATCCGCCTTCCAGCAAATCCAGAGAACCCGCTATGAAAAATCGCCGCCGAATCTACGAAGGCAAGGCCAAGATCCTTTATGAGGGACCCGAACCGGGCACGCTCATCCAGTTTTTCAAGGACGACGCCACCGCTTTCAACAAGAAGAAGCACGAGATCGTCGACGGCAAGGGTGTCATCAACAACCGCATTTCCGAGCATATTTTCAATCACCTGAACCGGATGGGCATCCCGACCCACTTCATCCGCCGCATCAACATGCGCGAGCAGCTGATCAAGGAAGTCGAGATCATCCCGCTGGAAGTGGTGGTGCGCAACATCGCCGCCGGCTCGCTGGCCAAGCGCCTCGGCATCGAGGAAGGCACGGTGCTGCCGCGCTCGATCATCGAGTTCTATTACAAGGCCGACGCGCTCGACGACCCGATGGTGTCGGAAGAGCACATCACCGCCTTCGGCTGGGCCTCCCCGCAGGAGATCGACGACATCATGGCGCTCGCCATCCGCGTCAACGATTTCCTCTCCGGCCTCTTCCTCGGCGTCGGCATCCAGCTCGTCGACTTCAAGATGGAGTGCGGCCGCCTCTACGAGGGCGACATGATGCGCATCGTGGTCGCCGACGAGATTTCGCCGGACTCCTGCCGGCTGTGGGACGTGGCCACCCAGGACAAGCTCGACAAGGACCGATTTCGCCGCGACATGGGCGGACTGGTGGAGGCTTATCAGGAGGTCGCCCGTCGCCTCGGCATCATGAACGAGAACGAGCCGCCGCGTCCGGCAGGGCCCATCCTCGTCGCCTCCTCCGGCACCGGCAAGGGCAAGCCGCACTGAGCGGCCGCTTCACCTTCTCTTCGTAGTCAGTCAAGGAACGACAGTCCCGTGATCAAGGCCCGCGTCACCGTCACCCTCAAGACCGGCGTGCTCGACCCGCAAGGCAAGGCGATCGAGGGGGCGCTGGGCACACTGGGCTTTTCCGACGTCGGCCAGGTGCGCCAGGGCAAGGTCTTCGACGTCGAGCTGCAAAGCACGGACGCGGCGAAGGCCGAGGCCGACCTCAAGGCCATGTGCGAGAAGCTGTTGGCCAACACGGTGATCGAGAATTATAGTGTGACGCTTATCTGAGGTTGTGCCCAGAGGGCGCGATGGCGGAAATTGATGGTAACCTGCTCTACGAGATTCTGAAGAGCGTCCAGCACGACGTCCGGCAGCTCAAGGATGGGCAGGCCGAACTCAAGCAGGAGCTGATTTCGATTCGTCTGCAGCAGCTTGGCATGCAGAACGATATTCATAACATCTATGCCATGCTCGCGCGAAGTGATCAGCGTTTGGAGCGAATCGAAAATCGGCTTGAACTGCGTGAACTCGCCGAACCTCAGCGGCCGTTCGATCCGAGAACGTAGACGGACTTCAACCTGCATCGAAAGTTGCAGCCGGCATGGCGGAAGTGACGAACGACCTGATTTACGGGATGCTAAAGCTAGTCCACGCCAATCTCGCGGAAGTGAAGTTCGACGTGCACGAACTGAAGAAGCGGATGACCGGCGCCGAAGATGCGCTCGCCGGTGTGAACCGTCGACTGGACCGTCAGGACGACCGGCTGGAGCGCATCGAGCGCCGACTCGATCTTCACGAACTCGCCGAAACGCAAAAACCCTACGAGCCCAAATGAAATCCGCCGTCGTCCTGCTCCCCGGCCTCAACCGCGACCGCGACATGATCGCGGCACTGACGAAGATTTCCGGCCACGCGCCGGTCACCGTCTGGCAGACCGAGACGGAGATTCCCGACGTCGACCTGATCGTCATCCCCGGCGGCTTCTCCTATGGCGACTATCTGCGCTGCGGCGCCATCGGCGCGCGCAAGCCGGTGATGCGGGCCGTCGCCGAGAAGGCAAAAAAGGGCGTGCCGGTGATCGGCGTGTGCAACGGCTTCCAGATTCTTCTTGAGGCCGGCCTGCTGCCGGGCGCGCTGATGCGCAACACCTCGCTGAAATTCGTCTGCCGCGAGGTGAAGATGTCGGTGGCCAACGCCAACACGCGGTTCACCCGCAACTATGCGCCCGGCCAGATCATCCGTACGCCGGTCGCCCATCACGACGGCAACTACTTCGCCGATCCTGAGACCCTCGCCCGCATCGAGGGCGAGGGTCAGGTGGTGTTCCGCTATGCCGAAAACACCAATCCCAACGGCTCGATCAACGACATCGCCGGCATCATGAACGAGAGCGGCAACGTGCTCGGCCTGATGCCGCATCCGGAGGACCTGATCGAGGCGGCGCATGGCGGCATCGACGGGCGCGGCCTGTTCGAAAGCGCGCTCGGCATCAAGGCCGCCGCCTGACCAACCTACCCTCCAGACCTTCCCGCACCCCAACCAGGACCCTGCCGATGCGATTTGTCCTCGTCGCCCTGCCCGTCCTGGTGCTGGCGCTGGCGGCCTGCCAAGCGCAGGCGCCCAAAAGCGGCGGCGGTGGCAGCGGCGGCAAGAGCGCGGCGCTGCGCGCCATGGAGACGGTGGCGATCGCCGCGCACAAATGCTGGTTCGCCTCGAAGGACCCGGCCTTCCGGTCCTATCGCTTCGCCAACGAGCTGAACTCTATGACCGGCCAGCCGCGCTTCCTGCTGGTGCCCGCCAAGGATTTCGGCGGGCGTCCGCTGCTGGTCGTCCAGGCCACGGGCAATTCGTCCAGGGTCGACGCCTTCGGGCCACTGCTTTCGGAGCCGCTCGGGGCGCGCATCTCGGGCGATCTCGGCCGCTGGACCAGGGGCGACACGTCCTGCGGCGCCGCCGCCTGATCGCATGGGCCGGTTGCTCCAGCTCGCAGGATTGATCGTCGGGGCGGGCGGCCTCGCCCTGCAGGCGGCGATCACGATACCGGCGTCGATCGAGGCGGGTCGTGGACCGATTGCCTCGATGGTCTTCTTCCTGAGCTTCTTCACCATCCTGACCAACTTCGGCGCTGTCTTCGTGCACGCGGCGTCGCTGTTCGGCTCCGGCCGCGACGGGCCACCGTTCTTCGCCCGGCCGCGGGTGCGTGCCGGCGTAGTCGTCGCCATGACCGTGGTGCTGATCGTCTACGCCACCATGCTTGCGCATCTCTGGCAGCCGCAAGGGCTCTTCCTGCTCTGCGACATCCTCCTGCACTATGTCACGCCGGTCCTGTTCGTCGGCTGGTGGCTGCTTTTCGGTGCCGATGGGTCTTCTCGCTGGCGCGACATCCCGTTCTGGCTGATCTATCCCTTCGCCTATCTCGCCTATGTGCTGGCGCGGGCGCCGCTCGCCGGCGAAGTGCCCTACCCGTTCCTGGATGTCGGCACGAACGGCATCGGCGGCGTCGCCGCGATGGCCTTTGCGGTCGCGGCGTTGTTCGCGGTGCTCGGCATTCTGGCCGTGCTCGTCGACGGCGCGATCGGCCGACGCCGCGCAGCGGCCGCCGGGCTGACCTGACATTCCCGTTTCCGGCAGCATCCGTCGCCGCCACGCCGCGAAAAAATCCGCGATGGCCATCCACCTTAGCTGTCCGCGTCCGGAGGGCGCAATCACGACGTGTCGGGCGGCTCCAGCGCCCACTGGGCAAGCCCGTGCAGGACGTCCAGAACCTCGTGCACCTCATGAACGGGCTTTTTTCGCTGCCAGCCCGGCGGCCGGCCGGGCTTCAGCGGCGAGAAGCGGCCGAACCGGCGCGCGCAGCCGGTTTCCCGCTCGCGCGCCAGGGCAGCGTCGCGGCGCGCCCGCCAGCGGGCGAAGCGTCTGGCCTGGCCGGGCAGGTCGTCGAGCGCCGCAGCCAGCGCCCATAGCCGCGCGTCCAGCCGCCTCGCGTCGATCGGATCTTTGGGCGACCAGGCGGGGATGCGGAACGGCTCGCTGTAGCCGGGACAGGAGATGCGCGGCACGCCTTTGGGCGCCAGCCACGGGCGGCGGTTCCAGGGTTTTAGCGGGTCGAGCAGCGGCAGGGTCGCGCGCCGGGCGCGGGTTTTCGGCCGCGCCGGCATGCGGACGGGGCCGGCCCCGGGCCGGAATTTTGGCTGCGGTTTCTGCCGGGGCGGCGGCAGGGTCACGACGAGGCCGCGTGCGGCCACGACGATGAGCCGCCGCACCGCCGCTTCGGCGGGGCGCAGCAGCCGGAGTATGGCGCGGTGGAGGCGGCGGGGAAGGGTAAGCGACGGGTCAAGTGCCGGGGACAGTTTTACCCCGACTCCCTGGAGACCCGAAGAACGGCGTTGACGTTGGGGCCGCGTGCGATTCTGCTGGGATCATGATTCGCGGCGGCTTTCTGTCGAAGGATGGACGAGCACACCTCG